>Ga0307413_10000024_pt1 | contig 40413 bp, 40 predicted proteins | sample DK1Ometagenome_3_FD_203714 | JGI IMG/M metagenome (GOLD analysis project Ga0307413, IMG submission 203714) | Maize rhizosphere microbial communities from greenhouse at UC Davis, California, United States - DK15-O-2 | ecosystem: Host-associated > Plants > Roots > Rhizosphere > Soil | place: USA... | reverse complement strand
TATAGCGCCGGTTTGAATATTTTCAGCTTCAACACGAATACCTACAATCATCGAACTGCGCCCTACATAATTTACAGAAGCCTTCATTGTCACTAATTCTCCCACTTCAATAGGCTTTAAAAAGTTCACTGTATCAACTGAGGCTGTAACACAATAATTACCGCAAAATTTTGATGCCGAGGCAAAAGCAATCTGATCTAATAATTGAAGAATGTATCCTCCATGAATTTTACCGCTGAAATTGGTATGCGATGGTAACATTAGTTCGGAAATACTAATTTTTGATGATGAAACGGGCTTAAAATCTGTAGTCATGTTTTATTCTGTTTGGTTAGGTTTTAATAAGATTGACTTTCGTCGGTATTTGAGGCTCTTGTAATAATATTTTCCGGAAGCGATTTTTTGGCTTTCGCTCCCATTTTCTTTAATCTTTCTACACTCGAAATTAGATTTCCTTTTCCATCAACGAGTTTGTTCATGGCATTTTCATATTCGGTTTTGGTATCTTTTATTTTGTTTCCAATCTTTACTAAATCGGTTACAAAACCTTCAAATTTATCATACAATGCGCCAGCCTGTCTCGCAATTTCAAAAGCATTTTCCTGCTGTTTCTGATTGCTCCACATACTATCAATAGTGCGTAAAGTAGCTAATAATGTGGTGGGTGTTACAATTACAATATTGCGATCAAAAGCTCTGTTGTATAAAGTAGAATCTTCGTTTAAAGCAATCGCAAAAGCGGGCTCTATTGGTATAAAAAGCAATACGAAATCTGGACTTTCAATTTGATATAAATCATGGTAATTTTTACTGCCCAACTGTTCTACGTGCCTTTTAATCGAAAGTACGTGTTCTCTTAAAAAATCACTTTTAAGAATTTCAGATTCTTCATTGATCCATTTTTCATAGGCTACCAAAGAAACTTTCGAATCGACGATCATTTTCTTTCCGTCTGGCAAATTAATGACAACATCCGGCAAAACGCGTGTTCCTTCTGTATTGGTAAAACTTTGCTGTACTTCGTATTCTCTTCCTTTTTCCAGTCCGGATTTTTCTAAAACACGTTCCAAAACCAGTTCGCCCCAGTTTCCCTGCATTTTACTATCGCCTTTCAACGCTTTTGTTAAGTTTAAGGTTTCTTTACTCATTTGAGCATTCATTTCACTTAAACCTAAAATTTGCTGACGTAAAGCAGCATGATAATCAATACTTTCTTTGTGAGTCTGATCTACTTTTTGCTCAAAATCATGAATTTTATCCTGTAAAGGCAACAAGATACTTTTCATATTTTCATTGTTTTGTTCTGTAAATTTTGCCGATTTTTCTTCGAGAATCTTATTCGCCAAATTTTCAAACTCTTTAGTAAATTTTTCCTGAAGCTCTGTTATTTCTGCTTTTTGCTCCTTGTGTCTTTCCCATAAATTTTCAAAATCTACTTCTTTCTTTGAAAGCTGAATGGCGAGACTATCTTTTTCGGTTCTTATGTTTTCTTTTTCCAGATTATTTTGCTGCAAAAGTCTTTCAAAATTTTTTCTGTCATTTTCAAATTGCTCTTTCTGCAGCTGCAACTGATTTACATTGGCATTTAACCTTTCTTCTAAACTAACTTTTTCAGATTGAAATTTAGCCGAAAACAATATTCTACCGAAGTAAATACCTAGTAACAATGCGATTATAAAAACCAATAAAAATGGAAGGAAGTCGAACATAACTAAGTTGTTTTTTAAGTAAAAGTACGCAATAATACGTAGTACCGAATTTTAAAATCTAAATTTCACGAATTATTATCAATTCAAAATTAAACAAACATTCTGAACCATTTTTCAAAAAAATATGCTCGAAAAAAAACCGTTTTACGCAACCTTTTTAAAAGATGATTATCTATTAAAATATAACCTATTAAAAAAATATTATGAAAAAGATAATGCTTGGCTTATTTATAGCTTTTGGAATTAGTGCCTGCTCCCTTAACAACGATGATTTTAATACAGATTGCGGACCTGATGTAAATGTGCCTTTTACAGGATTTCCTCTTTTATGTAATTATAGTGTAAAAAATATGCCTAATAACCCTCAGGCTGTTTATATAGATACTCAGGAAAATATGGATAAGGCATTTACTAAACATGAAAATACTTGTCCTGTTGCCAGTGATCCTACTATTGATTTTACAAAAAACCATTTAATTGGAGTTTATGCCGGCGCAAAACCAACAAGCGGATATGAAATTAAAGTGACTTCTATTTATGAAAATAGCTGCCAAATCATCATCACCTTTTATGAAAAAAGCCCACAGGCAGGTGAACAAATTACACAAACACCAACTTATCCTTCAGACTTTATTTTAATTCCTGCAACTAAGAAACCACTTGTTTTTATCAAAACTTCAGAGTCTCCTGATAATATTATTATTGGAAACATTGGCAGCGTTCGTAATTTCTATCAATTAAATGATTTTAACATTCTTAAATTTCAGGATGTTGCTTACGGAAGTTATAGTTTTGAACAGTACAAATACACCAGCACTATAAAAAGAGGCGAATATACTTTGTTCTTAAAAAATGTTCCGGCAGAAATTTTGAACATCAAAGGTCAGACTAAAACGTTTGGCGCTCCGGATACTGCAGATCAGGGCGGCGTTTATTTTCAAATGCGTCAGGCAGGAACTGTCACCAAAATTTTCATTGACAATCATGATACTGCAGATCAAAGCGACGCTGTAAAACTTTTCAAAAAAGCAATTCAGGATAAAATTACAAGTTTAAAATAATTAGATTATGAAAAGAATTGTATTGTTTTTTATTGCCTTTTGTCTTTTTTCAAGCTTTTGTGCTACAGAAAAGACAATAGATTCAAACGCGATAGTAAACACCTGGATTTGGGAAAAATCTATTGGAGGAACGAATAATCCTTACACGGCCACACCAAAAACAAGTGGATTTACTAAAAAAGTAGTTTTTACTTCTGATGGAAGAGTGATCACGTATAAAAATGATGTAGAGATTAGAAACAGCAGTTATGAAATTGGAAAAGGCCTTGGTGCAGCAGATAATCTGGAGCATGACCTTATTTCGTTTGAGGGTAAAACTTATGTAATCGAAAAGCTTGATAATCAAAACCTAACCATTTTAAGCAATAACTCAGACGCTACCCGCACTATTTTTAAAAGATAGTTAAATGAGTTAAAAAAAGCTAATTTTGCCAAAACAAATCTAACCATTTTTTGAAAGACGATTTAGAAAAATATATTCGCCAATGCATGCAAAATGAACGAGAGGGACAACTGAAAATTTATCAGTTGTTCTCTCCGGTTTTGTATGGCATTTGCTTAAAATATATGAAAAATGAAGATGACGCAAAAGATGTCTTTCAGGAAGGATTTATTGTTGTTTTTCAAAAAATAAATCAGTTTAAGTTTGAAGGGAGTTTTGAAGGCTGGATGAAGCGAATATTTATAAACAAACTCATCGAAACTTTAAATAAAAAGAAAAAAGAAAGTTTCTTTTTGGATGTTTTTGATCCTGATACGGATTTTGTTGAAGAACAGGAATTGGATATCCCGCAAATAGAACAAGAAAAGCTGTTAGAATATATTCGGGATTTACCAGATCAATACAGGACGGTTTTTAACTTGTATGTTTTTGAAAAAATGAAACACAAGGAAATAGCAGAATTACTAAAGATTTCGGAAGGAACATCAAAATCAAATTTAAACAGGGCTAAGCGCATTTTACAAAAGAGAATTTTGAGCATAAAAAATTTTAAGACAGCATGAAAAAGCAAAATATAGAAGATATTTTTTCATCAATGGAAAACTTTTCAAGTGTTCCGCCACCTGAATTATGGAGTCAGATTGAAGAAAAATTAGACCAACCAAAAAAGAAAAAAAGAGCGATTCTTTGGTGGTCTGCTGCCGCGTGCTTGTTATTGGGTTTAATGCTCCCGACTGTTTTACATTTTAATTCTGATGCAGGAATAACTATAGATAATAGCTCTAAAAATAACAATGTTGTTCTGGACGAGAAAAATACACAATCGAATGATTCGAAAACAAGAAGCATTGAAGACAACAATATTCAGAAAGATACCATTACCAACGAAATAAAAAGTGCAGAAAACGCCGTTGCGCTTGGAAACTCATCTGAAAAAGAAACAAATAGCATATCAGGATCTTCTAAAATCAATCAAAATCAAAAAACGGCAGTCAGTTCTGTAAATACCAAAAACAAAAGTAATAAAGAAGGTGTTTTAAATGGAAAATCAAATTTAGAAGTAAATAAACCGAATCAGGCAGTAGCCGAAAAATCATTTGCCCCAAATAATGAGAATGGCTTTAATACCTCTTCTAAGGCTGAAACATTAAATTCTGAAAAAAGAAATTCAAATCAGGCTGTAGCCGGAAAATCTCTTGTTCCGAATAATGAAAATACATTTAATTCGCCTTCTAAATTTCAAACGCCAAATACTGAAAAAATAAAAACAAATCAGGCTGTAGCCGAAAAATCAGTTATCTCCGAAAAAGCGAATTCATTTAATTCTGGTTCTAAAAATCAGTTTTCAAATATTGAAAATACAAAAGCAAATCAGGCTGTAACTGAAAAATCAGTTGTTCCGAATAAAGCAAATTCGGTTAATTCTAGTTTTCAAAATCAGTTTTCAAATATTGAAAATGCAAAAGCAAATCAGGCTATAGCCGAAAAACCAGTTGTTCCTAATAAAGCGAATTCTTTTAATAAAGATGTTGAAAATCAATTTTCGAATAAAGAAAAAGCGAAAACAAATCAGACTGTAGCTCAAAAATCAATTGTTTCGAATAAAACAAATTCTTTTAATTCTGGTTTTAAAAACCAAACGCCTTCTTCTATTTTTGAATACAAACTGAATTTAAAAAACAAAAACAATGTGGCCTCAAATCCTTTTAATTCAGCATTAAATAAAGATCAAAAAACAAATACGGCTACAAAAGGATTTAAAAACGAAATCATAACAAACGAAAGAGCTATTGCTGATAATCAAAAAAGCACTTCGAAATTTGGTGACGCGTTAAGTAAACAAGATTCTGTTCAGTTGGCAGAACTTCAAAATTTAGAAAAAGGTATTGTTGCCGTAACTCCTGAAACTAAAAAAGAAAAAGAAGACAAAGACAAAGCTATTGCTAAAAATGAAAAATGGGCTGTGGAGGTTTTTGCCGGAGTTGCCAATTCTGAAAATTATAAAAATGACAAAACTTTAGGCAACGTCAACGATTCTAAGCAAAGTAACAGTTACGGTGTAAAAACGAAATATAAAATCAATAAAAAGTGGGCGGTAAGTTCTGGTGTAAAATTCAATGAATTGGGTCAGAGCATTGCCAATGTTTCTTATATGAGAACTACAAATGCGTTTTTGACTTCAAGCGATTATTTCAACCAAAATACAACGGTAGCTACTTCTCATATTACAAATAATGCCAATTATATATTTGTGCCTACTAACACAATAATGGCATTAAAAAGTGATAATTTAGAAACGGGAAAACTGGATCAGAATTTAAGATATCTTGAGGTGCCGTTAGAAGTTTCATATTCTGTTTTTAATAAAAACAAAACCAATATTAGTTTAAATACCGGTGGCTTTGTAGGGAAATTAATTTCAAACGATATGGCTTTAAATGGCAGTTCTATTGGCGAAAATGTAAACGCAAACGATTATGTATATGGTTCACTATTAAGTACTACTGTACAATATCGCATTTATAAAAAAACAAATATTTTTGTTGAGCCTGCAATGAATTATTATATAAATCCTTTAAGCGAACAGTCTTTCAACCAATTTCAATGGGGGTTAAATTTCGGATTGAATGTTTCATTTTAAGCTTGTTTTTGTTGTACTTTTCAAGAAAAATAACAACAAATCAGCATTCTTAAAATGGCAACCAAAAATAACTGGATCAACACAAAATTATTCCCTAACGATTTAATTATTGCCAAAGAATTGGTTTATGATTATTGTAATTTTGAATGCACTGAACCTCAACCGGAAGCAGAAAGTCAGGATTATAATGCATACGATTTTCAAATTGAAGGCCGTACTATTAAATTTAGAACAGCAAAAATTACGCCTACAAAAACAGGGCAGTTTGTTACTTTATGGAAACGAAATGTGACCGGAATTATTGAACCTTTTGATTTTTCTGATGCTATTGATTTTGTTATTGTAAGTGTTAGAAAAAATGATTTATCAGGTCAATTTATTTTCCCGAAATCAGTTTTATTACAAAAGGGAATTTTTTCGACTGCTGCAAAGGAAGGAATACGCGCCACAAGAGTTTATCCGCCCTGGGATGAAACTTCGAGCAAACAGGCTCAAAAAACACAAAAATGGCAATTGAATTATTTCTGTGAAATAGCACCGATAACAGATTTAGATAAAATCAAAAAATTACTGCTTCTATAAAATACAAAAAAGGCTGTCTGAATTTCAGACAGCCTTTTTTAATACTGATTATTGTGATTATTTCTTGATGATCTTATCTTTAAAAACAACTTTATTGTTTTCACTTAAAGTGTAAACATAAATTCCAGATCGTAAATTACTTACCTGAACTGCGGTAACATTACTATCCTGAGAGCCTTTTATTTCGATCGGACCTCCAACTAAACGTCCTGAAATATCATAAAGCTTTAATTTTAAGTTTTTCTCATCAGTTGTTTTTACTACAATATTGACAACATCAGTTGCGGGATTTGGATATGCTTGGGCAAAACCTTTTTTAGCATCAAAATCAATTGTAGATAAAATATCCTCTTTCAATTCAAAACGCGCAATTACAGGCCCGTGATCTGAAGTGGTGTTGGTATAGTCCTGAATATCACTTCGCGGGTCATACACAGCAATTGATTTATCTAAATATTCATCTGATAATTCATTAGAAATAACAATATGATCCAAAAATCCTCCGGAACTTAAAAAACTAGAAGCGCCAGCCTGACTAATGCCTAAAGTTAAGGCGTCGAAATTAACCTTATCATTTACAAATGCTTCATAAGAAGAAGGATTTGGAGTAATAACTGATGCTTTTACATCATCATTAAAATCTCCTAAAAGAATCAAATTAGCATCTGGATAATGCGCAACTAAGCTATCTCTTAATAGTTCAGCATCATATTTACGCATGTTGTATCTCAAAATATCACTTCCGCTGTTGGCGCGGGCGTGAATATCAATCAGTTTAATTTCTTTTTTGATTCCTCCAATATTCGTTTCTATAGTTACCATATAAGGCAAACGACCTGATGAGAAGAAACTCGCACTTGGGTTTGCCGGCGGATCTTTTACCGCTACAGGATAATTAGGCAGTGTTGTTGTTCCTGCTTGAATTTCATCATACAATTTCTGAAACATAACACGAGTCTTTTTTACCGTAGTGGTTTGCGTATTATAAAGAACCACTAGTTTTTGAGGTGGAAATTTTGGATCTGGTGCCTGAAATGAATACGACCAGGTTGGCGAAATTGTTTTGTCGAATGTTTTTCCGTTGACATTTATTTTCTGAATTAAAACATCCAAAGCTGCATCATTTGACACTTCCTGAACTACATAAACATCAGCATTTAATTTGTTCATTACTTTGGCAACATTCTCAATTTGTAAATCATCATCTGTTGGGCCAAATTCTTTTCCGTCATTTCCTATTACATCACTTGCGAAAAACTCAAGATTATATGTTACGACATCAAAAGTATCTGCTTTTGGAATTGAAGAACCTGTAAACAAACCAATTTGTTTGTTTAATGAAGTTCCCAATACTGTTACAGTTCCTGAAATTATTAATGCTTTTGAAGAAGGCGTAAATCTGGCATAAATTGTTTTTGTGTTTGAAGCATCTGTTGCATTCACTAAAACAGTCGATTGAAAAGTTGTATTATCCAAAGACAATTGAAAATCTGCCGGAGCTGTAAGTGTAATATCATCATAACCTTTTGATTTAAAACCAAATGACAAACTTGCAGAAATTGTATTTGGGTTTGCATCGCCAAAATCTAAAACAGGGTTTGAATCTACATAAGCAGCTTCGTTTGTAATTGCAACATCATCTAATGACCATTCTGCTGCATTATTTCCTCCTGTAGTTTCATAAACCCAGGCAATATAAGTATTCGGAGTTTTATAATCGCTTAAATCTATAAATTGCGACTGTGTGTAAGTTCCGGTTATCGTTGGAAATTTACCATTAATTTCTGTCCATGTTGCCGTTTCCGGGTTGCTTGTTCCGTCATAATTTGTAGAAACCAATAATTTTAAATTTGGTCCGGCATAAAATTTACGGGAGTAAAAAGACAGTAAAGCATATTGTGTAAAAGTATCTAAATGGAGTTTTGGCGAAATTAGCCAGTCTTTGCTTGGACCATTATCCGAAAAACCATTCATTAAAACAGCTCCGGCACCTGAGTTTACGTTTCTGGCAGTATTTGTATACGACCATTTATTTGTTGTTCCAGAAGTATTATATTGTTTCCAGCCGCTATTTGCTAAAACATTTGCATCGTTAAAACCTTGTATGTAAGGGTTGATTCCTGTTCCGGATAAAGCAACAATTTTGTTCATTGCACCCGTTGATTCATGCGTTATTTGTCCCGAAAACAGACCGGTTGCATCTGGCAAAAATTTAACATAAACAGTTTGAGATGCATTCAAAGCAAAATCAGCAGCAGCAAATGTTAGAGAAGATAAAAATGTACTGTTATCTTTAGAAATAGTAAAATTTGATAATGTTGAAGTTAACACAACATCAGCCGTTAGATTTGAAGCCGAAATTTGATAACTTGAACTCTCTGAGCTGTAACTTGGTTCAAAAAATCCCAAATCCAGTATAGAAACTGTTGCAACTATAGTTGGTGTTGGAACATTCGAAGTTACAGCATCTACTTTATTTACGGTTGACTGAACATTTCCATAAGGATCTTCAGAAACAGAGAAAACAGAATATGCTGTGCTAAGATTTAAACCCGTAAAAGTTTTTACATATTCCTGAGATGCATTTGTTATATCTAAAACTCCCGATTGCAAAGCAGCTGTTCCGGTTGCGTCCTGACCTGCTTTTATCTGAGTAATTGTAGGTTCTGAACTTCCTCCAGGCAAGAGGACATAATACGTTGTACCGATTTCATCTATTTTATTGATAAAATCAAAACCCTCTCCCCGAATATTAAATGTTTTTGGATAACCTGCAATATTTACAGGAGCAACAATATCACTTCTAATATCAATATTATCAATTGCAAATGATGGTCTTGAACCACTTCCTGAATATTGTCTGGCAATCCATCTTATTTGAACTATTGATTGATTGTTACAATCAGAAGGTAATGTTACTTTAATTATTTGAGAGTTTTGACCAGATGTGTCATTTGCACCAATTTTTTGAATTGAATTATTCACATATACCGTTGAGGGTAATGTTGTAAAATCAGCCGTTGTTCCTACTCTATATTGCAAAACAAATTCATTAACACGGGTTGTCGGAGGACTTCCTATTCCTGTAGGATTACGAATTACCATAGCATCGTATTTCACTTGTACACCAAAATTATTAACTGTAGAAAAAGCAAAACCTATTGATGAATCCAGATATGATCCGGCATTCAAAAAACCGATTTTACCATTATAATTATGTACATTTCCACTTGTTGTATTAGCTGAACTATTTGCTGTCAAATCTTTATTTCCTACCAAAGTACCTGAAACAGTAAAATTGGATGGTGTTGGTAAACTTGAAGGAGTGCTCGCTGACCAACCTTGAAAACCTGCAGGGTACAAAGTGGCATCTGCAGCTAATCCCTGAAAATCTTGGGTGTAAGGCAAAGGTTGCGGCTCTGGCATCGTCTGAGCAAAAATATTGACCGAAAAGCAACAAAAAAAACTTAAAAAAGTCATTAAATGACGTAATGAGTAAATGTTTTTCATATGATTAAAAAATAGGGTTTTAGAGATCAAATTTAAGTTTTTAAAGTTAAGAGAATATTGCAATAACTTAAACAAATTGTAAGGTTATTTATAAACATACAGCACCAAATATCAAACTATTCATATATTCATTGGGTATTCTGTAAGTAAACAGAACTTCTTCATTTTATATTATTATCTAAAACCACTTATTTTTTAATAAGAAAATTATCTTTTAATTTAAAATTTAGCAAATAAAAAAAGCTGCCCGAATTTCAGACAGCCTTCTATTTATATAAAAACTGATTTTTAAATTGCTGTATATCCTCCATCGGCAATAATGTAACTTCCGGTTGTGAAAGAAGATTTTTCAGAACTTAAAAAAGTAACCAGTTCTGCTATTTCTTCTGCAGTTCCTAAACGGTTCATTGGAGCTTTTGCTGCAATGGCAGTCATGGCATCTTTATTCAGATTATCTTTCAATAACGCCGTTTCTATATAACCGGGACCAACAGCGTTGCAGCGAATGTTTTTTTGTGCATATTCGGCAGCGATATTTTTAGTTAAACCAACAACTCCATGTTTTGATGCTGTATATGCCGGACTTAATGGCGCCGCGACCTGACCGTGAATAGAAGCAATATTTACGATACTTCCTCCACCATTTTTCTCCATTTGCTCTAATTGATAACGACAAGCATAAAACACACCACTTAAATTTAAAGCAATTACTTTATCCCAGGCTTCCGGTTCGTATTCTCCTGTTGGTTTTGCAGGTCCGCCAATTCCTGCATTGTTACAGGCAATATCAAGTCGGCCGTATTTTGAAACGGTAACTTCAACTATGTGTTTGTTGTCGATTACGCTAGACGAATCGCCTTTTACAAAAAAGGCTTCTCCACCGGCATCTTTTATAACTTTTACGGTTTCCTCTCCGTGTTCAACATTAATATCCGAAACTACTACTTTTGCTCCTTCACGGGCGTAAGATTCTGCAACAGCGCGTCCAATTCCTGAACCACCGCCTGATACAAAAGCTACTTTGTTTTCTAAAAGTGACATATTTCTTGAAATTTAAATTTGTAGTAACAATTTACAAAGATCTTAACCGCTGACCATAACAAAACCCGGGTTTACAATAAGATTAAGACTTTATCACAATCAAATGTTATTTCATATTAAAACCATGTAAATCATCTTTTTTTTTCTTAGTATTAATCTTCATCCAATTTCATATTACCTCGATCTTCGTGACTTTCCGGATCGGAATTAGGGTAGCGATTTGGCGTCACATCCGAATTTCGATCTTTGTTCTCAACGGTCTTTTTTGCTTCTTCTTCAGATGAGACTCCACGGTTTGCATTGGCATTATTTGAATCTAAATCGCCTTTGACTTTTTTGATGTCCTCATTTTCATTTCTGGCTCTTTCCACTACTTGTTTATTTCCGTCCTGATCTGCTACCACTTCTTTTTTCAAATTAGCATCGTCGGCTTTTCCATCGTGCGAAATATTTTTCCCTTTAGATTCGTCTATATTTTTTTGTACTCCATTTATTTTTTTAGAGCCTAAATCATTAGTTCCCATATCATTCTTTTTTAAAGTTCTTATATAATATTACGAATTCTAAATTTTAAAACTAAATGGTTTAACATTGCTTTTAGTTTATTCTCGTATTATTTTTTTAATGAAGATGAAACAAAACTATCTTTGCAAAAAATAAAACATGCATCAACACTTTATTCTTTTTAAGCCTTATGGTTATTTGAGTCAATTTATTTATGAATTGAAAAGGAAAAAAAAACTCTTGGGCGAATTGCATGATTTCCCGGAAGGAACTATGGCAATTGGGCGTTTAGACGAAGATTCAGAAGGATTACTTTTGCTTACGACCGACGGAAAAGTCAGCGAGCAGATAAGAAGCAAAAAAGTAGATAAAGAATACTATGTACAAGTTGATGGAATTATAACTCCTGAAGCAATTGAAGAATTGCAAAAAGGTGTTGAGATAGGTTTTGAAGGCGGCAAATACAAAACAAAACCTTGTTCTGCCTTTATCGTTACCGAAATTCCGGATTTTGGACCGAGAGCAAAAAAAATCAGAGATGAGCGACACGGACCAACTTCCTGGGCTTCGATTACTGTAAATGAAGGTAAATTTCGTCAGGTTCGAAAAATGACTGCGGCCGTTGGTTTTCCAACTCTTAGATTAGTTCGGGTTAGAATAGGAAATGTATATTTGCAAAACCTAAAAGCCGGAGAAGTTTTAGAAGTTCCCGATTTTAAATTAGATAATTGACAATTAGATAATGAGAAAATTTGATAATTAGATAATTGCTGGAATCTTTAACTCATAACTTATAACATAACTCAAAAAAATGCTAAACGTTGTTCTTGTAGAACCTGAAATACCAAATAATACGGGAAATATTGGAAGATTATGTGTGGGAACCGAAAGCCGACTGCATTTAATTCATCCTTTTGGTTTTGTTATAAATGATAAAAACCTTAAGCGTTCGGGTTTGGATTATTGGGTTCATCTCGATGTAACCGAATATCAAAATATAGAAGAATGGATTGCGCAGATCCCAGATCAATCACGCGTATTCTTAATGAGTTCTCATGCTGAAAAATCGTATTTAGAAACTGATTTTCAAGATGGGGACTGGTTGGTTTTCGGAAAAGAAAGTGTTGGTTTAAGCAAAGAAGTTTTAGCTCGTTTCGAAAATCATTTAACGATTCCGATGTCGAAATTAATACGCAGTTTTAATATTGCAAATTCTGTGGCTTTTGTGGTTGGAGAAGCGAAGAGGCAAATTCGGTTGAAAGGTTAATCGTTTATTTGTTTAAACGTTTAATCGAACCTTAAAAGACAATTTCCTGCAAGGTTTTCAAAAACTTGTAGGTGTTTGGATTTATTATCAACTTTAAATTTTATACCTACAAGGTTTTGAAAACCTTGCGGGAACGAATCAGGTTACAATAAACTTCCCTTTCCCTGCATCAAAAACAATATGCTCATCTTTAAACAAAGTAGCAAAACTTCCGTTCGAAATTAAATTGCAAGGCTGATCCTGAACTACAGTTTCCGGCGTCATAATGATCATTTCATCGCTTAACTGAATAGCCAAATCAATATCGTGTGTTGAAAACAGAATACATTTTTGAGTTTCGTCTGTTAGCTTTTTTAATAATTTAAAAAGCGAAACTTTATGCAATAAATCAAGGTGTGTTGTAGGTTCGTCAAGAATAATTAGCGGAGTATCTTGTGCCAAAGCTCTTGCAATTAAAACCTTTTGCAATTGTCCGTCGCTAATTTCGTAATGTTTTTTTGCAGATAAATGTTCGATTTGAGTTAATTGCATGGCTTGCTGAACTTTTTGAATATCAGTTGAGTTTAAGGTACCAATCCAATTCGTGTAGGGCTGACGTCCTAAAGCAACTAACTCAAAAACAGAAAGATTGCTTGGCGGCAACTTTTCGGTTAAAACAACGCTTAAATTCTGCGCTAATTCTAAAGAATTATAAGTATTGATATTTTTATCGTTCAAAAAAACATTTCCTGATAACGGTTGTTGAATTCCTGTAATTGTCCGCAATAAAGTTGATTTTCCAATTCCGTTTGCACCAATCAAAGAGATTAGTTTTCCTGAAGCCAAATTCAAATTTAGATTTTCAGCAATGGTCATAGTTGCTTTCTTGGTTTTATAACCAATATTTAGATTTGAAGTTGATAGAATATTACTCATTTTTTAGGTGCTAAGGTTCTGAGATACTAAGATGCTAAGTTTTTCACATAGATTCAAACGATCTGCGTAAATCTGTTCAATCCGCGTAATCCGTGTTCCAAATAATTTACTGAAAATTTCTTTTTCGCATTAATAACCAAACGACAACCGGCGCACCAATAATCGATGTAATCGCATTGATTGGCAATGTGGTTTCTAATCCGGGTAATTGCGAGGCAATATCACAAAACAACATAATTATTCCGCCATAAAAAAGGGTGCTCCAATATAAAACTGCGTGATTGCTTGTTTGAAAAGTCAGTTTTGCAATATGTGGCACCGCGAGACCAATAAAAGCAATCGGACCGGCAAAAGCTGTAATGCTTCCTGCCAGAATACTTGTCGCAAATATGATGATTAACTGGGCTTTTTTGTAATTCAAACCCATGCTTTTGGCGTAATTTTCACCTAAAAGCAAAGCGTTTAAAGGCTTAATACTTCCGGCACTTAAAAGCAAACCAAAACCAACACAAACAGCCAAAACAGAAATCGATGTCCAGGAAAGATTTCCCAAACTTCCCAAAGACCAAAATGTAAATTTCTGCAATTGTTCTGCCGAACTAAAATAGGTTAAAACACCCACAATTGCACTTGTAAAACTGCCAAACATGAGTCCGACAATTAAAATTGCCATGGTATTTCGCAATCGCTGCGCGACCAATAAAACCAAAAGCAAAACCGAAACACTGCCTAATGTCGAGGCAATAACAAGTCCGTATGGTGACAATAAGATTGCATTTAAAAACGAAGGCAAAAATTCCGTGCCCAAAATAACAATCGCAACGGCTAAAATGGCTCCGGAACTCAAACCCAAAACATCTGGTCCGGCTAACGGATTTCTAAATAATGTCTGCATTAGCAAACCGCTAATTGATAATCCTACGCCAACCAAAAAGGCTGTTGTGGCTTTTGGCAAACGGTAATTAATAATAATATATTCCCAGGTTGATTTACTGGCTTGTCCGCCTGTTAAACTGGTGTACACTTCTTTAAACGGAATTGTAATTGATCCTAAACTTATGTCCAGAAAAAACATAAATAACAGCACTAAACCAAGTACAAAAAACAGAATTATATTTCGTTTTGAATTTATCAATGAATCTTAATTTAGTTTAGAGGCAAAGGTAAATTCATAGCTTGGCAATAAATCAGGGTGAAAAATTTTGATATAATCTTTTAAAACTAAATCTGGTCGGCTTGGTGCCAATTCATAATAAACTGTTCCGCCAGTTGCTCCAAATTTACCTTCAAAAGTATATACGTTTTTAGACGTAAAAGCATCAAATTGTGTGTAATGCGGATTACTTTTTCCGAATTCATCCAAGGTTTTAAATGAGCCTGAAGCAATCCAGAAATTGGCAGTTTTGGCTTTGTCCAATACTTTTTCAAAAGATAAGCCTTCACTTCCGCTTCCTTTTAAATCAGCCCATAAATAATTGGCATGGGCATCATTCATAAATTGTGCAACCCAGCTATTTCCTTTGGCCACATACCAAAGATCTTCATACATCGAACCATACAAAACAGTTGAGGTTGCCGGCTGATCTGCCACTAATTTTTTTGCCTGATTGTAGCTTTCAACAATTTTATCAAACAATTCTTTGGCTTTATCTTCCTTACCAAATAATGCGCCGTAAAGTTTAATCCATTCTGCTTTTCCAAGCGGAGATTGTTCCATCCAGTCGGCCTGAATAAAAACATTTAAACCGCTTTTTTTCAAATTATCCAACATTGGGTTGTTATTATCTACTCCAAAAGTTATAATCAAATCCGGAGACAATTCTATTAGCTGCTCGATATTTAACTTTTCATTTTGTCCCACATTTTTTACCGAACCTTTATCAATCAAAACTCTTGTTTTTTCTGAAGAAACATAATCAGTATGAGGAAAACCAACTAATTTGTCTTCAACGTCAAGCATCTCTAAAAACGGAATATTTGTAGTAGATGTAACAACAACAGATTCTAAAGGCACTTTTATTGTGGTATATTTTTGCAGACTATCAGGAACTTTTGCTTCCTTTTCTTTTAAAATATAAGTGAATTTTGCATTCGCATTTGGCCAGGGCTCTATAACGGTAACCACGGAATATCCTTCGTGTTTTACGATTGAAAGTCCCGAAGCAAACTCAATGCTATTTTGGGGAATTTCAGTTTTTACAATCTCGGGAGCTTCATTTTTTTTACATCCAACCAGAAGAAAAAATGATAAAACAAAAATAATTTTTGGAAATAAATGTTTCATATGTGGGTTATATATTTTGAAATATGGTATCGTTATTGCTTATTGTCATTCAAATTTGAATCACGGAGATTCATATTTGAAATTTTTCAATAAGGACAAAGGTAACGCAATTTATAAATTTTTTATTTACCTTTATTCTTACAAAAACCAAATTTATCTTTACCTACTATTATGAATACCACAAAAACCAAAATTTGCTCGAGTTGCGACTCTGCATTTAGTTGCGGAGATATTTCTGTTGAAAACAAATGTTGGTGTAACGACTACCCTCCTATTTTTAATCTTTCTGGTGCAGGAGATTGCCTCTGCCCGGATTGCTTTAAAGAAGCTTGTATTGACAAAATTGATGCTTATGTCGAAACTATGACTCCGCAAAAAGCACTACAAAATAAAGCACTATCTTTACCAAAAACCGAGAAACTAATCGAAGATCTTGATTTTTACATTGAAAATGGCAATTATGTTTTTACAACATGGTTTCATTTAAAAAGAGGAAATTGCTGTGGTAACAACTGTCGGCATTGCCCTTATTAGTACTTAAAAGTTATTGGTGAAAAAGTTATTGGTTAGGAGTTGTATTAGTTGATAGCAGTAACTGATCAATAATGATACATTAACTCTACATATAACTTTACACATATAAACTCCTAACTTAAAACTTATAACTCCTAACTCAAAAAAATGATCTACTTAATTACCGGCGGCGAGCGATCAGGAAAAAGCACTTATGCGCAAAATCTGGCTTTACAGCTTTCAGAATCTCCAATTTATGTAGCAACAGCCAGAAAATGGGATGGTGATTTTCAAAATAGAATCGATCGCCATCAACAAGAACGCGACGAACGCTGGACTAATATTGAAAAAGAAAAGTATGTAAGCGAAATTGATTTTTCAGGAAAAGTCGCGCTGATTGATTGCGTTACACTTTGGCTCACAAACTTTTTTGTCGACACTAATTATGATGTAAATTTAAGTCTCGAAGAAGCCAAAAAAGAATTTCTTTCGATTGCCAGTCAGGAAAATACAGTATTTATTATTGTAACCAATGAAATTGGAATGGGCGTTCATGCAGAAACCCAAATTGGGAGAAAATTTACAGAACTGCAAGGCTGGATGAATCAGTTTTTGGCATCAAAAGCAGATGAAGTTATTTTGATGGTTTCTGGAATTCCGATAAGGATTAAGGGGTTGTAATATCAATTACAATGGCAAAATTCAATGGCAATTACAATATCAAAATTCAATATTAATTACAATATTAATTACAATATCAAAATTCACTGGCAATTACAATGGTAAAATTCACTGGTAATTACAATATCAAATTTTAATAAATAATTACAAATTCCAACAAGCTGTCTTAACTTTACATAACTTTCAATATTGACATTGATTTTTAAAATTGATACTGACATTGAGTTTTGTAATTGAAATTGAAATTTATGAGCTATTTAGATGATATATTAAAATCCCGCCGCGATACCCGACATTTTACTACTGATGAAGTTCCTGACGAAGTAATCGAAAAAGCTTTACAGGCCGGACATTGGGCGCCTTCGGTTGGATTGACGGATGCTACGAGATATTTTATCATTAAATCGGCAGAAGTAAAAAGTGCAATTAAGGAGCTATTTTTAGATTATAATAAAAAAGCCGAGGAACTCACCGACAATCCGGAACAAAAAGAACATTACAGATCGCTAAAACTCGAAGCGATTGAAGAAGCTCCGATCGGACTTATTATTGCGTATGACAGATCTGTTTTAAATCAGTTTACTATTGGAACTGTTGGCAGTAACGAGGCAGTAAAATTTAGTTCGGTTTGTGCTGCACAAAATATTTGGCTTTCGCTTACAGAACAAGGTTACGGAATGGGCTGGGTTTCGATCCTGAATTATTATCAGTTTAAAAAAATCCTTGATTTACCTGAAAACATTGAACCTTTAGGTTATTTCTGCATTGGAAAACCAGCAACGAATTACAACAACCAGCCGATGCTGCAACAGCTGCATTGGAAACAGAAATCGGAAGCTCCGGATTGTAAAGAAATTAAAAATGTGATTGAAAGTCGTGTTTTAGATTTTCAATTAAAAACACCAATTTCTGATATCAAAAATGACTTTGCTAAACTTCTACAGGAAAAAATAGATTCTAAAACCAAACCTGTTGGTTCTTTGGGAACGTTAGAAACTTTGGCTTTTCAAATGGCAACGGTTTTTGAAACCTTAAATCCTAAAATTACAAACCCAAACATTGTGGTTTTTGCTGCAGATCACGGAATCGCAAATCATGGTGTAAGCGCTTATCCGCAAGATGTGACGCGACAAATGGTTGGTAATTTTCTTGAAGGCGGTGCCGCAATCAATGTTTTTTGTAATCAAAATAATATTGAGTTATCTATTGTAGATGCTGGTGTAAACTACGATTTCCCAACAAATGCTAATTTAATTAATGCTAAAATTGCAAAAGGAACACAATCGTTTCTGCACGCACCGGCAATGGGTGAAACGGAATTACAATTGTGTTTTGAAAAAGGAAAAGCTATTGTTGATGATATTGCAAAAACAAATTCAAATTGCATTGGTTTTGGCGAAATGGGCATTGGAAATACCTCAACAGCTTCGGTTTTAATGAGCCTTTTAACCGGTTTTTCTATTGAAGAATGTGTGGGAAAAGGAACCGGAGTTGAAGCCGAAAAATTACTTCAAAAACAAAATATACTTCAAAAAGCAATTGATAATTATTCCGGTCAAGCCGAATTAATGCAGCAATTGGCTTATTTTGGCGGTTTCGAAATCATACAGATGGCAAGTGGAATGTTAACCGCTTTTGAAAATAAAATGATAATTTTGGTCGATGGTTTTATTTGCAGTGTGGCTTTTTTAATCGCTTCGAAAATAAATGCTGATATTCATAAAAATGCTGTTTTCTGCCATTGTTCTGCCGAAAAAGCACATCAAAAATTACTTGATTATTTACATGCAAGGCCTATTTTAAATCTTAATTTACGCTTAGGCGAAGGAACAGGCTGCGCAATTGCTTTTCCTATTTTAAAATCAGCCGAAGCTTTTTTGAATGAAATGGCTAGTTTTGAGAGTGCGGGGGTTAGTAGGAAATAAAAAAAAATATTATACATGCCATTTATAAAAGTTTACATCCATTTTGTGTGGAGTACAAAAAATAGATTTCCTTATTTGAATTCTATTGAATTACGCGAGAAAGTTTGGAATCACATTAGAGAAAATGCAAAAGAAAAAGGAATTTACATTGATTTTATAAATGGGTTTTCAGACCATTGTCATTGTTTAATTTCATTGGGAGTCGAACAAAATATTAAAAAAATAATACAATTGATTAAAGGTGAATCTTCTTTTTGGATTAATAAAAATCAATTAACAAAAGAAAGATTTGAATGGCAGGATGAATATTTTGCCGTTTCTGTATCAGAATCGGTTGTTGATAAAGTGAGAGATTATATTAAAAACCAAGAAATACATCATCAGAAAAAAACTTTTCAGGAAGAATACGATGAATTTATAATCAAATTTGGGTTTCAAAAAATATTGAATAACTAGAATTTGGCTAAAGCCAATTGATAATTCAATTTTCTAACCCCCAGATAAATCTGGAGGCAATCTAATTACAGAAAGCTATAATTTTTTGAATATTTTTTTGAATAGCCCCCAGATTTATCTGGGGGATAAAAATTAGCAATCAAAGTGGCTTTAGCCAAATAATTCACAAACCAAATTTCAATGAAAAAAGAACTAAACATCTTCTTTACCTGTTTAATGTTTTACACCCGAATTCCCTGCCCAAAAAACATCGATCATAATACTGAATATTTAAATAAAGCTACTCGTTACTTTCCTTTTATAGGATGGATTGTTGGAAGCATTTCTTTTTTGATCTTCTATCTTTTTTCTTTTTTTCTATCTACAGAAATTGCCGTTATTTTTGCAATTATTACTTCTGTTTTAACGACTGGCGCTTTTCACGAAGATGGTTTTGCAGATGTTTGCGATGGTTTTGGCGGAGGATGGACAAAAGAAAAAATCCTGATTATTATGAAAGACAGTGCCATTGGTGCTTATGGGGCAATTGGTTTGGTTTTGCTTTTTTTATTAAAATTCAAATTGCTTACAGAAAGTATTTTGCTTTTTACTAGTGACAATTCCCATCTTCTTATTTTTCTTTTGTTTATTTCGGCGCACGCTTTGAGTCGGCTGGCTGCCATTTCGATCATTTTTACGCATGAATATTCCCGCGATGACGCTTCGAGTAAAAGTAAGCCAATCGCAAATAATCATAGTTGGAGAGAAGTTTTTGGCGCTTTCTTTTTCGGATTAATTCCTTTGTTGGCACTTGCTTTTTTTCACTATAAAATTTTGTTTGCTATAATTCCTGTTTTTCTCACCCGTTATTTTTTGGCTCGCTATTTCCAAAAATGGATTGATGGATATACGGGAGATTGTCTTGGCGCAACGCAACAGGTTTGCGAGGTTATTTATTATTTAAGCATTCTTTTTTTATGGAAGTTTATCTAGTTCGACATACCGAAACTCTTTGTGAAAAAGGAGTTTGTTACGGACAATCGGATGTTGCTATTGCTGAACCTTTTGATTTGGTTTTCGAAAACATCATTTCACAGTTACCTGCTGAAGCCATTATATTTTCAAGTCCGTTGCAAAGATGTTCCATTTTAGCAAAACACATTCAAAAAAGAATAAAAACTATTTCTTATCAGGAAGACAAACGATTGATGGAAATGAATTTTGGCGATTGGGAAATGAAAAACTGGAATGATATTCTGCCCGAACAGCTGAATCCGTGGATGGAAGATTTTGTCAATATTCCAGCTTTAAACGGAGAATCTTTTGTTGAATTACATAAAAGAGTTGGTCAGTTTTTGTCAGATCAAATTTCAGAAGAAATAAAACAACCAATAGTTATTATTTCGCATGCCGGTGTCATTAGAAGTATTTTGTGCCATCATACTTTTTTACCCCTAAAAGATGCTTTTACTAATAAAGTTGATTTTGGACAAGTAATAAAAATAGTACTTTAAAGGTCGTTTTGTTTAGAATTTGATATAAAAAGTGAAACAAATTTGAAAATTCGACGATTTTAACTTTATCTTTGCGCCAAATTAAGGTTGTGTTTAATTCAAACACATTAAAAGGGAATCAAGTATAAATCTTGAGCTGTTCCCGCAACTGTAAGCTTAGTTCTAAATGAATGCTTATTGTTAACTACAAACCACTGCTCGTAATTAGCGAGTGGGAAGGTAAACAATAAGACGCAAGCCAGGAGACCTGCCTTTATAACAAATATCGAGCTCTCGGGAAAAAGAGTGTAGAAATTATGACTTTAAAAAAACGTTTTGCATTTTGTTTTCTATTGTTGTGCCAATTTATTTCGGCGCAAAATGACTCTATTACAAAACTTAAGGAAGTCATCGTTTCTGATGTCAATCTAAAAAAATACTCCAGCTCCCAGTCGGTTCAGGTTTTAAATGATTCTGTTATCAATAAAAATCAGCCTTCTTTAACTTCACTTTTAAACTATAATACTGTTATTTATTTTAAGGAAAACGGTTTAGGAATGACTTCTGCTCCGTCTTTTAGAGGAACAACAGGAGCGCAAACTGCTGTTATTTGGAACGGTATAAATATAAATTCCCAGTTTTTAGGTCAGGCAGATTTTAATACTATCGGAACAAGAGATTTCAATTCTATAACTGTAAAAGCCGGAGGCGGAAGTGTTCTATACGGAAGCAGTGCCATTGGCGGAAGTATTCACCTTAATAATGATTTACAATTTAAAAATGAATTTTCAAATCAGGTGTTTTTTAGTTTAGGAAGTTATAATACTTTGAGCGCCAATTATCGTACTATAGTTGCATCAGATAAATATAGTCTTCAGATAAGCATTTCCAGAAACAGTTCTGATAATGATTTTAAATATCCGGGCAATACCGATCAGCGAAACACAAATGGTGAATACTATAATACTAGTATGAATACCACTTTTGGTTATAAAATTGATTCTAAAAACACTTTAAAGGCTTATAGCCAGTTTTACGATTCTGAACGTCATTTTTCTTTGACTTCTCCTAATGGTTCCAAAACCAAATATGGTGATTTTAATACCCGAAATTTATTAGAATGGGAAAGTCTTTTTAATCGTTTTACTTCAAAATTGAAAGTTGCGCATATAGGAGAATCCTATAAATATTATCCAAGTATTACTTCAGAATTATTCACTTACGGAAAAGTTGAAACTTCTCTTATAAAATATGATTTGGCGTTTGATGTAAACGATAAGATTAAACTAAATTCGATTGTAGATTATAATCGCAATAAAGGATATGGATCGAGTATCGACAATGTAAAAAGAGAAATAGGCTCTGCTAGTTTATTATTAAGTCATTCACCAAGTGACAAATGGGATTATAATGCGAGTATTCGTCAGGAAGTAACAGACAATTACGGAAATCCATTTCTTTTTTCGTTTGGAACACGTTATCAGTTTACTGACTTTTACCGCGTAAAAATAAATGCTTCAAAAAACTTCAGAATGCCTACTTATAATGATTTGTTTTGGGAAGGAAGCGGCAATCCTGATTTAAAACCCGAAACTTCTTATCAGGCTGAAATTGGTAATGAATTTTTTACCAAAGATTTTTCAGTATCAATAACGGCTTATTACAATTCTATTAAAAATTTATTGCGTTGGGTTCCTTCACAAGGTGGCGGAGATATGTGGTCTCCTGAAAACACAGACAAAGTAAGGGCTTATGGTGCTGAAGTAATTTTAGAATGGAAACCAAAAATAGCAAACAATAATTTTACCATTAATGGAACGTACGCCTATACAGTTTCAGAAAGCGAACAATTGATTGGAGGTGAATTAATTTACAAGCAATTGATATACGTTCCTTATCATAAACTCACAGGGGCTGTCTCTTACAATTGGAAAAAATTCTCTTCTTATTTTCAGTATTTATATAACGGAGATGCCTACACAACACCTTTTAATAATCCTGCAACTAAGGTTAAGGATTATAACGTTGGGAATGTTGGTGTTGATTATGATTTTGGCAAAAAGAAGAGTTATAAACTTGGATTTCAAGTACTAAACGTCTGGAACGAAAATTACCAGCCTGTTACAAGCAGACAAATGCCCGGAAGAAATTATTCTATATACATAAACCTTAATTTTTAAATACCATGAAAAGATTCAATAAACTATTTTTAACTGTCCTAGTAAGCTCAGCATTTTTTGTGTCATGTAGCAATGATGATGACAATACTCAAGAGGCACGCGGTGATTATGATGGCGGATTATTTATTGTTAACGAAGGTAATTTTCAAACTCCAAACGGTGCTATTTCATACTTATCTGATGATTTACAAATCGAAAACGATGTGTTTTCATTAGTAAACCCGGGAAAAGTAACTGGAGATACTCCTATATGTATTGTTTTTAATGGTGATTTGGCTTATATAGTTGTAAACGCATCAAACAAAATTGAAGTTGTTAACAGATATACTTTTAAAAGCATTACCACAATAACTACAAATTTAAACAATCCGAGATTTATCGCTTTTGCAAACGGAAAAGGATATATCACAAACTGGGGAGATCCGCTGGTTACTACAGATGATTATGTAGCAGTACTTGATCTTGCTACAAATACTATAAGTTCTTCATTAATTTCTGTAGTTGAAGGTCCTGAAAAAATCATTGAAAATGACGGAAAACTATATGTAGCACACAAAGGCGGTTATGGACAAGGAAATTCATTAACGGTAATTAACTCTGCTAGTAATGCAGTTGTAACAAACTTTGTAGTTGGAGATGTTCCTAGTGGATTGGTAAAAGACAATGGAACATTATATGTTTTATGTGATGGAAGACCTTCTTATGCAGCACCAGAAACTGCTGGTAAAATTGTAAAAGTTAACCTGAGCAACAATACTATTGCATCAACACTTGCTTTCCCAGATTTAACACATCCTGGTTTTATGGATATTAATAACAATAAAATATATTATACTGTAGACAGTAATGTTTATACAACTTCGACAACTTCTACCGCATTACCAACTGCTGAGATATTTAAAGCTGCAAAAGTTAGTACACTATATGGTTTTGCTGTGAAAAATGACAATATCTACATCGCCGATGCAGGAAATTATCAAGATCCTGGAAAAGTGTACATCTATTCTTTAACAGGAACACTTACTAGCGAACTTGGCGTTGGAATATTACCAAACGGTTTTTACTTTAATAATTAATAAAATAGCTGAAGATATTTTCAGAATAATCAATTACTTTATTTTTTTTATTTTTTTTGGAAAAAAAAGGCTTTCAGAAATGAAAGCCTTTTTTATTTATCACCATTTTAATCTCTTATCTTAGTGCTTTTAGAAATTCTTTAGGAGCAGTTTCTAAATACATTTCATTTCTTACTCCGTTTATTTTTTTAGAATCACTAAAATAAGGTAAAACTAATTGTTTATCGTCCTGAATTCTTTTTGCTGTTACACCAGTAATTTTAGATATCGCTGTAGCCAGAAAAGGTTCGTTTGTTTCTCCTAAAACGCCGTAACTAGTTACAAACTCCTGCTGTAAATAAGTAGGCGTTAAACCACTTGTATAATCTCCAAAATCTTCTGAGTTGGCAATTTTTAAAACCAGTGGCTGCATAGCATATTTATGATTTGGATTAACTTTAGTTTTAGTCAAAGTCTCTGAGTCATAAACTGTAAAGGAACCCACGTTTTTACCAATTGTTGTTTCACCAATCTGAACAACATTAATATAAGGTTTTAATCCGTTTATAACCAATTCACTTGCGGATGCCGTATTATCAGTAGTTAAAATATAAACTTTAGAAAGGTTTAAACTATTTAATGCAGTTCCATCAATATTATTTACAAATCTGTCGTTTAAGGTTTCCAGCTCATCCGTACTCATGCTGGCCATCAATTTAATATTGTATTGTCTTTTTGAGAAAATTTTACCATCAAACTGACCTGTAATTAAACTCGCCAAACGTGTTGCCGTACGAACAGAACCTCCACCATTATATCTTAAATCTAAAACTAAGTCAGTAACCCCCTGCGCTTTTAATTCTCCAAAAGCTTCATTTAATCTGGCGTCATAGTCAGCATAAAAACCATTATACATTAAATAGCCAATTTTATGTTCGTTTGAATTTATTACCTTGTTAATTAAAATTGGGTTTTCTTCTAAAGTTGTTTTTGTTAAACTAACTGATTTTCCGTTTAAAACAAATGCCGATCCATTATAGTCTGCAAAATTTAAAGTATAGCTTTCACTATTCAGCAATAAAGCTTCGTAGTTTGAAACTGTTAGCTTAGTTCCGTTTACAGCAGTGAAAAAATAACCTCTTTTAACATCTTTTGTTGAAGCATCAGAATTGGCAATAATATAACGCACATAACCTACTAAATCATTAGATCCTTCAGAAACTCTGGTAAGCCTGAAATCAACCCCATTGTTTTTACTGATACCGTTAAGTTCCTGTTCCAAAACAGTATAATCATCAACAATCCAGCTAAAGCGGTCAATGGCATTAATTGGATATTTGCTTACCGGTTTATTCAATAGGTCTTCAAATAATTCCTCTGGTTTTGAATAGCCCGCTAAAAATGAATTAAAGGCATCTTTATTTGCAAAACGATCATCAGCTAAATTAGGTACATCAGCCTGCCACAGATAAACCTGATTTAATCCTCTCCAGACAAAATCGTTTACCTGCAAATCAGCGGGTGCGGCAACATCGTCCTCATCTTCACAGGATTGCAAAGAGAAAGCTAATAAAAAAATTAGCAGGACACTTCTTAATATTGTTTTCATAAAAATATGTTTCTATATTCTATTAACGTAAAAATACTATCTTTAGTTTTAACATTTATAAGTTTGTTGTTTTTTTTCTAATAAAAAAAAATCAATACTGTTGTAACAAAAATAATTGTGTCTCGTCTTGACTATATAAACGCTCTATAAGGCTTGTTTATAAAAACAAAGACGACTAAAAATTTACTGTAAATGATTAAATTTTAAGTACTCTCTAACCAAAAACCAAAAAAAGTAACCACAGATGAACCAAATTGTGTTTATAGAATTAATTAATCCTTTTAAAGACAAAGTTTTTCGTCTGGCAAAAAGATTATTGACCAGCACCGAGGAAGCTGAAGATGCAACTCAGGAAGTAATGGTGAAATTATGGAACAAAAAAGAAAATCTAGATGCCTATAATAATGTTGAAGCCGTGGCAATGACAATGACAAAAAATTATTGCCTGGATCAGTTAAAATCTAAAAGAGCCGGAAACCTTAAAATTGTACATAATAATTTTACAGACAGAGAACCTCAATTAGACAAACAATTAGAAGACATTGACAGTTTAGAATGGGTAGAAAAAATAATGAGTCAGTTGCCGGAACAGCAGCAAATATTAATTCAGTTACGCGATGTTGAACAATATGAATTTGATGAAATTGCGAAAATTGTCGACATGAATGAAACGGCTATACGAGTAGCACTTTCGAGAGCGAGAAAAAAAATTAGAGAATCAATGCTTAATACACACCGTTATGGAATTAAATAGAATAGAAGACATATTAGAAAAATACTTTCAGGGAGAAACTACTATTGTCGAAGAAAACCAATTAAAAGAATATTTTTCTTCACCGAATGTTGCGCAGCATTTGGAGCAATACAAACCAATGTTTGGTTATTTCTCTCAGGTAAAACAACAAAAATCAACGCATGAAATACCATTACAAACCAAAAAACGAAATGTGGCGTGGTTATCAATTGCAGCTTCTGTTGTTGTTTTACTATCAATTGGAACCTATTTTTATGTAAGCGAAAAAAATACAGCACCGGTTGTAGCGCAATCAGAATTAGGAACCTATGATAATCCGGAAGAAGCGCTGAAAGCAACGCAAAAAGCTTTGGCCTTATTATCAAATAATGTTAATGTAGGTATTGAAAGTGTACAATACATTAAAGAATACGAGCAATCAAAAAACAAAATTTTTAAACAATAAAAAAATCAATCAAAATGAGAAATTTAATTATAACACTAGTTTTCGCATTCGTTACCACTACTTTTTATGCACAAAGTGCATTTGATAAATATGATGGTCAGGACGATGTAACCTCCGTAATTGTAAACAAAAAAATGTTTGATTTAATGAGTAAGGTGAAAGTTGATGCATCAGACAAAGAAATGCAACAATATATTAGTCTGATCAAAAAATTAGACTATTTAAAGGTATTTACAACCAAAAACCCTAAAATTGAAGCCGATATGAAAGCTTCTGCAGATAAATATGTAAAAACGGCAGGTTTAGAAGAACTAATGCGAGTAAATGACAGCGGAAGAAATGTAAAAATATTAGTAAAATCAGGTGCCAGCGACACGCAGGTTAAAGAATTGCTGATGTTTATTGACGGTGCCAAAAACGAAGAAACGGTCTTATTATCTTTAACCGGTAATTTTGACATCAACGAAATCTCTGTGCTTACAGATAAAATGCAGCTTCCTGGAGGTTCTGACTTAAAAAAAGCGTCTAAAAACAAAAAATAATCATGAAACTAAACGTTTTTACCTCAGCCATTTTAGCATTAGTAACTTTAATAAGTTGCAATTCTGAACCTTCATTACAAAAGTATTTTGTAGAAAATACAGAGAACAAAGATTTTATTGCTCTTGATGTTTCGCCAAGTATTTTAAACTTAGAAAAAGCAAAATTATCAGCTGAACAAACAGAAGCTTTAAAGTCTTTTGATAAAATGAATATTCTGGCATTCAAAGCTAATGACAAAAATCAGGCACAATTTGAAAGCGAAAGAACAAAAGTTAAAGCTATTTTGACGAATCCAAAATATCAAAAATTAATGTCTTTTGGATCAGGTAAAGACGGTGCTTCAATAAGCTATGTTGGTACTGACGAAAATATAGAAGAATTTGTGGTTTTTGCCAATAGAAAAGAAAACGGTTTTGCAGTAGTTCGTGTTTTAGGAAAAAATATGAATCCCAATAACATCATGACGTTAATGTCTGTTTTGAAGGAATCAAATATAGATATGGAACAATTAAAGCCTTTGCAACAATTGGTTAAATAATACATCCTTTACTTACTTTAAAAACAAAAAAAGCTCCATAATTGGAGCTTTTTTCTTATAATAATTTGAAAGATTAAACTTAATAATATTCAATGCTGTTTTATTTTAAACTGAATTGAATTTAACTATATTTGTTACTTAACCAAAAATATTAAATATGGTACAAAAAACATCGAATGCCTTTATTGCAGCATCTTGGGTTGCACTTGGAGCCGGAATGATTGGATACATTGTAGGTCTAGCCAGAGCCGAAATGCTTTTAAACGAAAAAGGATATTATTTTACAGTTCTAATGTTTGGTCTGTTTGCTGTAGTTTCATTACAAAAAAGTGTAAGAGACAGACTTGAAAAACTTCCGGTGACAGATATGTATTATGGAATTTGTTGGTTTGGAACTCTTTTGTCAATTGTATTATTGGTAATTGGACTTTGGAATGCAACAATTCTGCCAAGTGAAAAAGGCTTCTATGCATTTGCATTTTTATTAGCACTGTTCGGCGCTATTTCAGTACAAAAAAACACAAGAGATAATATGTCATTTTCTAATGAATAATCTTTTGGAATTATAATTCAAATAAAAACCAACTTCCAGGTTAAAACAAAAAAGCTCCATAATTTTATGGAGCTTTTTTATTACTAAATATTTATCTGGAAAATTTAGTATTACCATAAATTCATCTACATTTATCCCTTAATTAAAATCTAAAAATAAATGATGAAAACTACTTTAAAAGCCCTATTACTATTTTTTATTCTTGTTTTAAACAGTTGCTCAAGTGACAATAACAGTGATGAAACTCCCGACTCTCCAACTGTACCAACTTCAAAATTCGCAATGACTGCAAAAGTTGATGGAACTTTATGGGAAGTAAATAATCCGTTCAACTCAAATTTTGCTACAAAACCATTATTTGATTATTATCCGGCAACAGAATATATTCAGTTAGTAGGAAGAAAAGGATTAGAAGAAATCAGACTTTTAATCAAAAGAAGCGATCTTAAAGTAGGTACTTATACCATTACTAAATCTACCTTTGATGCAACAAAGACACAGATCGAAGTTTCAATGGCATTGAGTAAAGATGATATACAAGAAGTAATTGAAGGAACTATCGCAATCACTTCAATTGATTTAAATGCTAAAACTCTTGCAGGTACATTTTCATTTACTTGTGTTGAAGATGACTCAAAACCAGTAAGTGAATCAAATCCTATTACAACAAAAGTAACAGATGGTACTTTTAATTACAAATATGATTTTGCGTACTAATTGAATAAAAAAAGCTCCATAAAATTATGGAGCTTTTTTTTATATTAGAATTTGAGTTCTTATTTACTCAAATACATTTTTCTTCTAGAATACAATTCGTAGAATTGATCGTCTTTTAAGTCATCAATAAACAAGATGCTTTCTCCTGTTGATTTCATTTCTGGTCCTAATGCTTTGTTTACATTGTGGAATTTACTGAAAGAGAAAACTGGCTGTTTAATCGCATAACCTTTCAATTGTGGATTAAAGTTGAAGTCGGTTACTTTATTGTGTCCTAACATTACTTTAGTAGCGTAGTTTACGTAAGGCTCTCCGTAAGCTTTTGCAATAAATGGTACCGTTCTCGATGCTCTCGGATTTGCTTCGATAATATAAACTGTATCGTCTTTTATTGCAAACTGAATATTGATTAAACCAACTGTTTTCAGCGCTCTTGCGATTTTCACCGTATGATCTTTTATTTGCTGCATTACAAATTCTCCTAAGTTAAAAGGAGGCAAAGTAGCATTACTATCTCCAGAGTGAACTCCGCAAGGTTCCATATCCTCCATAATTCCGATGATGTAAACATTTCCATCAGCATCACAAATGGCATCAGCTTCAGCTTCGATTGCTCCGGCTAAATAGTGATCTAAAAGTAATTTATTTCCTGGAATCGTTTTCAATAAATTGATAACGTGTTCTTCTAATTCTTTTTTGTTGATTACAATTTTCATTCCTTGACCTCCTAACACATAAGAAGGACGAATCAATAATGGAAAGTCCAAAGTATCTGCAAGTGCAGAAGCTTCGTCAGCCGTTTCAGCGATTCCGAATTGTGGGAAAGGAATATGTAATTCTCTCAATAAATCTGAAAAACGTCCTCTGTCTTCTGCTAAATCAAGTGCATCAAAACTAGTTCCGATGATTTTTACTCCGTATTTAGATAATTTTTCAGCCAATTTCAAAGCTGTTTGTCCACCTAACTGAACAATTACACCTTCTGGTTTTTCATGCTGAATAATATCATAAATATGTTCCCAGAAAACAGGCTCGAAGTATAATTTATCAGCTGTATCAAAATCTGTAGAAACCGTTTCAGGATTACAGTTGATCATGATTGTTTCGTAACCACATTCTTTTGCAGCCAAAACTCCGTGAACACAAGAATAATCAAACTCAATTCCTTGTCCAATTCTGTTTGGTCCTGAACCAAGAACGATGATTTTCTTTTTATCTGTTACAATGCTTTCGTTATCTACATAACGCTCGCCGTTTGCTTTTTCTATTTCTGCCTCAAAAGTTGAGTAATAATAAGGTGTCAACGCTTTAAACTCTGCTGCACAAGTATCAACCAGTTTAAACACACGGTTAATGTTTTGATCCATACGCAAAGTATGTACTTCGCTTTCAAGACAATTCATCATGTGCGCAATTTGTCTGTCAGCAAAACCTTTTTGTTTCGCTTCAAGCAGCAATTCTTTTGGAAGATTCGAAATTTTATAATTCGAAATTTCTTTCTCTAAAGTATAAAGCTCTTCGTATTGTTTTAAGAACCACATATCAATTTTTGTGATTTCATGAATACGGCTCAACGGAATTCCCATTGCGATTGCATCATAAATTACAAAAACACGATCCCAACTGGCAAAAGTTAGTTTCTCGATAATTTGTTCGTAGTTTTTATATCCTTTTCCGTCGGCTCCTAACCCATTTCTTTTAATTTCTAAAGATTGAGTTGCTTTGTGTAACGCTTCCTGGAACGAACGTCCGATTCCCATTACCTCACCAACAGATTTCATCTGAAGTCCTAAAGTTCTGTCAGCCCCTTCAAATTTATCGAAATTCCAACGTGGTATTTTTACGATTACATAATCCAAAGTTGGTTCAAAAAGAGCCGATGTAGATTTTGTAATTTGATTTTGTAATTCATCTAAGTTGTATCCTAAAGCCAGTTTAGAAGCAATTTTAGCAATTGGATAACCTGTTGCTTTTGATGCCAAAGCAGAAGAACGAGATACACGAGGATTAATTTCGATCGCTACGATATCTTCTTTTTCGTCTGGCGAAACTGCAAATTGTACGTTACAACCTCCTGCAAAGTTTCCGATACTACGCATCATTAAGATTGCATAGTCACGTAATTTTTGAAATGTTGTATCAGATAATGTCATTGCCGGTGCAACTGTAATCGAATCTCCGGTATGAATTCCCATCGGGTCCATATTTTCGATCGAACAAATGATTACAACATTATCATTTTTATCTCTTAAAAGTTCTAACTCATATTCTTTCCATCCCATCAAAGCTTTGTCAATCAAAACTTCGTGAATTGGAGAAGCTTCAAGTCCGCGGGTTAAAAGTTCATCAAAATCTTCTTTTTTATAAACCACCGCAGCTCCTGTTCCTCCAAGTGTAAACGAAGGACGAATTACAAGAGGGAAACCAAATTCCTGAGCGATTTCTTTTCCTTCTAAATATGAAGTAGCAGTTTTTGCAGGCGCAGTTGGTACATTTATTCTTTCTAAAAGCTGTTTAAACTGTTCTCTGTCTTCGGTAATATTAATTGCATTTACGTCAACTCCAATTAATCTTACTCCGAAATCCTGCCAGATTCCTTTTTCTTCAGCTTCCAAACATAAATTCAAAGCCGTTTGTCCTCCCATTGTAGGCAAAACAGCATCAATTTGTGGATGTTCCTTCAGAATTTCAATAATCGATTTTGTCGTTAATGGCTTTAGATAAACATGATCGGCCATAGTTGGGTCGGTCATAATTGTCGCTGGATTTGAGTTTATCAAGATAACTTCAATTCCTTCTTCGCGAATAGAACGTGCAGATTGAGATCCTGCATAATCAAATTCGCAAGCTTGACCAATAACAATAGGTCCTGACCCTATTATTAAAACTGATTTTATTGATGTGTCTTTAGGCATTTTATTTGTATTGTGTAGTTATATATGGTATTTCAAAAATGATCTGTAGTACATTAAAAACTAGAATGTTGCAAGTTTTTTTACTGACAAGGTATAAAAAAAGGCGATACTAAAAAAGTAACGCCTTATTTATGTTTATAGAAACATTATTTTTTGTGTCTAGGTTCGCTAGAAACAGTTAATTTATGTCTTCCTTTTGCTCTTCTACGCGCTAGAACTTTTCTTCCATTCGCAGAAGCCATTCTGTCCATAAATCCGTGCTTATTTCTTCTTTTTCTTTTCGATGGTTGAAATGTTCTTTTGCTCATTGCTTTGTATCTTTAAAATGGTGTCTAATATCTCTTTTCTGTTTTTGAATATCGTTATTCGAAAACCGAGTGCAAATATACAAAGACTTTTTTTTCCCGCAAGTACTTTAATAAAAATATTTTTAATTCATTTTACTATATTTGCAATCACAAATATACATCTATTATGTTTCACAAAAATATTAAACTTATTTTGGCCGGACTTCTTGTAGTTGCTGGCATTTGGCAATTTACAGAAAGTAATATCGGAAATGGAATTTTCCTTATTTTACTTACTGCGATTCCAATTTTTCTTTACTTTAAAAACGAATTCATCCTTTTAGCTTTCCTTAAATTAAGAAAACAAGACTTTGAAGGTGCTAAAAAATGGCTGGCATACATTAAAAATCCCGAAGCTGCATTGGTAAGAAAACAACAAGGATATTTTAATTACCTTCACGGAATCATGTTATCTCAAACCAATATCAACCAGGCTGAGAAACATTTCAAAAAAGCTATCGAACTTGGACTATCAATGGATATGGATTTGGCTGTTGCTAAATTAAACCTTGCCGGAGTTGCCATGTCACGCAGAAGAAAGCTTGAAGCGACTAATCTATTGAATGAAGCTAAGAAACTGGACAAACAAGGTATGCTGAAAGAGCAAATCACAATGATGAAAGAACAAATGAAGAAAATTTAAATTTCTTTAAATTACAATATTTGAAATCCCAAATTCCAATTCTTGGCGTTTGGGATTTTTTATTTTAGATTTCTGAGTTTAGATTGTAGATTTTCCTGCTGTATGGAAAGAGTAACATTTAACTTGTCATTTCGACCGGAGGGAGAAATCACACGCGTAACTCTACAAAGATTGGCGATTTTGATTGCGGAGATCCCTCGTTCCTCGGGATGACAAGATTGCAAGTAATAAACTTTGCGCGTAATCTTTGTCAAAGTTTAAAACTTTGACAAAGATATCGAACAGCCAAACAATTGGAATTTTGAAATTTAATCCTCCAATATAATAGATGGCAAATTCTCATTCAGCCATTTATATTTATTGAGAATCATAATATGGGTTCCGCCTTTTACGATTATGCAGCTTTTGATATATTTTATAGGAAAAACTTCGTCCTGATCACCGTGAATGTGAATTACATTTTGATCAATTTCATTTCTATCCCATAAAATCACATTTTCTACCGCCCATTGCAAATAGCGGATATCACGCATGGCAAGAAATTTTTCATATAATTTTATTCGTTTGTTGACTTTTTCGCCAAAGGAATACTTTGCCAGATTCTCGATATTCAGAATCAATTTCATCGGAATCAACTTGTAGGCTTTTGTAGTTTTGCCAATTTTCATTCTCCTCGGAAATTCTAAATTGCTTCTAACGCTCGAAATAATGATAACCTTTCGGACATCAATATGTTTTGCCATTTCCTGAACCAGAATTCCTCCGAAAGACACTCCAATTAAAACCGGATTCTCATGTTTGATGTTTTTTGTAATTCGAAGTGCATAATCAGACAAGGATTCCTTTGGCTGTGGAATTTCCCATTCCAGTAAACACATTTCAAAAACAGATTCATCTAAATTGATTCTTTCAAAAATAGTTGAACTTGCAGCCAAACCAGGCATAAAATAGACAGGAATTTTACTCATTAGTTCAGAAATTGTAGCTTTTAAATTGATTCTAAAATTACTTTTTTTAGCAATATGCACAACAAATCTTACGCCATAATTACAAATTAAACTTATTTAAATTACAAAAAGTAAGTAAAGCCTGAGAAAACTGCTTCTTCAAAAAAAATAATTTAATATTGAAAATCAAATGATTACCTTTGTAATCTAAATAACACATGTTCAATATCTTTTTAAGGAGTTTTTATATGAGTCATTTGCGCCCACCATTTCTATTATTTTTTTAACCTTACAAGAACAACTAATTATGGAAACTATTGACATTATGGAAATCAAAGACAACACTTTTGCAAGACAATTTGAAGCCATAACCCCCGAAGGATTGCTTTCTGTTGAATATTCGTTTCAGGAAAAGAAAATTTTTTTAACTAAAATCAATACTCCCGAAGGATTTGAGAACCAGGCTTTAATTGACACAGTCCTTAAAAGTATCATGGAAATTGTGGTAGAAAAGAAATTTAAATTAATGCCTATCCATCCAAAAATTGTACAGTTCATCAAAAAAAATCCAAAGTATAAAGAATTACTTCCTCCCGGAATTAGAATTTAATTTTATATTTTCAACATAAAAAAAGCACAAGAATCAACTTGTGCTTTTTTGTTTTATATAAATTAAGAAAAATTACTTTTCTATCTCTCTCATAGAATCCATTTTTTTGTGTGCCAGGAATCCTGCCACGTCTTCAAAATGTTCTTTAACTCGTTTGTTTCCAAACTCAAAAACTTTAGTTGCTAATCCGTCAAGGAAATCACGATCGTGAGAAACCAGAATTAAAGTTCCGTCAAAATCACGCAATGCATCTTTAATAATATCTTTTGTTTTCATATCTAAGTGATTTGAAGGCTCATCCAGAATCAACAAGTTTACTGGCTCCAACAATAATTTTATCATTGCCAAACGTGTTTTTTCTCCTCCTGAAAGCACTTTTACTTTCTTAGTAATATCATCTCCCTGAAACATAAATGCTCCAAGAATATTTTTAATTTGTGTTCTGATATCTCCAACAGCAATTGCATCGATTGTTTCAAAAATAGTAGCGTTTTCATCTAATAAAGAAGCCTGATTTTGCGCAAAATATCCAATTTGAGAATTGTGTCCAATTTCAACACTTCCTTCGTCGATACCTATTTCTTTCATGATCGCTTTAATCATGGTCGATTTTCCTTCACCATTTTTACCTACAAAGGCTACTTTTTCTCCTCTTTCGATAACAATATTAGCATCTTTAAAAACAACATGATCTCCGTATTTTTTAGACAGTTCTTTTACTACAACAGGATATTGCCCTGAACGTGCCGCAGGTGGGAATTTTAATTTTAATGCAGAGTTATCTACTTCATCAACCTGAACAATAACCAGTTTTTCAAGCATTTTAACACGAGACTGAACGGCATCTGTTTTAGAGAAAGTTCCTTTAAAACGATCAATAAAAGCTCTGTTATCTGCAATCATTTTTTGCTGTTCATCATATGCTTTTTGTTGATGAATACGACGATCTTTTCTTAACTCTAAATAATGAGAATATTTTGCTTTATAATCGTAGATTCTTCCCATTGTTACTTCAATAGTACGATTTGTAATATTATCTACAAACGCCCTATCGTGCGAAATTACCACAACTGCTTTTGCTGAATTGATCAAAAACTCTTCAAGCCACTGAATACTTTCAATGTCCATGTGGTTTGTTGGCTCATCCAGTAAAATTAAATCAGGTTTTTGCAATAAAATTTTAGCCAATTCTATACGCATTCTCCATCCACCGGAAAACTCAGAAGTCTGGCGTGTAAAATCCTCACGCTCAAAACCTAAACCAACTAAGATTTTCTCAACTTCAGCTTCGTAATTTACTTCTTCAATCGCATAAAATTTCTCGCTTAAGTCCGAAACTCTTTCGATCAATTTCATATAGGCATCACTTTCATAATCAGTACGAACCGTTAATTGCTCGTTGATTTCATCGATTTCGGCTTTCATTTTAAAAATTTCACCAAAAGCTTTGGATGCTTCTTCCATTACAGTCGAACCATCTTTGGTCAATAAATGCTGAGGCAAATAAGCTACAACAGCATCTTTAGGAGTCGAAATACTTCCGGTTGAAGGTTTGCTCTGACCTGCAATTATTTTTAAAAGTGTCGATTTTCCCGCACCATTTTTCCCCATAAGGGCAATTTTATCATTTTCATTTATAGCAAAAGAAACATCGCTAAATAATGTAGTTCCACCAAACTGAACCGAAATATCGTTAACTGTAATCATTTAGATTTTTAGATTTTTAGACTGCTTAGATTTTTAGACTTCTCAGCAAGTATTTTTTGAAGGTGCAAAGATAGATTAATTAGATAATTTGGCAATTAGATAATTAGATAATTCTGCTTAAAGACAAAAAGCTTTTTAAACATAAAAAAACTCCGTAAAGCATATAAACTTTACGGAGCAAATATTTTAATTATCTAATTAAATTAATCCTTTCTCCATTTTTTAGTTTCCTCAAAAATATGTTCCAGAATTGAAGATTCAATTTCATCAAATTCTATATTTCTTCGGCCCATTACTAATTTTGCCGTTTCAAAAGCTTTTTTAGTCACATATGTGGTAAAACCTGCCGCTCCGCCCCAGGAAAAACTAGGAACAAAATTGCGGGGAAAACCACTTCCGAAAATATTTGCGCTCACTCCTACTACCGTTCCTGTATTGAACATCGTATTGATGCCGCATTTACTGTGATCGCCCATCATCAAACCACAAAACTGAAGTCCGGTTTTAGCAAAACCTTCTGTTTCATAGCTCCATAACTTTACTTCTTCATAATTATTTTTCAGGTTTGAATTATTACTATCCGCTCCAATATTACACCATTCACCTAAAACAGAATCACCTAAAAATCCATCATGCCCTTTATTTGAATTGGCAAAAAGAACAGAATTTTTAACTTCACCACCAATTCTTGATCCCGGGCCAACAGTTGTAGCGCCGTAAATTTTTGCATTTAACTTCACTTGTGCATTTTCGCATAAAGCAAAAGGACCACGAATTACGGTTCCTTCCATAATTTCGGCATTCTTACCTATATATATAGGTCCGGCCGAAGCATTCAGTATTACAAACTCAAGCTTTGCCCCTTCTTCAATAAAAATATTCTCAGGCGAAATTACATTTACACTTTTCGGAATTGTTTGTGATTTTCGATCTTCTGTTAAGTAATCAAAATCGGCACGAATTGCGGCGTCATTTTTAGAAAAAATATCCCACGTATGCTCAACTGTTAAGCAATCATGGTTGTATTGAATTATTTCATACGAATCAAAATCAACTTCTTCCTGATTTTCAGTTGTAAAAAAAGCGATTACGTCATCTCCTTTAAAAATTGCCTGATTTTCTTTTAAATCAGAAACCATTTCAGCAAGCGTATCATTTGGTAAATACGCTGCGTTTATCATGACGTTTTCTTCCATCTCTACCATAGGAAATTTGGCAGACAGGTAATCTTCGGTAATTGTTGTTATAGTAGATCCTAAACGCATTTCCCATTTTTGACGAATGGTCATGATTCCGATTAAAATATCAGCCACAGGCCTTGTAAACGTAAAAGGTAATAAAGCATTCCGGACGGGACCGTCAAAAAGAATGTAGTTCATAAAATAGATTTAATATTGTTAAAATTGATTTGGTTACCGAATTCAAAGTTACAAATATTTATGGGTTTGATTAAAAACCCTTTGGTTCAAAACAAGAAAATACATTTTTTTTCGCCACGAATTCATGAATTTCTCTCATTATTACAGCTGTAGTATTTTGCTTTTCTAATTGCGGTAAAGAAAATCCGTGAATTTGTAGCATAAAAAAAGCCTTCCAGATTGGAAGGCTTTTGTATAAATAAAAACAGTTATTAGTTTTTAACGTGTTTTGCATATTTAGTTTTGAACTTGTCAATACGTCCTGCAGTATCGATAAGTTTTGATTTACCAGTATAAAAAGGGTGAGATGTTCTAGAAATCTCCATTTTTACAACTGGATACTCAACTCCGTCAACTTCAATTGTTTCTTTTGTATCTGCAGTAGATTTAGTGATAAAAACTTCGTCATTTGACATGTCTTTAAATGCAACTAATCTGTAATTTTCTGGGTGAATTCCTTTTTTCATCTTTTCTTTTATTTATTGTTTAAAGCATTTTTATTTTGAAGCTTTTTCATGGTTAGAAAAAGGTGTAAACAAATAATACTCTTTTTGTTTAAAAACTTTTAATTATTTTGAGTTTGCAAATTTACAATTCTTTTTTAATATACAAATCTTTACGCCACTTTTTTTTACTTAAATTCAAAAAGCTTTTTTCTGTCTGATTATATTGGGAATTGCTATATTTGTGGATTAATTTTAAAACATATATAAATATGATTAATGAAGTTATAAAGAAGAATGGAATTACATATGGTGTAATGATCGGAATTGCATCTGCGCTAATTACTGCTACCATTTATGCAGTCGATTTAAATCTATTTGTTTCCTGGTGGTTTGGCTTGCTTGGTTTAGTAATAAACGTAACGATATCAATCGTTTTACTTTCTAAAACCAAGAAAGAATTAAATGGAATTTTTCCTTTCAAAGAGGCCTTTACTACTTACTTCATTGCAGCGGTAATTGGTATTTTAATCTCTACTTTATTCAACATTGTCTTATTTAATGTTATTGATCCGGGAGCAAAAGATACTTTAAGCGAAATTATGATTAAATATACAGTTGGTATGCTGCAAAAGTTTGGCACTCCGGCTTCTACAATTAATGAAACTATTGCAAAAATGAAAATAACTAATCCTTATTCTACCTTAGAATTAATAAAAGGATCTGTTTTCGCTATTGTAATCTGTGCTATTTTCGGATTAGTTTTCGCAGCATTTTTTAAAAGCAAATCTACACAAGAATAAAAAAAATAAATGAATTTATCTATACTTATACCGCTTCTAAACGAGGAGGAATCACTACAAGAACTCTATTCGTGGATTATTAAAGTGATGCAATCTAACAATTACTCTTATGAAATCATTTTTGTAGATGATGGCAGTACAGATAATTCCTGGGAAATCATTGAAGGTTTCTCTAACGAAAACCCCAATGTAAAAGGCATACGCTTCATGAAGAATTTTGGAAAATCACAGGCTTTGCATGCTGGTTTTGCAAAAGCAAAAGGCGACGTTATTATTACTATGGATGCCGATTTGCAAGATAGTCCGGATGAGATTCCCGGATTATTTGAAATGATTACCAAAGAGAAATTTGATTTGGTATCCGGTTGGAAAAAGAAACGTTACGACTCTGTTGTGGCGAAAAATTTACCTTCAAAATTATTTAATTGGGCTGCCAGAAAAACTTCCGGGGTTGAGTTAAATGATTTTAATTGCGGATTAAAAGCATACAAAAACACCGTTGTAAAAAACATCGAAGTTTCGGGCGAAATGCACCGTTATATTCCGGTTTTGGCAAAAAATGCCGGTTTTAATAAAATTGGAGAAAAAGTTGTTATTCACCAGGCCAGAAAATATGGGGAAACCAAATTTGGCATGGATCGTTTTATTAATGGTTTTCTGGATTTGATTACGATTTGGTTTCTATCAAGATTTGGAAAAAGACCAATGCACTTATTTGGTTTATTAGGATCGATAATGTTTCTGATTGGTTTTCTATTAGCCCTATACTTAGGAATCGATAAATTATTCATTCACAAAACAAGCCGATTAATTACCGAAAGACCACATTTTTATCTATCCATAACATCAATGATTATAGGAACACAATTATTTTTAGCCGGATTTTTAGGTGAAATTATATTGCGTACTAAAAGCAATGAAGCTCGTTATAAAGTAGCACGAGAAGTTAATTTTTAAAGTAAAGACAATAAAATATGATGTTCCTGAATAATTCAGGAGCATCTTTTGCGTTCTTACAGGAACATAAAAATATTTTTTTGATAATTACAATAAAGCAGGATTATTCCTTAAAAAATATTATCTTTAATTAGAACATTAAAAACACATTTACATGAATATAGCACCTAATATTTTAAATGCTGTAAACGAATGGCTGACGCCTACATTTGACAATGAAACACAA
>Ga0307413_10000023_pt1 | contig 41447 bp, 62 predicted proteins | sample DK1Ometagenome_3_FD_203714 | JGI IMG/M metagenome (GOLD analysis project Ga0307413, IMG submission 203714) | Maize rhizosphere microbial communities from greenhouse at UC Davis, California, United States - DK15-O-2 | ecosystem: Host-associated > Plants > Roots > Rhizosphere > Soil | place: USA... | reverse complement strand
CGTCTTTAAGCCAGTATTTGAAATTTGGCATTCCGCGCCAAAACGCCAAAACATACAATTGCCGACAAAGCAAGTACACCAGGAATAAAACTGCCAAAACCAAGTAGTTCCAAATTATGTTCAATATCTTTTTCATGACGTGAAGATAGTTAATTATGTTAAATAGAAAATTGTTCATCATTGTTTTTTACCGTTTGTCATAGTCAGGGTATGGCTAAGGAATATTGTTATACATTTGTGTTGTCTTCGTTCAGCTCGTAGCGATGTGAAAAACAAGCGAAAAGTTGCAACATATTAATCCCGGCAAGGTTCGAAAATTATGCCGGGATTTTTTATGTCCTTAAAATATTAGAGGGTGAAAGGTTCATCCGGGGTTTAAACCGGAAACTATGCAGCATATTCGAACCATGAGGCAGGGCCTATATAAACAGTTTCCGAAACTAACGTCACAAAGTTTTATGACTGATAGAAGACACAAAGACGGTAAAGAGCAGAAATTAATTTTTCGACGCTGGATTACTGTAAAGGGAGTGAGGGTCTATCCTAAAAGTTCGAGATTTTTCCCGATTTGGGTGGATGTTGAATAACCTGGTGAAATGGCTTCTGTAATGGAGGCCGTTTCATTTTATGCACTATTTAACATAATGGATAAAACCGTCCATCACTATTATTTACCATTTATCATAAACGTTTTGATAATAGGAGGGAAGAATATATCTTCGCTTTGTGAAATCTAATATTTCTAGGGATCGGATAAACATTAGTTCATCATCTAGTAATAAAATTTAAAATTAAGAGTCCCAGTAGGTCTTAAGAACTGGGGCTTTTTTTATGTCCAAAAAGTTTGGACAAGGTAACCGGCTGCTGCTCCATCTTTAGACCTTGGAGCCTTTGACCTATAATAAAGCAAGCCAATTAATCTGCTACCATGAAATATAGATTTCACGAAGGACATTTACAGAAACTTATAATCTGTAAATTCCGAACTGTTAATGGTGTCAAGGTTTACCCAAAGAAAGGCGGTAACTTCGCTTTTTGGGTAGATGTAGACTAACACCATTTTGATACAGAAAAGAAACGGTTGCGTTTTGCTAGTTTAAGGGTAACATTATAGCGCCGTTTCTCCGTTTGATAAAATGTTATTTAACATAATTTTCTTACTGCAAAATTCTTGAAACCCGCATAAACACTGGGTTTTTTGGCTCTATTTAACATAACATAAATTATGTTACTTTTTGTGGATGGTGCACGATTCGAACCTGCATTCTATACGTACTCAATCATACAAAGGCGCTCACAAACCACTCAAAGCATCGCTTCCCCGACAGTTTCACGGGAGGACTCGAACCTACCTTCATTCCTTTGTATAGCGTCTACCAATTCCGCCAACCATCCATTTTAGGGGCTTTCCCTGTTCGTCAAATATACATCATAAAAACACTCTAATTTATATTTTATGACAAACGGAAAATACTAATGATAAACGGTGTTCCATCTAGCCGGAAATAGAAACTGATTCAGTATACCCGTTTACTATCCATGGAGAGCCATTAAATGTTATATCATCTGCCGGTTCTTTTGTCCTGATTATGGCGTAAACCTCTCCTGTGAATGAAATCGCTGAGGGATTCGTTACTTTTGATGGATCGAAAAGGCATTCAGTTACTATTGTCGTTCCCGTTACGGTGATTTTAACCCCGTCTTCTCCATCCAAGGGGCTTAGTGGATTTTGAGGAACATTCCCGAACGGATAAACGCTTGATAAATCCCATCTTGGAGAGCTTTCGGTAGGTTCTATAGTCATTTGTGCCCACTTGTAAGCTACGCCAAACAAAAGGCTATCAGACGGCGTGTGTGTGCATACTACGCGTATCTGCTCATTTGCTAACGGCTTTGTTATAGGTGTTCCATCAAGCCGGAAATAGGTAAAAACGCTAGTTCCGTCCCAATCGTCGTACTGGTGAATCGGTATTACTTTATAGTTTTTGAATGTTCCAACGGGAGTAACTATTTCGAATTTAAAATAAACACTCCAAAATGCAGTCTGATAGATTTGCCAGTTTTTAGTTTGAGACCCGAAAAACTCAATGTTAGCGTTCATCTGCTGCAACCAATATTCCCATCGCAGCAATAATGAATAATCCATCGTCATACCATAAAAAAGGGTATCATCAATAAGCGTATTCCGCTCAACGACTATAGTATTATGTGGATTCTCGGGGCTTAGTTTGAAATTTCTTTGGGCTGTGTAATTTATTGGGATAGTACCGTCTGTTAGTGTTGGGTAAGGGTCAATTGGGATAGTGAAGTTTTCCAATTCAAATTCGGTGTCTTCCGTGGTATTCCTTGCAACAACCGACCCCCTCAATGAGGTATATCTTTCGTCTTTAGGAAGTAAAAATTGTGTTCTTACCCTTATATCATCTTCGGTGAAAAAACGTGCTCTTGGCTCTTCGTCATGTCCATATACGACAAATGATACACCTTCGTATTCTCCAAGCGGAGGGCTGAACTTTTCCATGGTTCCGCCTAAATCTAGGTTAACGGGGTTTATAAAGGTGTCTGTTAGCGTTGGATTTTCGCATCTTACCCACATCTTAAAGTCTCTATCATCCGGACGATCCGAAATATAGCTTGTAAAGCTTCCGAATGGTGAGATCATACCCGTTACCGTAAGAACAGAACCGGAGTAATCAAAATAGAGATCGTTTACCTCGATGCCGCAACCGGAGCTGTTCAAATTACCGACAAGATTATACGGAGTAACCAAGTCTAATGGAGCATCAAAATGCAACTCCATTAGGTTGTTGTTTATGGGATTCGGAAGGTTCTTGTAGATGCTTTCGTCATTCGGTAAATAATACCAGCCAAAATTGAATTTTGACGATGCACTGAAAAATCCAGCTATTTCAACCGTAAATTTAGACGGTCTAGTATAATCCATCCCCTCCATAGCCTCATCGTCCGTAGTTGTCCATGTAGTGCTCAATACAGAATACGCGGGTGTAATCCCATTAAAATTCTCACCAAGAAACCCTGTGTTTCCGAGTTCCGTTGTTGTCTTTAAAAGTTTCGTAGATGGATTATTGTATTGAGGTAGGACTTCGATCTGAATAAACGCTTTCACGCATTCGTTTGCATCAAAAATATTTCCCGGAAAAAACGTCCATATCTGAAAGCCGGAGAATATTCGGTATACCCTTCTGCCTAAAGAATCATCCGATAATCTTTCGAGAGTCGGGAACATTGTAGACCCCCCCGATTTATTTCCGATCTGCGAAAATGCAATACTTGGGTCAAGTTCTGCTAAACCGGACGAATCGATATTGAATCGTTGCACCTCTCCATCAATAAGAGAATAGATACTCCCTGAACTTGAATTCCGAACAAGATTAAAGTAGAATTCAATTGAATCAGGTACGATAGCAGCAGATATTTTTCCCTCAGAATATTCCATGTCGGAACCGGGGAGAGTCGCTCCTGTAACTACCATTATAGCCCCATCAATAAAGTCTACCGTTACGCTCCCCGGAATTGTGTTCGCTCCATATGTTCCGGTGACCGTTGATCCTGCAACAAAACCAAAATCACTCCACTGCCCATTGGTAAGGCTTAGGGTATTTCCGTTTTTAAGAACGGTAACGTTAAAAGACAATGTTACTGAAAAATCAACGTTGAAATCAACGTAAAAACTCATAGGATCGGGAGTGTTCCCCAAAAGAAACGATGTTTCCCTGCCTTGAAAATCAGTGAATCCCTTTCCTATTACTTCAATCATCTTTGGCTAATTTTTGTGTTTAATTCTGCTACCTCTTTCTGAATTTTCTCCAACGCGTTCACGTCCATTGAACTTATAGCTTCTTTGAAAGCTATGTTTATCCGATTGATTAATACACGTTCTTCGGCAGTTGCTTTCGCTGTTACCTCAGCAGGAATAATATTTCCTGAAAGACCGCTCAACGATTCTTTTAGCCCATTAGCAAGACTTTCAAGTGATGCGGCTATGTTTTGGTGTACGTTCATAATTCAAATTTATGAATTTAATACGAGAACTTTATGCAAGACCCGTATTATGTTAAATAACTTTCCAGGTCCCTCCAAATGTTAAAATATAAATTTTAACAAATAAATGTTTGCATATTAAAAATGTTTGCATATCTTTGTATGGTAATCAGTTATTAACTAATAAATAAAAGTAATGAACGCAACAAGAAAATTAACCGGATTAGATATTAATCTACGAATTACGTACCGGGGAATGGTAGTAAACGCTATGATCGCTCACGGTTCTAACCCGGCTGAAAAATCAACTCAAATGCTTATCAATCCATCGGCTGCCGCCCAAGCTCATTTATCAAGATACCGAAACAATAGGCTGAAAGCTCCCTATTTTATCGTAGGAATGCGATATGAACACGAAGCCCGTAAAAAAATGAAGAATAATAAATAGTAACACCAATAGGGCCTACAATTGTAGGCCCTATTTAAAAAAATTAAATTTATGTCAAAATTACATCACATTGGAACTAAGCCTGTGTATAGTGGCTTTACCGGTAAAAGGATCGGAACTGAGTATATTTATCCTGACTGGCTGACAAATTTACCTAAGGGCGTACGTCCTTGGGGGAAAAAATTTAGATCTTCTGTTAACGTAGATAGAAAGCAGGTTTATCTAGGACTATTTAAAACCATAGAAGAGGCGGTAAACGCCCAAATCGAATATAGAAAGGCCAATAATATTCCTGAGCCGTCCCTAGGACGGCCAAAGAAAAAAATATAAATTTTAACAAATAAATGTTTGCATATTAAAAATGTTTGCATATCTTTGGTGTATAACAAAACGAAATAATAACGATTATGGGAACACAAGTTTTTAACGGCACCAAATTCTCCGGAAAATCTAACAACTTCTTTTGTGAAGGATCTGGAAAGCAAACAGTCAACTACCAGTCTATCGAAAGTTACTACGAAGACGGAACTCAGATAAAAGAATCTGAAAAAGTAGAACCAACCCCAACTAAAGGATTTTGGAAATACATTAAAACTATTTGGGAAATGATACTGCTTATTTTTGTTTAGATTAGAAGCCCCCGAAAGGGGGCTTTTTTACAACCCCCTAATTGTCTATTTAACATAATAATAAACCTAATAAATTTTCACTGTCTCCGTGTTGAACCCTGAATTATCGAATTTTTGATAATCAATAATACATTCGGACTGTCTGTCTTTCCAATCTGCTGAAAGCAATTCTACCACTTCTCCGGTATCTTCAAGCACAATGTATTTGTTTTTAGCGAACAAATGATACTTATAATCAGTCATTGGTACAGGAGATCCAACGACTACCATTTTTGAGTTTGTTTTTACTTCATAGTCCTTGTGGTAAGTGTCATAAATGTAACTGGGCGACAAATAGTCGATAAAGTCAATAGGTTGTTTACCTACGCCTCCCGAAACGTTAAGCCAAAGTTTTTTCGTCACGCTATAGTTTTGATCGGAAATAATAAGACATCCTTTCCTGTCAAGTATTTTGTTTTCAAAGCCGGGATTAGGCGCGAAAATATCAACTATCGAATCGGCTATCTTGAATATTATTCGTACTGTTTCCTCTACCCTATTCAATTTGTTTTTACGCTGTCCAAGCGCGAACGAGAACGTTTCTTCATGGTAGTTGGTTATCTCTACCAAATCAGGGTTAACGACCGTCACAGGCCGCGTATCAAGTTCTGTGGCATTCTTGTAGAAGTTATCGGCCGTGTGTTTATCGGCATAGTCAATAGTCCATCGTAGTATCTTCCTCTTCCATGCCTCATCGTCGTTGTACGTCCATTCCATTTCTCGCGTGTCCTGCTTATTCAGCACGTTTGGAACTGAGGTCATAGCGTTTGCCATGAAGTACGACCGTGTTTCAATCTTAACTACCCCATCATATACAACAGTTTCAGCATTGTACTGTTTTTCAATTTCAGCTATTAATGCTACTGGCGTTGGCACGGTGTCTGAAACTGTCGGATACCAATAATTGAACCCGTCACCAAGTTCATCCGGCAGGAACTCAAAAATAGACGGGCGAATCTCGTTTATTATCGGTATTGGTAAGGTATGTTGATTTTGCAATGATAACAGAAGTTCGCTGTCCAAAGTATATCCAAGGTATTCGCAAGCTTGACGGATAAGGACATAATCAGAAGTTGCCCGTAGGTTCCGAAGTTTTGGAAAAAATAGTTGAACCAGTTGGTTAATTAGGTTTATCAATGCTATGATAAGCGTAGCCAAGTATACCGCAAGCACAATCGCTTTTGCGATAGTAGCTAATACGCCTGTTCCTAATACATCAAGCGCATCGCCCGCTAAGTCACCAATTGACTTAATCGTCCTTGCTATCTCCATTATCATGGAGTACGATGTAACCGCCAATATGATTGAGTTGATTACCAAATCATCTTTTACGATCAAATAAGGCACTTTTACAGACATTGATTCAGGAAGAAAGCCCTCATTCTTTATTACCTCCCAGCTTAGGTTGTCGGCTTTCTCAAAGAAATGAAGATTCCCCTTTCGAGGTATGCACCTTACTTTTACGCTATTGTCGGTAAATACAAGGCCCCTCATTGAAAGGTAGTACTGCGATTGTACGCCTGAATCGGAGATACATTGTATCGGTATACCTTCAAATCTGCCTTGTCCAAAGTATATTGATTGGTATATCTGTTCTCGATCTTCCCCAACAAGAGTAAGCTGATCGAAAGACAATAACACCTGCGATGGTCTTTTCCCAAACGTTGATTTAAAACCAAGTTCGTTTAATTCTTCGGGGTGAATTTCTCCCCAAGGGGCAATTAACTTTAGACTTCCCATATTATTTTCTCGGAATAAATTTATTGTACTTCTCTATGTTCCCGTTCTTGCTTGACGATGCTACTCCTACCGCTATCCCTTTTACAATTATTGGGTCTAACCGGAATTCTTCTTTCGAATCCATTATGTTTACAAGTTGTTTAAGGTATAACTCCGTCTTATCAGGTGATTTCTTAGAAACAAGCAATCGCGTACCCATGTTCATTTCCCCCATGTTCATACGCCTGAACATCAGAGCGGAATCCAATATATCATCTGTTGTTCTTAGGCCGGCCTTTTCTGCCTTGCTTACTAAGCCACCGTTTAATACCATTTCATTCCCTGCCAGTCGAACTAACCGGTTGTCAGGATCGGAACCTGTGTTAATATTCGGGGCCATTTCATCGCTAAGTTTTCCTTTCGTTCCTTTAAAGAACCCCGGGATACCGGAAATAACCTTCGCTGCGCCCTTAACGATTCCTGTTTGGGCGATCGCTTTGGCTATGGCCGCTAGAGGGCTTGTACCGTCCGCTTTTGCTTTTTCGAGGTTCGATTCAATTAGCTGATAGAATACTTTCAGATCATCAAGCCGTTTCTGCTGTTCGGCTTCCTCCTGCTTGGCAATCGTCGCTTTTTGCTCTGCTGCTTCACTTGCTGCAATTGATTGTTGCGCCTGAATATTTCCAGCGTTCGCCTGTGCTTGCAATTGATCCTGGAACCGTTGTTCATCTGAAATACGTTTATCAAGCAACTTTTCACGCTCTTCCGACTCCTTTTTGATTTCATCTATCGCATCGCTTATTGTTTTCTTCCTGAATTCAGCGAGTTCCTGGATGCGTTTTTTTTCTTTTTCCTCAGCTTCTGCGCGTATTCTTTCGGCTTCCTCAGCCTGATCTCGGATAAGCGTGTTTTGATCGTCGGCGTATTTTTTTTGAAGATCGTAAAGCTCATCATTTACTTCATTTAATCTCGCTTGTTCCGATTCACTTATAGCGTTAAGTTCCCGTTTAAGTTCCAGCTCTATCTTAATCCTTTCAAGAGATACTAACCTCTCCTTTTCAATGAATTCAGCGTTTATTTCATCTTTACGTTGTTGGAATGATTCATTAATACTTACCCGTTCAGCTTCTGTTAGTTTTTCTTGCTTAAGTAATTCATCCCGTTCTTCGTCAATGGATTGAATAGCTAATTCTCTTTCAGCTTTTAGGTTTTCGGTAAGGTTTTTAATGTCAAATTCTGCTTGTTGTTCGGCTGCTTTTCTTCTTAGTTCAAATTCTTCCTCAATAATTGATTCAAGAACATCGACGTTTACCTGACCTGTTTCTGTTGCCGATTTACGTTGCTTCGCTAATTCATCATTAGAAAACCTGTTTACATCATCCGCAACAGATTCTTCTTCTAATTGGCGTATTTCTTGACGTATATTTCTCTCATTACTTATTAATTCAATTCTTTTTCTAAGCTCATCATTGTTATCTCGTAGCGTAATCGTATTTTTCTTTTTACTCTTAGTGTCCTCATCGGTTGATTTGATTGATTCATCTGTAGCTGATTCTTCTTGATTCAATATATCTAAAAATGTCCTACGTGTCTCATTTCTTTCTTCTATTGCCTCTATTTCTCCCTCTGTTCTTTTTAATTCTTTTCGTGAAATAAATTCAGAACCAGCCGCTCCAGCTCTCTTATTGTCTAATATTTCCTGCTCTAAATCTCTTAATTTCATTCTTAGAACAAATATTTTTTGATCTCCTTGGACTATCTCATCATTAACTTTATTTGTTAATGATGTTTCCATTCTAGCCCTTGCATTCGCTATTTCGCTTGCTGTTACGCCTTGTTTTCTCAATAAGTCTATTTCAAGCGAAATTGCTTTTCTTCGCCCCTCTAGTTCAGTAGAAACTTTTTTGCCTTGTTCAGTTCTTCTAGCATCATTAAACGCCTCAATTTTTGCTAGTTTCTCAGATATTGAAAGTGCTCTATCTGCACCTGTTACCATATCTATAAATGCACTTCCAAGCGTGATAGCCCCAGCTATAGCCACGCTCCACCCTATTCCTTTTAATGCGTTACCGAATCCCGTTAGACTTCCTTTTCCTTTTACTAGTTCATTATTTGCATCAAGCATTGGTTTTTTTAATCTGAAGAAATTTTGAAACAGATCCTTCATGCCCCCATTGACAACAAATACTGCCGTTTTGTATAGAAAAAACGAGGCTGTTAATTTGGTTATCCATCCTATGAGCAATGGAATATTGTTGGCAATAGTACCGATAGTGTGAGACAATGCGCTGCTTGCGCCTGTCGCTGAATCCAAGCCTATCACATAGGCGTCCCAATTTTTGGATAGTTTATCAAAATTCGCCCCAAGAGTATTGTTTTTAACATTGAATTCGTCCAATATAGAATCAGTGCCTTTAAGTGCTTCCCCCGCAGACGTTGTACGCGTTTCCAACAAATCCATGTTTTCGCCCAGCTTCAAAAACACCTCGGACGTTCCCGCCCCGTCCAATCCTAATTTGTCAAGCGTTTTACCAAGCTCCGTGGCGTTTGTACCTGAATCCTTCGTGCCTTTAATTACGGCTTGGAAAGCACCATAAATATCCGTATTAACAAGGTTCTCAAAGTCTTTCAAGTCCATACCCGCGATTTTCGCAAAGCCTTTTGTGTCAACGGTCATTTTTTGAAGCACCTTACCGATCGCTGTACCGCCACGTTCTGCGTTTACGTTTAGTTCCTGAAGTGTTGCGGAAAGCCCTAATACTTCATCTGTTGAAAGGCCTAAAGGAATTCCAATACCTCCTATTCTGCCCGCAAAATCAGCCATAATAGGTGATGTAGCCGCGCCCTCTGCTCCTAAAGTGTTTAAGGCATTACCTATCTTCAATAAGTCGTCCTGAACGTTTGCCGATTTAATATCTCCAAACACATTACGAAGTCCTCCAATAACAGTTGTTATTTCCTCTGCGCCTCCCGTGAATTCATCACCTAGTGCAACGTTCAATTTATCTGTAGCTTCAGTGAACCCCTCAATTTCGTTTTTGGTTATCCCTAATTGGCCGCCGATAGCTGCTATTTTTTGCAGCTCCGCTACTCCTGTTCTCGTGTCAATTTTCAGAAGTTCACGAGAAAGTTCGCGCGCTTGTTCAGTAGTTATCCCGACCGTTTTAGCAATATCGGCCGCTCCTTCATCGAAGTTTTTAAGTGTCTCAATGGCTCCTTTGGCTATTTGAATGCCGCCCAATGCAAGCCCAAACTGTCCGGCAACGTTGATAACATCCCTGAAAGAGAACTTTAGGCGGCCTAACCCTTTTTCGTAGTTACCGACCGAACGCTGAAACGGTCGGGTACTGGCATCAATCCCTTTCAGTTTGCTATCGAGCAGTTCTATTTGTAGGCGTAAATCCTTTGCCTCTTTTTCGTTTTCCCTGCCGGCCGCCGCTAAATTCTTGTATTCCCCCCTTAATCGGTTTAAAGTTGCGGAAAGTTTGTTGTAAGGCTGATTTAATTTTTCGGCCGCCGCAATTTCTTTATTATATTGAGCTTCTCTTTTAGCGTGTGCTTTTTCTTCGGCCGCTGACCTTTTGGCTACTTCCTTTTGAAATCTTTCGTAGGCTTTTATCTCATCCTGTCGTTGCTTATCAATCTGCTTCTGAACCGACATTTTTTCTTTCTCGTAGGAAATAGTCTGATTGGTTACGGTGTTCAGTTCTTTTGAGGCGGCAATAAACTGATTTATCCCAGATAAAGAGGACTTGGAGGACGATTTTAGCAGTCGCTCAAAGGCGTTGGCAACATCAATAAGTCCTTTATCCAATTTATCCGCAAGAACTACAGCTTTTTCAGCATCTTCCCTGAATGGTGCAAATATGTTTGGTTGCAGGAAATCGTTCGATTTTATTTGCTTTGCCATGTTGAATAGTCTTTAATTAGTTCAAAGTATGTAAGTACTGTTATTTCTTGTGGTTTGAGGTGATACCCCTGCATTTTGGAAAGCTTATTGAGCACCCTTCCCATGGTCATATTGTTTTTCGTGTCTCCTGTCTGATGGAACTGGTTTATTCGCATCGTTATCTCCTTAATGTTGTTGAGCAGAAATCTGTTTCGTTCCCCGTGTTCAAAAGCCGATTTACCTTCTTTTTTTGATCTGAGGTATTCCAATTGATATTCCGCCCGTTGTTCAAGCAAATCCAAATATTCTTTGAATTCGTCATTCAAGCCGATTTTTTCAATGAAGTCCTTGTACACCAACTCCCACGCCTGGGCATCTTCTACATTTGTTCCTTTGTGTTTGAACTTCCGGCAGTGAAAGATTTTTCCTTCATGGCACTTTATCCACTCAGAAAGCGGCATTTCGTCAATCGTCAAATAGTACTTTTCTGATATACTCATGAATTCTTTCTTTTATTCTTAATGACAATTTTTCCATGTTTTCGAACGTAAGTCCAACTATTCCGTCCCCGTACATTTCAAAAAGGTTATCATCCGAGCTTTTCTGTGCATCTGCATCTATCTGTATCATATCACTGAACACATCTACTGTGATAGACCTAACAAAGGCTCCCGTGTCGTTCAATGTATAAGGTGTCCCGTATTTCTTTTTAGGATTGAAAATCTCCGTAGCATAAGAATAATAACCTATCACAACGCCTAGTTCATTCACTCCCTGATCACGTAACTGATCGTCTCTTATCCATTCAATTATCTGATCTTTTAATTGATCGTCAAACGTAAATAACCACGCCTCTACCTCGCTAAGTCGTTTAGCGCGCAGAAGAAATTCGTAAAGAACAGTCTCTTTAAGCATGATTAAGCAAAGTTGGATTCAAAAAAGCCCCGACCAAACGGGCAGGGCTTTTTATTACTTGGGTTCTTTTTTCTTTGTCCGGTGTTCGTTTTCATCCGGCTCTTTCTCCTTCCGGGGTTCTTTGGCTCCGACCTGTTTGTGCAATTCATCCAGAATTTCCGGGCGCATCTTATCAAAGTCTCGTGCCAATTGTTCCCTTGTCTTGCCCTCAACCGCCTCGCGGTTAAATTCGGCATATCCGATCCTAATCGTCTTCATGATCAAGGAGCGATAATTTGAACAGAGCCTTCGAATCCGGTTGAAGTGAGAACCGAAATACGGATCTTATCCAAAGCCGTTTGGTTCGGGAAAGTGAACGTATACTTTACTCCCGGATCTTCCTCAACGGAAACAGCCGTAACTGTTAGTCCGGTTGTTGTGTTTGTGATCAGGAAGTTAGCTAACACAAGCCCGTCAACATCTTGTTCTCCAACGGCAAGGCCGGAACCGTAATCAGTATTCAATTGAAGCCCTACAGTTGTGTTTGATGCTCCAGCAGCAGCGGCATCAATAACTGTGTAATTCACATCAATCAACCCTTTGATCGCAGCGTAAGACGTACCAAGATCGGCGTAAGACACCAACCAAAGTTGCCCTTTATCAACGCTTGCGTCGAAATCGAAACCAATCATGCCTTTTGCTGACTGTGTTCCGTCTTGGAACATCCAACGGGGATCATAAGCGTTGATTTCGATAGGGTAAAAGGTCTGATCGTCTCTGACTCCAATAACCCCATTAGGGGTGAAAATCCATGCCGCATTTCTGTTGCAACGCCCTTGACGGAGTTTAGACATGAACACGTTGGACGATCTCCATACCTCAGCAAGGAACGACTGAACACCATCGCGAACAAATTCTTTTTGGTTGGTGTTGTCTGTTTCAAAAGTTGTGTCTTCCAGTGGAAAAGTCACATTCCGCAGGTTTTTAACTGGGAAAATTCTTTCTGTTCTGTCTGCATTCGTCAGGTTGTCGGTAAACGTTGTTGACGGCGTGACAAGTGAAATGCTATTCTGCACTCCCAAGCCGTTTAAAACTGATGTGATACCAAGCCCTGACGCAAGCCCGAACATTTCTACGCAGTTTGGAGTACCGGTATTCCCGTGTACGCTATCACAACTGCATCCTACAATAATACTCATAGTTGTTTTGTTTTTAAATTAATGGTTAACAATCAACGCAACAGCTCGTTTCGAACGTTACGGTGAAATCTAATCTTAGCACATGGAAAAAACTCATATCGGTAAAAATTACCTCTGATGTGTCAAACTCCTCATATACTCTTTTAATTCCTGTACGGGTTCCTTCAAACTCCCAATCGCCGCTAAAGTTTTGCAAAGCATTAACGACAAGATTCCGGAATTCTTCGTCTGCCCGGTGCGATGTATTGAATACCCTGTCGAGCTGTACGTGGAAAATTATGGAAACGCCTTGTTCTATCAGCCCCTCACTTGCCCTCGATTCGTCGTCTACGAGAAAGAAAGACCCGCAAACGATTGTATCGTTGAAAAACACTTCGCGGTATTCACCGGATTCCGTGTAAATTTCGGGGGTAAATTTCCCGTCCTCTTTCGGGTTTTTGTATGCCCGGTCATAATTCTCCCAAAATCCGCCCGGAATAGTGCCTGACAATGTTGCGTCCATGTGCAATTGCATCCTGTCAATGTGTACGTCTATTCCTACTGGCTGTGTCTTTCTGTGTATCATATCGATCCTGCTTCGTATTCAAAAACATCATCACCTCCGAGGTGCGTATCAAAAACCTGCTCAATCTTCGAGGTCATTCTCTTAAGCTCCCAATTGTACCGGCGTATAGCAGTGTCGGACGCAAGGTCTTTTGTTTCGGCTATCAGCAGGTTCTTGTCCAACACATTCCTTTGCTCTCTGTTGCTCCTTGTGTTGGAGTTGTACAAGAAAGTTTGGAATGCAGTGTACTCAAAGCAGGCGCGGAAAAGTTTCGAGAATTCATCCATATTATTCTCAATGTACGTAGATGCGTCCAAGTAAGCCGTTATGTTGAATCCAAGTCCATTTCCGGTTGTCCCGAAGGAGTATTCAGCCGATTCAGGCGTTGATCCAATGCCTACGGACGTGTAAGCTATGAATCCATTATACTTCAACGGGTCGATTGATCCACCGTGTATTTTTACGCTTTGGGAGTCAATAGCGAAAATAAACTTTCCTTTTCCGTAAAACTCAAAATCGAGCCTACTGAAATTCAACACTCCGTTATCAGGAGTAAGTACCAATGTATTGATAAGCCGTCCTTGGTTTATTACATACAAATTGATCTCATCCTGTGTATTGGCCTGAATAGCGATTTCGTTGATCCTGAACTTCACGTAATCTGATCCCTTCGGCTCAAACACCCATGCGCAATAGTTTCCGGGTAGCATCACATCGTTTTTACCTAGCTCGTAGATGTATTGGTTATTGACCAATCGACGGGTGATATTCAAATCGGAATAAACTTTGTCTTTTACGCTGTGTATGATCTCTTTCAGGTAAAGGGACTCCATGTTAGTTGGAAGCCAAAAATCAGTGTCCGTTACCGGATTATTCAGGTTCCCATCGGCTAGCGATTGATACATATTACCGCTAAAGTTAACAAGGTCTCTCCTGTTTCTCGTTCGGTTGTAATCGCCATACTCCGTACCTGGATCCCAATCAATGACTGATACAGGTGAATCAGGGAGGCAATGCAAAAGATTATCCAACGTAATTGAAGGGTGCGCACCACTATTCAGGTATATCCCGCTTGATGGGATGCCTGTTAGTGCCGTGTCCAATTGAACTGACGAAGTAAAATCTTCTGCAAAGCCTATTTCCATAATTCAGTTTTTTTATGCTTCTGACGCCCAAATACCTACTCCTCCCGTGATAAACCACTTCGTAGGTGCTACTGCGGTAAGCTCGATCCAATCACCGATGTTTGCTGTAGCCTTAGTATTAACGATGTTCTTATCTACTACGCCCGAAGCCACTGAATCGGCTGCTGCATTAGCGACAGTTCCAACGATTCCATCTGTAGCCGCAGGGGATATTGTGATAAGGTTGTTCCCGTCTGCCCCAATATTCCGGAACTTGAAAGACATCCCAACATTTCCATCCGTGATAGCAGGAAGCGTCATGACAAGGGCGTCCGTGCCAATGTTAAACGTTCGTCCCGAATCTTCCACGCGCATTGTTGCGCTTGCGGTAAGTGTTGTTTCGTAAGATACAAGCCCCCCCTCATCGAAAGGAACGCGTGTACCGTCTGATTGTGTTTTGTAATAAGACATTTTATCCTGTTTTTAAAGATTAAAAAAACTAAGCTTACCACTAATCAAGTGGTAAGCCCTTTAACTTTTACGATGTCGTTTGCACGTGTCGTAAGATCCGAGTTGTATCGATACACAACGTAGAAACGAATCCATACCGCCATTTCCTCAAAGTGAGTCATGATAAGGTTAGAGTCAGTTCCCGCACCTACCAACGCTGTTGCATCAGTTGCGTGTTTGTTGGTGTAGATGTTGGCGCGCATACGGGTAAAAGGAATTTCCATGTCGGAAACATCCCATTTACGACCGGCGACCTCTGTACCGTTTCGGAAATCAAAAGGGAAGTTCTCGAACATTCCAACAGATCCGTCACGCATCAGGTAGCCGTTGAAGATGTCCGAACCTGCTGAGATATTTCCTGTTTCATACAGGCGATCCATAGGGAGGAACCCAAGGGCTGCAAGGTTCTTCTCGTTGTCAGGGCCATATTTAAGCATTTCGGCTTTTTGAACGGTCAAACCTGCACGATTGGTTACCAATCTGTAGTCTCCATAAAGCTCATTAGCTTTCATAAGGTCAGAAAGGTTGAAGAACATTGTTTCTTTCTGAGCAGCCTTGCTTACTTGTAATGTGTCTGTACCCGCATCGAATGTAAACGTACCGTCACCTTGAGAAACCTGAGTTGTGTGATTAAGCAATTGAGTTTTACGCGTCTCGATCACAGTCTGAAGAATAGTTTCCATTCTGTTACCAAGCCCGTAAGCCACATTTTTCATCACCTCTTTACGCATCCAATCAGAATCAATCTGATTATTTTCGTACTGTCCAGGGTAGTGACGGAATCCACTGAATACATCATACGCCGTAAAAGTGTACTTGTCAGAAGTCGGAAGGTTGCTCGGGATAAAATCAAAGCCCGGAGTCGTAACTACTGTCACCTGTTGATCTTTCAACACAGGAATCTGAATGTTTCTCAAAGAGGACAGTTCAGACATTCTTTTTTTGTCCGAAGGAGATATAAAATCTACAAACGGCGTGGAGTCTTTTACAGCATCAACGAGACCTAATTCGGCAAACCGTTTTTCGTTCGTCGCGTTGGTGGGCTGCAAGTCATTCCATAAAGTGGCATCCATTAAAGCCATAACTTGTTTTTTTAAGGGTTAATAATTGTTTTTTTACTTTTTTGGTATTCATGCAGTCCTTTGCATCATTATCTTTGGCAACTTTTACTTAGCTGCCCGTATCTTGTTGAACATTTCTCGGAATTTATCAGCGCGTTCGGGAGCTGTTTTTGATATTCCTTCTTTGTCCAGATGGTCGTTAATAGCTTTTGAAATGTCGGCAGTTGTCGCATCCTTAGCGATTTGGAAAGGAACACCTGTAATATCCTTCATTTCTGCTTGTTTTGCACCTGTACCTCCTTGTTGTCTTCCGGCAGTCAGCAGTGTTATTGTTTCGTCTTTAGAAACAAGCTCTGAAAGCTTCAGAATTCGGTGCGGGTTCTCCTTGTCCACTGCCACCGCAACATTTTCCTTATCGAATTGGATAATGTATTTTTCTTCAGTGGCGGAGATAAATTCACTCCATTTTGCTTTTGCCTCGTACGCATTGACTGTTTCCGGAAAATTCGGCTTAACGGAGGTGAATGCTGTGTTTCGTCGAAGCTGTGTCAGTTCCTGGCTCAATGGATCAAACTGATCGGCTTTTGCTTTCACATCGTCGTAATCCGCGTACTTTTTCAATGCAGCGTCATAGTCGGCTTTAACCTTATCCAATTCGGCCTTGGTTGCCTCATCACCTTTGAATTCCTTTAACTTCTTGTCATAATCAGCTTTAGCATTTTCAAGTTCCGTTTTTTTGCCTGCAAGGAATTCCGAGGAGGCTCGCTGTAAGTAGTCAGCCACTTTTTCGCCTTGGTTACGGGCAATATTGGTAACTTCTACTACTTTCCCAATAGCACCGTTAATTATCCCGTCTGCATCTGCATTCGCTTTTCCGTCCCAACCTTTCTTTTGGGTGGCAATGTATTCATCAAACTTAGGGGCAAGCCCCTGAATCTGCTCCGGTGTAAGGTTCAATTCTTTTTGAACATCTTCTGTAATAAATTCCATAGTCCTTTATGTATTTAGTTTTTTGCTTTTTTATTTGACTGCTTTATCTTCAGCGATTTTTTCTCTGATTTCCTCAGCAGTCCATGCAGGAGATCCTTTTTTTCCAAAAAGCTCCTTGTATTCGTCCCTCGCGGCTTTCAATTCTTCGTCGTCGCTGTCCTTGCCTATGAGTTTTTCAATTTTTGCTTCCAACTCAGCTATTCGTTTTTGATCAGGAGTAAGCTCAACGGCCGCCGGCTTCATCTTGGCGTCTACTTGCGCCTGAATTTTATGCTTTTCCGAGTTGTCTTCTTTGCCATCAACGAGGATTCTTTCAACTTCAACCTTGCAAAATCCAAGGTTAATCAGGTTGTCCATGAAATTCCTCCATTCAAAAGTTTCGTAAGGAAGTTTTACACCCTGGTTTTCATTGGACACCTCTCCGTTTGCCCGCTTAAGAATCTCAGTCCCTTTAAACACCCGCAGGTGTACCGTCCTCAACGGTTGCTTCTCTTTGCTCATAATTGTTTTTAATTAAATTGTTTATAATCATATTTATCGCGATTGTTTTTTCTTTTTCGGTAGCTTCCATGTTATTCCAGAACTGCAACAGATCGCCATATTCAGCCTCAAAAAGATCGATCCAGTAGTTGAACCGGGTTTGAAACTGAAAGGTTATTTCGCCAACAGCTGCGCTTGCAACTGCAGTCTGAAAATCTGTAGCTGTAGCGTAAGGCAACAACTGATAAAGTATTTTTTCACGGTTGTACTTGTCAGGGTTAAACTTGTTTTTTGTGTGCGCTAACCGGATTAAAAGCCCTTTAGATTCGATCGGGTTTGGAGACTTCAAAAGCATATCATACACTTCGCTTTGAGATTCGAAGAAAAATTCAGATCCAAAGAAATTGTCTACAAAAAGGCCGTCTGTTCCAAATTTAAGTCCGATAAAATTATAATCGGCATTCGTTCTTATCCGGCTCAAAGCCCTTGAAAGGTTCCGCAGACGATCCTCTTTTGACACAAAAGATTTGCCTACCTGAAGTTCATTTTTGGCTGATTCGTTACTTTCAGTGAAATCACCAAGAATAGAGGAAACAATGCTATCCCGCACCTCTTTCACTCTTTCGTTGAGGTATGTGAGCGATTCAACAGGCATATAATGGAATGTGAACCAGTTTTTCGAAAGCTCGTAATCTACAGACCCGTCAGACTTCATCATCATTGGGACGTAGATATTTGTCCCTGTTTGGCCGTCATACCCTGTAGAATTACCCCCGATTTCAGCACCATACTCAGCTCGCTGCGATCCGATCTCGAAAGAATTCATTGGTTCCTTTGGCGATTCGCCGTGAATATCTTTGTTTTCGCCTTTTGCTTTTGCTTTCAATTGAGACGTGACCGGTATAGCTCCGTTTGGCTCCGTCATTCTCTGAAGCGTTTTCAGGAATACATATTCTTCCATCTGTTCGCGAACAAAGCTAAATATTGACTTCCGGACAACATCATTCTCTGATTCATCAAGAGGCTCTGGTGCAATATATTCGGCCGGGCACTTTCCAAGATCATGAGGTACTATCGTTTCAGGTATTTCGTCAGAGTTCGGATAGAAAGCGTACACTTCAGAATCAATGTATGCGATACCTGGGGTTTGTCCAAGATACGCGCAATAGGCTATTTTATTTATAACGCTGTCTTTCGATTCTATAGCAACAACGTTTTCAATTTTAACTATATCGTGAAAAGGATTGTTTGGCGTGTCGACATCCGTAATTAGGATGTCATTGTATCGGAATAAAAGCGCATTGAAAAGCTTTTCATTAAGATTGTTTACATCTGTATGCTCAGAAATACTGAAATCCTTCCCTTTCTTCACACACTTGAAATACGAATCCTCGGAGAAAAATACACGCTTTAGAGGGTCTTTTATCCGATCATTCACAAGGCTGGCAGAAGCAAGAGGATAGCGTAGATATTTGTAGAAAGAAAGAAAGTTTTGGGTCTTGAAAATTGATTTAACGAAGTTCAGGAAGTGATCGTTTGTCCGGTACTTTCTTTCTGCCCATGTTTTTAGGTATTCAGGAGAAACTTCGGGCTGAACTTTAGATAGTACAAAATGGCGTATCTGTTCCTGTTGTCGGCAAGCCTCAGCAAGATGGTTACAATTACGTTTGTCTTTTATAAAGTCTCTTGACACTAATCGTGAATGTTTGACGCGAATGTACGAAAAATCTTTATAATCGCAATATTCAATCAAAATTTACAGATTAGGATATTTTAATCCCACTCGACTTCAAATGAACCAAGCGTATTATGTGCCATGTGATTATATCTGGCCGCGTCCCAACAATTGTGTACTAATAGCCCGTTTGCAAAATACTCATGAGTATTCTTGACAGCAATATCATAAACAATTTCACTTTTAATTAACTCCGAATCTATTTTTGCTACCGCAAATGGCCGTACAGAATCTGACCCCCAAATAATTGAACTGTTGGATAGGTAAACCGTCTGCCCCTTTTTCAACTCTGAAATCTTTGTCCATCCTGATTCTGTTTTTATTAAGTGATCGTCTGTTGATTTCAAAGTTAATGAAAAAGTATCGAGCTTAATCCTAAAGGAATATATTTTTTTTACGCCATTATTAAATGTCTCAACTACCGATTGGTATCCATTTCTTGTTAATACTAAATCGCCAATAACTATGCTGTCGATTCGTTTTTGTCCGTTTATTGTGGTTATAAGCGTATCTCCTGTAAAGCAATGGTTATGCTTATCTTCCGGCTGGTTAATGCTTATCCCGTTTATTTCCTTCAATCGGTAGTTTTCTTGCTCAATTTTCGCAAATTCTAATAAATGATTGCGAACAATGTGTATTTTTTTCTGCTTCATGGAAGCGATCCAGAACATGACATTCTTATTCTTTACTACCTTGGATATTTCCCATCCCATATTGAATAGGTCTCTGACCATGTAATACGCCTCCATCTGCCCCTCGCGTAAATGCCTATCAGAGCTATCGCAGGTTATGGGTATGTTCTTACTTATTCCAAGAGACGTAAGCATTGCATCTATCTCCTGTGGGGATTCTAACGGTGAATACCAAAGTAACTCTATGTAAATATTATTGGCATCCTCTCCTCCCTTAATAAAGGCCAGTGGATCGCTTAAAAACCCTAAATCCATTCCGTACGTGTGCGCAATGTGATCAGGGAACTTGTCAATATATGTTACATGAGGAAATATCAAACCCTTCATTGCGCCGCGAAGTCCAAGGCCGTATACCTTCCACATGAATTTATCAGCCGTTCCATTTTTCACATTTACCGTGTGTGGAGGCGGCTGATTATTATCGTCAACTGGCTTACCGTTGTACAGGATGGTTGATTCTTCAACCTCATAGCTGCCAGGTTCCCAAGGCTCATAAGAAAGTATCTTATTTCTTTCCGCTATGGAAATATGTTTGTTTACAAGAAATGTCGTCCTGAGAAATCCAACGTCCGGCCGTGTGATAACTTTTTTAAAAATCCAGTGCTCAGTAACCGAAGGGTTGTAGTCGATTATCCAGAACATACGACATCGCATTTCTGACTGGTCGAATGTTGCGTTTGAAACACTCAGTCCTTCATTGAAGTATAGAATATCGCAGGAGACGCCGTGAAATTTATTTGTTTTGGATTTGTCGGCTCCGATGAGGTTGATTTTACTTCCATTTATCCGGAAAGAGTGAACCTCCTGTTTGTAAAATGGATTCGGAAGGTCGTAATAATCAAGCAACTTTCTCCAATCGTCGTAAAGGGTTGTTTTGAATTCGTTGTAGGTTTCTTTTACTATGTTGATCGTCAGTTTTTTTGGATGGAAAAGACCCAGGTATATGAAGAATTCTAAGGTTGAAAAAGTTTTTCCCGATCTGCTTGAACCTTCTAAAACTACCCCTCTATACCCATCGATAAGGATGTCAATTTCTTTTCCAGCCTTGTCCCGTCCTTTGGTGTATTTCTGATTGTTGAACGCCTCAACAATAAAGGAATAATTCGGGTTCCGATCAAAATGATCTTTAAGCGCATTTCTCCGGTCGTGAATCTCCTGAATCTGTAACAGTTCTTCAAGCTCAATTATTTCCGCGTCTGTGAGTGGCATCTAAAAATTTCCTTCTCCGTTTTCGTTATTTGTAAATAAACTAACAGGCGGCATTCCCTCGCCACAAATAGAAAGTATTATCGGTCTACCTTCATTTATGGCCTTTATATCCTCAAAACTTGGCATCCAAACGGTATTTATAACTGGTATTCCATCTGCATTGGTGCCTTTGTAGGCAGATATTGAAAAACACTGTTCATCAGTCATTGAATTTGGTTTGCCAAACACAATATTGGATTCGGGGAAGTCTATTGGCCTCATAATTCTATTTTTTTTGCTGCCTCAACAAGTGCCTTGATTCTTTTTATTCTATCCTCATCTGAAAGATTCAATGACTCTCCGGCTGTGGTTACATCAACTTTATCCGGTTTGTTCAACCCCAACATCTTATTAAGCATATCCATCGCTTTTATTTTGTCGTACAGCTTTATTTCAACGTATTCTACGTCTACTATTTCTGGGGAATCCTTATCTCCAATATTCTTTTTAAGAACCTTTGTACTGATTGACTGAATAGATGCTTTCTGATCGTCAGTAAGCTGTTCAAACTCTTTTCGTTCGATCCAAGTATTGTGAAGGTGTGCGATTGTGGAGTATGCGATTTTCTCTAATTCTTTTATGTTTCGCATAGCAGTAACGCCAGAAAGCTTGCATAAGTCCTTCTGAATATGCTCTATATAAGTATTGATGTGAGATTTTGTGAGTAGGATATATGCCGTTTCTTTTGCGGCTTTCTCTGAATACCCTGCTACTCTTGCAGCTCTTGAACCGTTATAATCAACAACGTATTCGTGGCAAAATATACGTTGTTTCTCAGTAAGTTTTATTTCCATATTGAAGTCCTTTTCAATTGGTCAAATTTAGATAAATTATCCAAGAAACCAAACAATAATGCTTGCGGCAACAAATGTTACAAGCACGAATAAATAAATCTTTTCATTTCGTCTTTTTCTTTCAACTTTCGACTCCTCCATTCTCAGCCTTTCAAAAACTGCTGATTTCTGCTCTCTAAGGGAGTCTATTTCTTCCATTAACATAACAGTCCCATCATCTGGATTAATTACTTTGTAATCATCAACTTTAAGGAAAAAAGTCCCTTGTCTTGCGATTGTAAGATTGGCCTCATCGCAGGTGTTGATAAATTCTCTGAACTCTTTTATTTTTGCTGTTTGAAAAGTTATTTTCTCTCGCATTTCATTATACTGCTTCAAAGGTAATGTTACTGTTGGTACGTAACTGGTTGATTTATCTCTCTCAATTAGTTCAATAAATTCTTTTCTTTCGTTTGTTGTCATAATTGTTTTTGTTTTAGTTTGTATTTATTTCACAGGGATTAAAGACATCACACAATATCCATCCCGAATTCCAAATTGCGGGCCGTACACAATATAGGTTACTTCCATTTCAATTGACCTGCCCGTGTAACCTTCTCTCGAGTCGTCAATAGTTGCCATTAGTGGTTCGTATTCTCGAAGAATAAGAATGTCACCAACCTTGAAATTCCTGTCATTCTTTCGAACTTCGAATTTCTTTTTTCCGTTATTCACTTCTTCGAAAAACGTTGGCCATGTTTTTAATTCATGTTTTTCGATTTTCGTTCCATCTTTCAAAATCTCTTTTAGTTCATCAAGGGTTATACTTGTTCGGTAACGCTTCAATGTACTACTCATTCTCCATTCATTATGATCTTCCCAATCGAAAACTAATGCCTCTCCACGTTCTTTATAGTTTTTATCAAAGATGCTTGAATCTCTCCAAATTTTCTCCCCTGCTTCGTTCAAAATTTTAATCGCTAAGATTCTGTCGTGTTCGCTGCCAATAACAACGTAAATTTCTTCTTTTTTCATAATCATTATTTTAAATCGTGTATAAAATCACTTGCTTTGAAGCGAGTGGGAATTTCAATGGTTGTTTGAATGCCTTTACGCAATATTTGGTTGCCTTTTAATAGATCTGAATAGTTCATATCAATATGCACAAAATCTTCATTCAAATACATATCAATAATCTTTTTAGCCTCGTCGAATCCGGTCGCGAAGTCTGCGTAATATCCGCGATCGAGAAGATCGATAATTGTTTTCTGCTGACCCTCCAAATGCTCGGACTTTTTCAGGGTTCCGTCCTTTTTGAATGGAGAGACAACTTTAAGTTCAATGAAAAGCCCGTTGTACCCACCCCTAGGTTCAAATATAATCAAATCAGGGCATTTAAATCCTTGTTTTTGGATTGACTTGTTCCTGACTGCCTGGGTCATGTTTAGCTTTACATTGGCTATCGTATCGGACATATAGAGCGATTTTGGGTAAGCTAAATCCAAATATCGGCAAACCTGTTTTTGTAATTCAAATTCTGGGTGTTTCATGAGTATTTATTTTGAAGTTTTGAATATTCTTTTGCTGTGCCTGGCTTTAAAGTATCGTTGTTCTTTATTTTTTCAACAACCTGAGCCATTATTTTTTTTGTCATTGCCGCGTCTGGACTTTTCCGAAGATCTGTACCTGTTCTCTTCATCGAATTGAGCCGGTAAACGCTTCGTATTGCGTATTCTCTCGTGTTTTGAACATAGGCCAAATCGGTATCGACCGCGCAATCATGATGCCTGTAGACGAATAGGGCTAGTTGGGAGAATGTCATAGCTCGACGGTATATTGACTAAGTTGAGTGATTGCCTGTATTGTCCTCTGATCATTCATCGATAATGCTGATTTTCCTGATAATCCGATACGATTAAATGCTTTCAAAAACTCATCTTCGTATGTCTCAGGGTCGTACCTATCCGGCAACCAATTTTCACCAAGAATTGCCTCCTGTTCTTCAATGTACGTCTTTATTTCGTGGCAGACTTCGTATTGCTCTATAGCTTCATACCAATCCATCACCCGAAGCATGGTCAAGCCTCCAAACATGATGAACATTTCTTCTATTGTTTCTTTCATATCTCTTAAATTAAATCCAAAAGGTCTTTATTGTCCTTCTGTAGTTTTTCAATTATTATTTCCTGCTGCCTGATTTGTATGTCTTTGGATAGGATATTTTGATTCAAAATTCGGATTTCGTCTTTCATTTCGTTGTAACAGGAAAGAGAGTAATTAAGATTTTCTATTGTGGACGTTTGAGATTCTATTAAATCTGTCCTTTTCGGATGTTTTGAAACTATCGAATCAAGAGAGTCTTTTAGCTTGATGATTGTTGACTGAATAAATATCTTTCCGAAGAGTAAATCCATGGTTTTTTGTCTTTTTAGAATGGTAAATCGTCTTTTGCATTAGCAAACTCATCTTCAAACTTCGAAATTTGCTCTTTAGAGGCCTCAAAATCGCTTTTATCGGGTGTTAGTGATAGATTGTATTCCGCGCGATGTTTTAGTGTCTTAAAATCTATCTTTTGCTGTTCGTGTGATTTCGAGTTTGGGCGGTATATCGGATCTATACCTCCAATCTTGAAACCTAACCCGAAATTGTACGAGAATAAAATCGGGAAATCTTGCAGGGTTGGCTTTCCACCTGTTCGGGTATTTTTTATTTTCAAAACGTGTAGCTGAGTTTCAAACCTCATCCCTTCATGCTGCGGGAATCGGTGCGCTACAAAAAAATCATCTGCTCTGTTTGCGAACACTTGCCCTCCTTCGGCATCCGCTTTTCTCGGTGGCTTTATGCACCCTTCATGTGGGTGGCCTTTGGCGTAGATCGATCCTGCCCTCCCTGCGTCTGAAATCGTATGCAGGCAAATGTACAGGGTTTTTCCCGTGTCTTTGATCCACTGTTTTGCGGTGTTCATAGCTTCGTAGTTGTCTGAAAACCCAAAGCCTCTTTTCAATCCCGTGTAGGGATCTATCAGGCAACCATCACATTCAACCGTTTTGAAAATTTCCAGCAATTCTGTGAGTTTGTATGGAGTTTTGTTGTCAATGAAAGTGAACCATGAAAGTATTTTCATTTTGTATTTGTGAATTTCTTCGTCTGTGAGCGTCATAAAATCCTTTCCTGCGTATTGCTGGATTAAATCCAAAACGATCTGCCCCTGTGAGTTCTCATCGCACCATATTGCCCATTTTTTCCCGTATTGTGTTGATAAAACCAAAAAGTACCACAAAAGCCAAAAAGTTTTTCCCACGTTGTCGTGCCCCAAAACGAAATTAAGCTGTCCTTGCTTGTACCTGATGAACTCATCCACTTCAGGAACTCCGATCTTCAGCCCTTCTTTGATCCGGTCTTTACGAACGTCAAAGAGGAAATCTGTTATTTCTTTTTCGTTTGTCATTTTTTGTTTTCGGTGTAAAGTTGTTCAATCGATTTTCCAATGTTGTGCCCTGCGTTTTCGATAAGATGCCTTGAAAGCTTATCCAAAGAATCCCACCAAATTTCTGATTTTGTCTTTCCGGGGCTTTCGGCGAGATAGTTCCTAACCCAAATACATATCTCCTGGGTGGTAAGCTTGAACGTCTTCCCGTAATGTCCTAACGAACCTCTTCTTATTCCCTCAATTACCCATTCCGGGTTAATGTCTTTGAATTCATTGTATACATCGATTGATAGATTCGATATGTCGTATGGCTCCGTTCCTGTTCTCTCGAATGAAACAGCGATTGCCGACTTCAACATTAATTCAAATGCTTGGGAATTGCTCTCTGAGCTTCGCGGTGAGTTCTCTAAATTCTTCATCTTTTTGTTTTTTATCAAAAATTACTATTTCGGGTTTCAACCAAGAAGCCTTAAACCCAGACCAAGATTTTTCAACTGCTATTCTTATGCAGTCGTCAGGAGTGATCCCCGACTTTTCAATTTCCGTTTTTATCGCAGTGAACGCTATTTGGCTATTAGTGGCCTTTTTATTTTTTCTAACGAGAATCCAATCGGTAGCCACGTCTTTTGAAATACCTATTTCAATCAACGATTTTTTGAAATCAAATTTTTTTAATTTTTCAGGAAGTATATATTTTGATTCTTTTTTTAAAAGAATATCATTTACACTTACACTATCATTTACACTTACAGTTGAATTTCGTTGAATTTCGTTGAATTTCGTTGAACGAGAATCAACGCTCGTTGAATTTCGTTGAATTTCGTTGGCCTTTATTTTTTTTGCTTCTGCGCTTGCCTTTCCTGCTTTGCTTCGTTGTTCAATTTGTTTCTCCCATTTTCGCAAGTCCCTTTTCAGAGAGGATTTTATGTTCGCAAATACAGCCTTTATCAGTACGCTTTCAGTCTTTGGATTTTCGTCATTAACATACGCGAAAATGTGCTTAATAAGCATTCCTGCGTCTTCATTTGGCAGTTCATCAAAAATATCCTTCCAGTCGGAATAAGCAATAAATGATTTCTTTCCCTCAGCCATTTTTAGATAGATTTAGTGTTATTGATAGAATAGTTGTATGCTTGACAAAAATACAGGTCATTGCACCACTCTTTTTCTTTCATGTGCGTAGGCCAATCAATATTTTGGAGTGTTTCCCTGGAAATTTCGTAGCTTCTATCAAGGCAGATTAAATCTCCGAATTCGTTTACTTGCCATTGGAGGTTTTGATAAATCGGTTGACTCATGTTTGATTAGATTTAAAAAGAAAACCCCTTGAACTTTCGCGGGGCATCGCTACTAATCCAAAGGGTTTCAATAAAATGTCATACTTAGTTCATGCCCGAACCGTTGCACAAATATGCTAATTAACTCCGAATAAAAACTATTTCAAATTGGAATTTTATTAACATTTTCCAAAACAATCACTGTGAATAAATTGCTTTGTCTTACCCATCCGATAGCGTGGGTGAATTGTTTTTTGTTAAGCGTGTTTTCGCTATTCCGGATGAGTTGAATTGAATCGAAACTTTCGATGTTCAGGGTCTTGCACCGGTCTATTTTGTCTCCCTGTAGATAGCCGATAACATGATAATCGTTTACGTTGAATTCAGGGAATGTAGTAGGTGTTTTCATCTATGTTTCGTTTAAGTTTTCATCTTTAATTTCTCCCGATGCCCATTGAAGGAAGCTATTAGATATATTTTGTAGCTGATCAGCAATTTCCAACTTCTGTTCTCCTTCAAGCCCTAAGAAAATACTATCAGTTAGCTTTCCAGATTCGCGAATAAAGTCATTTACAGCCTTTTTAAGACCATAATTGATAATTCTCGGGTATTCTATCCGGCAGTCTTCAAGCATATCGCCTATGATTGGTAAAACGCCAACCAATACGAGTATTTTTTGTTGATCTGTCATGTTAGGGGAGATCTTCAAATTCAACAGGACTTTCCTTGTAAGGAAACACGTCTACGATTTTTGATTCTGTGATAGTAGGCGTATTGAAATCTACCATCATTCCGGAAAGACTTTCATGTATTCGGTCGTATGCGTCTTTTACAGATGCGGCAGACAAAAGGAAATTCTGAGATGCTTTTTTGTTCTTACCGCTTTCTGCATCCATTCCTACATACTGAACCTTCACTTTGAACCACAAATCAGAATCTTCGTAATGGAAAACGTCATGGAAATTAGCAGGCTTAATACCGCATACGATGAATTCACCCCGGACAAACGATCCTAATTCTTCATAAATCCTTGCTTCGGCATCGCTATGTGTCATTGCGGCCAACAAATACGGCTCAGTCACTCTTTTATACGTTCCCTCCTCTGTTTGTTTGGTGTACTTTACTTTAACTTCATACCATTTATTCATTTTTACTTTGTTTTTTTGGTTAATACGCCAGTTACGGCGTTTCGGTCATTGAGACCTCATCAGTTAACCTTTGGGTTTGTAATTTGGATTTGGCTTCCATTTAAACCGAACAACTGTTATCCACCTTCCGAAAAGTCTATGGAATATTTTTTGAAATATATTTATACTGTTCTTCCATTCTTCAATTCGGACATCAAGAATGTAGACATCAAACCAAATTGATTCCCTTATTCCTTCTATTTGTTCCTTCGAAAAATGATCGCCAGGGTGACGAGATTTAATATACTCAGATAATATTTCTTCCTCAGTTTTCATAATCATTGAACATTAGTTTTTTTCCAGTATGTGCGAAGAAAAGGATTTGAAGTTGGTGTACATATTCGATGTCATGATTCACTGCCCACTCACCATAAGGTTGAAGGTTTCTGTCAAGGCCAAGATCTGACTCTGAATGATAATAGAAATGATCGCCTCCATCATCGTTCGTGTCTACCTCTTTAAATCCTAATCTTAAAAGAATATCTGTAGTTATAATTCCCCTATCAATTTCCATAATCAGTTTTTTAAAGTTGATTCATGCCGATTTATACGATTTATATATCGGTTTTCCTGCTCTTTTTCAATCTTATCTTCTGCGAGCCGTCTTTCAGTCGTACACCGTCTAAGAACAAGCGTACAGATAATCGTTAGTGCGCCTGCGAATAAATACATAGCGCAGATAAATAATACTTTGTTGGTTTTTTCCATCATTCAAAATTTGAAAAGCAAGTTGCGTAATTCTTGCCGTTAATAATCTTTTCCTCCCAAAGCTGTGTTGGTTCAAAATCCAAAAGCCTCACTTGGTATTCCATGTCCGGAGTTTTCTTCTGTACCCGTTCGTTGTGCGTTTATTCAATTATCTTTTCCATGAATCGCTTAAGTTCTGCCAGGTCGTTGTATCGGATGGTTATATCGATTTGTTTGCGAGGGGCTTTCATTCGGTTTCGAAATATTCATTAAAAAATGTTCTTGGTGATTTGAAACTATCCGATTGCACGAAGTCATTTTTATAAGCGGCTGCAAAATCAATGTGGCTGTTCTGTTCCTTTGGCAGGAGAGACCTTAGAATTCCTAAATGTTGTTCGGTCGCTGAAATAGAACCTTTAAAAAAATCCATTTCAGGAATAGACACATTTGATTTTACTTGTATCTTATAAAATTCTAAGTCCCCTTGTGCTTTTTTAATAGCTTCCTGTAGAGGTGTTTGCTGTTTTTCCATTTGATTATTATTTTTATTTGTGTGGATTAGGTAAATCCTTTTTTAGATATAATGGATGTCTTGGAAAACCATCTTTGCTTAATGCAATCGGTTTACCATGCGTAAAAATATTCTCGACTTGGTTCATTCTCCATTTATATTCGGGAAACGCACCCCAACAAAATATTACATCATAGTTATTATCTCCTGCAAAATTATTCAAAAAAACATCGTTATACTTTCCGATTTTATCTGGAACATCTTTAATTTCTCTAGGATTTGTTGCCCTGTAAGCAAAAATATTTAGCATCACAATTCCACGGTAACCCCAATCTTTGGCGAATCCGATACATCTTCTAATTGTCGGGTCGTCTTTTTCAGCATCTGCGGTAGATGGATTCAACCCAACAAAAACTAATAATGGCGCACTAAAAGTATCATCATTCCATATTCTAGTAAGTGAGTACCTGTACTTCATGCATTCAGAAAATTTTGCTGACTTTTTCATGTGATAATTATTTAATTTGTTTATGGCATTTTTAATTTGTCTGTTTCAATACTTTTCCCACAATTTAAACATTCAGCATACTTTTCAATATTATCTGATGGATGCCTTTCACAGGTCATTAAAATTCCTTTGAATGAATAGCTTTCCTCTTGGTATCCATTTAGGTAAATCATGATCTTGAATCCTTCTTCGCTTTTGCAATGAGGGCATTTATTGAGTTTACTCATGCGTACGGGTTTGTTTCGGTATCAACGATCATTAATTCAGCGCCGCTATCACTTGGGTCGTACGGCTCATCTTTCCATTCTTCGTAACGTTCAGCGTCCAATTCTTTCAAATCCTGCAAATCTGCTTCTGTGGCAACAGGGCAACTAAACGAATAGCATTTTCCCTGTCTCAGTCCTGTATCTTCGTCTATATCGCTGCTTTCTTGATCGGGATGATTACACCCGTAACAGTTGTTTACTCTTGTTTCTGAGTTGAAAAATCCGCAAATATCGGTCAATTCGTCTATATGAATTATTTTTCTCATTATTTTGTGATTTTATGCGTAACAATCAATTTCAAGCGTATTCACATCTACCCACAGGTGAGCGGGAAGGTCGTTTACATTGAAATGATGTTCCTCTAGCCATTCAGCAATAACGGCTCGAATGATGTTTTTAATGAGTTTTCCATTTTCTAAGTTCTGAATTATAATATTTAATTCAACGACATTCATTTCAAATTTGACGGCCATTCGTTCAGCAGGCACGAAAGTTTCGCCCTTGTGCGTGATCTCCTTCGTAATGTCGGACATCGGGCGATAGATGGGAGTAACCTTTTCGTATGTACTATCAAAATATCCATAACCGCTATCGGTTATCCTCGAAATTTTGTCATTTGATATTCTTGCTACCATAGCAACTTTTGTAGTTGCATCTTTAAATAAGGCTTTCACCCCATACGGTAACCGTGGGCACAGGTCGATTTCGAGTAATCTTTTTTCTTCGTTTGTCATGGCTTTAGTTTTTGTTTCTGAAAAATTGTATTTCCTGTATGTTTTTTGATTCATTAAGTGAGTTCAGCTCAATCCAATATTCATTCATTAAATCGACTTGCTGAATAATCAATTTACGATCTTCTTCGGTGAACGAAACAGGAAGAATGTTTATCCTGTCTTCAATTGGTTTTTTCCCTTCAAAGTCGAACACATCCCTTACCTCATCAATAAATGATTCTGGTATTACATCGTTCCATGAATTTTCATTTGACGCCTCTATCCACCACGCCCTGGCTTCTTGTCGTATCTGAGCCTCTGAAGGGTTCATTAGTGTACGGATAACCGCTCCTTCTGATTTTTCGAAAAGCCAGCAATACGCTTTTACTTGCCACTCATATATTTCCTGAAGTTTTGAATCAAAAAAATTGAGTCCTTTTGGTTCCCAGACATTTTTTTGATCGAAGACAAATTGCTTAACGAGCCAATCAGGAGTACCATGCGTGTAGTCGTTTTCTTTCCATTCAAGGTTTTTAACCGCAAAGTTATACCCTAAAAGCCTTCCTGTTTGTTCAATAGAACGATCCTCAACGCTTGATTTACCTTTTTGGGTATACTTGTTGGTGAAATTTTTTTGATACTCATACACTTCTCCGTACCATTTGTCTTGAACGTATGTTTTAGCCCCTTCCGATAAACACGGTTTAACAATTTCATCCCGCTTAGAAATCAACTTAGGCAAATCAATTTCCTGCTTTTCCGTCAAAGGTTTTCCTGATTCTTTTTTTTTCAAAATCGAATCCAAAGTAACTGTGTCAGTTGCGGATAATCCCTTTGTTTTTCCAGCAAGATCCGCGCCGATCATGATACGACCAAGCGCGGATGCTCTTATTTTCTGTCTTAGCATTGCCCTGCTGTGTTTTTATTGATCTTGTCCTCCTGCTCAGGGGATACAGTGAATTTTAGTTTAATTGCTTCCAATGTGGTATTTCCGGCTACTATCTCATTGATAGCGTTTTGAATTTCGGTGTCTGGAAGCGGCGGTAGCGTTTTGGAATTAGGTGTTTTTATTTCCTCAAAAGGAATATCTTCTACCTCTCCTTCAGGACAGCTTTCACCTGTAATTCTCTCGTATAGCCAAGCGTATGACTTACGTTTTGATTTGCCAACAATTGCATCCACACTTGTATATGTATCAATTTTCAAAGGAATTTCAATAGTTTCCTGTTGTTGTTCCCCATTAAGATTCCATTTTATAGTAGAATCAACAATAGCAGATGTTTTATCATTACTTACTTTCGTAAGTTTTGGAACAACTGAGTACTTAAGTCCTGGGAACTTATTAAGAATAATGGCCAAACCTTCTTTTGTAGGATACATATTACCCCCAATTATATTAAATTGGTTTCCGCAGGGTTGAAGACCATAAAAAACAGCTTCAATAAGTACGGTGCGAACAATATCTATTGGATATCCGGGTCCTTTTACATATACCCCGCCTTGTTTCACCATGTCTTTATCTGTTTTGAACCCTAGTCGTGTTCCTTGCAAAGCCATGATTGGCGCCATGTATTCATCAGTAAGCATTAGTTTTAACTTACCGATAGCATCACTCATTGCATAGGCTTTTTCGAACCCAGAAATATTTTTTTGCCCAATAATAGACAGTACTATTTCATCTTGTTTTTTTGCTATTTCTGAAAAATTTAAAGCACTCATTCTTTTTCGTTTTTTAATGCGCGTTACAGATGCGCGCCCCCTGTTTCATCGTAGTAAGTGGATGGTGCAGGATTCGAACCTGCAACATCTGGTTTCCCTGTGCCTTATTTCAGGACACCTAAGCGCGTCTACATTCCGCCAACCATCCAATTTAGGGGGATATACCGCCCCCGGTCGGTTTGTTTTTAATTTATTACGTTTTGTAATTCACTTTCAATAGTACTGATAACCGTATCAAATTCTTCATTCGAATTTGGCCACCCCTCCCAAACTAAAGTACCATCACCCGTTTTAATTTTATAATGCCAATATCCACCAGTTAGAAATAACACACCTCCCTTTGAATAATCAATTAATGTGAACTCATCCCCTGTGGCATATACGGTATGCTCTTTGTCTATAATAAAACCTGATTTTAATATGTGTTCGTGTGTAACACATCCACTATTCCATTTCCTTTCGTTCATGTTCTTAGTTTTTGAATTAATCCAACTCCGTGGTATGATCGCACAGATATTGTGTAATCTCCGCGGTTGTTTCAAGTGCTTTTTCAATTTCCGCGTGATTCGCCCCATGAGTTGAAACACGGCAGGCTTCAATTTCGTCGTCTAAACGATTTAGCAGTTTGGCTAATAAATTCTCTTTGAAATAAGACATATCAAGCCAATGTTCCTTGCCTAAATCGTCGATTATAACTACACGCTTATCTTTTGGATAATGATTCTCTACGGTGTATTGTTTTCCTTCCGTTAGAAATTGTTCGCCTGACCAAGACATAAAATAATCTTTTTTCGCTGTTAATTTTTCCATACTTCAAATTTACGAGTTAATGATGGTGAAAAGTCCGAAATTGTGACGAACGGTAATTTTGGTTTATGATCGGTTTTCCGTTTTTGATTCGTATATGTAAAAGCTTTCGAGTACCACGTCATGGAAAAGTACCTGAATGTGATATTCCTCCGGCGTGTTGAAATAAATGTTCACCTTGTACTCTTTGTCAATACCCTGAATGCACTTAATGAACGTTGAAAGTTTCATACTTTCATTCTGAAGGTTCTTATGCAAAACCGTTGAAGATATATTCAGTTTTTCAGCAATATCCTTAATTTTAACGTCCTTTTTTATAGCCAGAGACTTAATACATTTCCGGGCTTTTTTCTCTTGATTTAATAGCATTTTTATTGTTTTTAGTCTTTATGATGGAAAATTAATATTTGGTTATTTGATTGATTTTATTTGATAATCACAGTACATACAGAAACCGTCCCAATCAATTTCGTTTGTTTTTCCACCACATTTAAAACAGGCATCGTATTCCCAAAACGACAGCTTACCTTTCACGTTTTCAATTGGTTTATCAAACTTGATCGGGTTGGCTAAAACCCAATTGTAAATAGTTTCATTATTGTGAGATCCTGCGTCTGCGTCTGATTCGTTTCCATGTTCAATATAACTTTTCTCAGCCCAAACGGACGGGTGATTTATAACGCAGTCTACGATTTCAACGGAACCGACAATTGAGCTTAATGGAAGGGATTTATTTAACAAGTTTGATCGTTCTACCTCGGTAAATTGATCCTTTGTGAAAATCAAACTGTGATCTCTATGACGATCATCATATTTTGCCCCTGCATGAATCAAAACCCGTCCACGAAAATTAGTTTTCCACGTCCTATTTTCGATATTCTTGATACCTTCAATTATGAGGCTTACATGAGGTTGTTTTACGGTTAGTACTCTCATGATAGTAGTCTTTCAAGGGTTAATAAATCGGTCATTGTTTTGACGTTTTGGAGATACTTGAGGTTTGCGTTTTTTAAGATTATAGCTACTTTTAAATCATGAGTAACGATTAAGTTACTGTCCTCTTTTTCAAAAATAGGGAACGAATAATTCCACCTATTTTTAAAAAGGTTTTCAGGGTTTATTTCGTCTGATTTCAAGTCAACAAATATTTCTGTACCAGGCGCGTGTTTTTCTACCGTTAATTCTATTCTACCATCTTTTTCCTTCCTTGAAAGTATTTCGGCTTTTTTGATTAGTTTGAACTCTCCGGAATATATCTTCCTGATGAAATACACATTGTCCATACGTCTTCTCAAAATATCTGCATCCGTATCGTGTAAACTAACAGAACTTTTTGAAATATCACCTATCCGTAAAACGGAATTTGCTATCTGAACTAGGTCGCCTATTTTGTAGTCTGCTTCGTGTGTACCGTCCTCAATCACCGTCCAATGACCTGATTGAAAATAGCGGTTAACATCATCCCATTCAAAGGTTGCTATTGGCGTCCTGTTTATGCGGCAAACATACACACCTCCACCATCGCCAAAAATAATATTATCTATTCTAAAAAGTTTACCGGTTTCATCTTCCGAGTTGGTGAATATCGTCCCAACCCCCCAAATCACAGTCTGATCATTGGATGTTTCCTTTACATTTCCCACATGGTGTTCAATCCACTCTTTAGGATGTTCTGCCCCCGACAAAGCATTAACGCAATCAGCGATTCTTTCAGCGTACTCTTTTATGTGAGTGGAGAAAACGTATTTTCCGTTTTGGGTTCCGGTGCAAATACCGGACACGTCTTGGTTTATTTCGATTTTTAAATTTTTCATACCTCTTTGTATTCAGTTATTATCCAGTCGCCTCCGTTAAGATGATGGCAGCCTTTGAAACGGCAAATAACAATATCCCCTTCGTCACTAACGATGTTAAAAACAGATTCATCAATTTCAATAATCGGATACTCTTTTCCTGGGGTCAAATAAGAACAAACATCACATAAATCAGGCACACGAACCTTTAAAGGTATTTTTGTTGATGTTACTGTTTCCTCTTCGGCTTCAGCGCCTTTGTTTAGCTCGGCTATCAAGGCATCTGCTTTCATGACTTTAATTTTTGCCTCTACCTCGATTAAAGCATTTATCTTATCAGTCATATCATTCCAATCAACCACACGGCCTATAAAGTATTCGATAGATTTATCATTTTTAAAGCTAAATTCATCTTCATCGAATTTAGCCGACATTGCAAAAACCTGTCTGATTGTTAAGCCTTGTTGCGGAGGCATGGGGAATTGGTTATCAAAATGATTTTTAGTAGCCAAAATAGGATAGGCCGATTCATTTCCTGTTATTTTCATTTTATTCAGTTATTAGTTACAGAGCAAAGATATAAAAACTTTTTAAATGAACAATAAAAATATTACAATTATATCATTATTTTAGTTTATTGTTAATTGTGACGAACGAAAAAGGCTCCCCGAAAGAAGCCTTTACCTAACCTGTAACTACTGAAAAAAGAATGATCGGTGTAAATATAACAAAAAAGCCCGAAACAAATGAACGTCCGGGCTAATGTTCTGTCTCCAGTCAGAACAACCTAAGATTCTTGCGATGAAATAAACGCCTTAGCGTTGTTTAAAGCCGTTTCGTATTCTTCTGAATGCGGAAGTGATTCGGCCGCCTCCGTGTTCTCCGGTGTCCAATACCGATCGGTGGCGTTTACCAAATCAGTTAAAAGTGTCAATGCTTCGTTCATATTATTCAATTTTAATTATGTCCTGTATTTTTGATTCCGGTTTGATTTCGATACCATGGTTTTTGAAAAATGAAACAATCATATTGATGTATGAATTGCCTCCACGCGCCCCGGTAGAATAAATCTTTACGAATTGATCTAGCTGTCCAGTAAACGTGAATTTATATCCCGGCAACCACGGAGACATACCATAACTACGTGAGTTTCTTGCGATCTCAGGGGAATAATATGGTGCAATGACCACTTTTTTACCCATCGGATAAGCTTTGTGCTTTCCTGAAATAATTTTTTCAATGTACTCCTTTTGGGCTAAGATTCCCGATCCAAGTGTTGGAAGCTGTTTATTTGCGCCTAAATCGGTATTTCCAATATTCCCAGGGTTGTTTGTCCTATACGACCGAGTACCTTTATAGAATCCTTCCTTTTGCGCCATGATAATGAGCAACAACTTGAAGCCTCTTGGATAATTAGCCATTACCTTGTTGATTTCAGGTATATACTCCTTTACCATTTCATCGGTGAACGATATACGTACGTTATTGTTGTATGGCGAATCAGGAAAAGTGCTTCCTGTGATCGTTACGCCTTTGTATTTTTCGTCAAATGCCATGATGTTATTTTGTGAAAAGTTCAATTATTCCCAATGTTGCTAAAACAGACCCTGCCGATATAGCAACTGTTTTCCATACCTTTCTGCGTTTTTCTCCTTCGAAAATGGCTACATTGAATTTCAACATCTTATTTTCCGTGGCTAACAGACTAACAAGCGTGTCCTGAGCTTCAATAACGCTATTCAGGACGGTTATTTTGTTTGTTTGGAGACGTATTAAGGTGTCGGCCGTTAAAACCGCTCTTGCGGTGTCTTTTTTGTTGACTCTGTCCCTGAATTCTGAGTACAGGGTATGAATCTTCGAATCAAACGACCCAGAAGACTTCTTTTTGTTTTCAACTTCTGCGTAGGCATTGTTGATCTTTGTTTCTATCTTTTTCATTTCAGTTTTGGGTATTAGTTTATGGCTTTCAACCTTTTTGTTCTTGCTGCAAGTTGATACAAAGAACAATGAAATGCAGACCATTGAGGCAATAAAATAAATGTAAAATCTACTTTGTCTTCTCATCGCGGAATTTCTTGAACTGAACTATTAGGTTGAAAGCCATTTTAACGGCGCCTAACCCCATTTGACCAATAACGAACGCTATACCGCATTGTACAATTGGAGGAACGATTACATTTGATGTTAATTCAATGCCCCAAACAACAACCGGAGTTACGAAACAGGCACATGAAAATCCTGAAAGGCCAACAATGAACCTTTCCCAACGTGTTTTTTTTCTATGTTCTTCGCTATTCATAGCTATTAGTCCTGATATTGCTCCTATAATTAAGAAAGATAATTCAAATCCTCCGATCTTTAGCCATTCCTTCATTTATTTTGTTTTTTGTTGTGAAAATTTTGGTAGATTAAAACTGACAAGGTAAGTGCTGCCATTATGTATTCATTCCATGAAAATTCCTCCGGATTAAAAAATAACTCATCCATAAGGTTGTTGCAGGCCACGAAAAATCCGAAAACCCATATCCAATGAGTGTCCCTAAATGTTTTGGCTGCAATCATGTTTGTGAGTGTTGCCCCGAAAATCACTATTGATGTTCCGATTTCATAAACCCAAACACCGTAGTATTTCCATAGTAAAAAACAAGCTATCCACCCGAAGATAGATAGCCCGTAAATTATCCTTGTTGCCCTTGTCATTACTTTTTAACAGGGGGTTTGCGCTTCGGGGGTCTGCCTCCTATTCCTGGGGCTGACTTTGGTTTTGGCGAAGTTTGCTTTGTAGCCTTTTTCATGGTTCTTAAATTTTGTTTTTCAAATGTACAAAAAATATCTATTTAGGAGTGTCGTGGATGTTTCCGGTTGCTTCAATGTTTGATGATTGTCCATCAATACATTTAAAATTACAGCCGTTTTCGCTAAATGAAACGAAATCATCTGCATCTATGTAATAGCCAAATGCACCATTTATGAACTCACAAACATGATTTGATTTAAGTCCAAAATTAGAAATGATATCCCCTTCAAAAATCTTTGTTCCGTTTTTGTCCAATAAGCCCGTAAACTGTCCGACCGTTTCGGGGATGACGGGAACGCCTCTCATTTCTAATTTTGGTATAGTTTCGTAAAAATCCGTATAGCTAACCTGTGGAATTGGCCACACCATTCTAATGAAACTACCAATATATGCCTTATCCCCGTCTTTAATCAAATCCCCCTCTATCCACTCACCCGAAACTTGATCAAGTACTTCTGTTATTTCATTATATCTTAGTTCAGGGCCGTGTAGTCGCTTTCCACGGTATAAATGTTCTCTTTCCATAGTTTATTCGTTTTGGTTGCTACTGTATTTTTATTTTAATCCTCTCAACTTTACCAGACGGAAATACGATGAAATCAGCCTTTTCCTCTGGTACTTCCTGACCAAGAATATTAATGTATTTCAAAGGTGATTCTTCGGTAGGTCGTTGAACTGAAATTATCCCATGGTCAGTAACATTACCGTTAAAATCGGTTTGAGAAAGCCTGTAATACACTATGCTGTTATCAGGTGATTTGTCTGTGTACGTGTAATTGTTGGTCACATTTGATGTTCCTGTGCCTACAATAGTTCCAATCGTCTCCCATGAAATACCGTCAGCAGATCTTTCAATTGTGAAATAGTCGTTGTCTGTTTCCGTGGCTGTGCTCCACTCTAAAATATTTCCGGTTCCATCAGGCCGACCGTTGAACGAAATGAGCTCTACGGGTAGTAATGCCACGCAGGAGACACTAAAAGATAAGATGTCTACGTAATAATAGCCTCCAAACCATGAATTAACCGTATTATCAGTTGCAAATACCCATCGGAACCGGTTAACAGTTTCAGGGATAATATATGCCCGGTTTATTATTCCCATTAAACCGGTGAATCCATTCCTGTTGTTTGTGCCTAACCCAAAAGCCGATAAATTTTTCCCTGATTGGTTAGTCTGAGGGTATTGAGCAACCGGATTTATCCAAGTAGTTCCACCATCTGTTGAATATTGAAAGTAGAGCCAATCAAAACGATTTTCTAAATCAACATCAAGAGTAATATTGACCTGAACATATTGAGACACCCCGCAGGAATAAGAAACAGCCCCGCTTGTGTATGTGCTGTTTCGATTGTTTGTATATCCCACATTCGCCCCATTTGTCGATACCGTACCGCCAGGTGCAGCCGTTGGAATGGTAGGCTGATAATTGATATGTGTTCCGTTTGGATTGCTCGCTGTCCACCCAGGATTGGCAGGATACCAATTATAAAGCAATTGCGACGATCCCATCGCAGGGATCAATAAAGCGATAAGTAATAATTTTTTCATGATGTTTGTTTTTTAGGTCTCCCTTTTTTGGTTACTATTCCAAAGTATTCTTTGTATAATTTCTGCCTTGTCTCCGCTTCATTAATAGTAGGTACCAATCCAAGGTATATTTTTAGTCCGTGGCAGAAAACCCATGTTTTGAATTTTCTGCCGTGGGGGTGAATTCCGTTTTTCATAACTTTATTTTTAATCGTTGTATAAATAGGGGTAGTTTTTCTTTACCCAATTAATTGCCTCAGCGTACAGATTGTTATAGGCGTCGATTTTATCCGTATCTAAATTTTCTTCCCCCAGTTCCCCATTGCCTCCGTAAAAGAATAGACGTTCTTTAAGAATTTCCATCGCCTCTGATTTTTTAAGGCATCGGATAATACTTACTTGTTCATTCTTATTGTAGGCGTATTCACATAATGCTTTGGCGAACGAACTTAATGTTACAAAATGTTCGACTTTTATTCCGTAAAAGTTATTTCCTGCTTGATTTTTTCCTTTTCTCATGTCTTTCGTTTTTCTTAATTAGTGCGCTTAACGTTGTCGCCCAACGGTGGGTTTTATCTGTAAATGAACTTATCAAGAATCTCATGGGTTATTTTAGTCCTGTCAGATATATGCCACCCTGTTTGTAATTCCGAAAAAATAAACATATCAATGTTGTCTTCTGAATCAATTGCTTTAAATCCAATTTCATCTACAGATAGAACAATAAATTTTTCATTGTTCTCTGAGTCAATATAGTAAAGAGTGTCTGACACTCTTATCAATCCTTTATTTAATTCTACTTCTGATTTCATATCTTTTCGTTTTTGATTACCTTACAAATATAGGTAACTATTATTTATTATGCAAATAAATTGTTACCTAATTTTAAAATATTTTCAAAAATAAAATTATGTGGCTGTGTACTAGTGTTTTACCCTTCAATTAATTTCACCCAGCCGAATTCTATTTGCTGCCTCTTTCGTGTTTTCCATGTTAAATAGGTTTTGAACTTAATATCAATCTTTCAATTTTATCAAGTTCTATTTTATGAACAATATAATTATTGAATTCTTTACATATTACACTTGCTACGTTCTTTCGCCAGTAAATTGGAAGTACTACACTGTTGATTAACAGAGATCCATTTTCTTTATTCACTATTACGTAGCAGTACTTTTGTTTTCCCATATCAATACACATTAAGCCCGTAGGCGTTTACAAATTGGTCAGGCGATAGGTTCCGGGTGTTGAAGTGCAACCGATTTAGAAAATCTATAGTCAACAGACTATTTTTATAAGGATTTCGTAAAAAAACTGCTTTTCCCACACCATTTATATCGTCAATGATTATAGCAATGTTATCTCCAGCTATTCTTATAATACTTCCTTCACAAATAAACTTTGGATTTGTTTTAGCCAACTCCATAATAGGCACAAACGGCTTCCCATCATTGTAGTCCTTCAGGGTTATTTCCTTGGTTAAACAGTCCATGGAGAATAAGATGGGTTTTAAATAATCATCCAACGTGCACTGTTCAAGTATGCAACGACCTAAATCGTTAATGATTGTTGGAATGCCTCTAAAATAATCATCTGAAAGCAAAAATTCTTTTTCTTGCATTGAATCATGTATTTTCAACCCCCATGGCAATTGCTCACAAAGGGTTAGTTCTAGTGGTATCGGTGTTTTCATGTTGTCATTATATTAATGTATGATCGTGCAGCTTGGTACATCGCAGTAATTTTCTTGAATTCTTCGCTATCCCTTGCAGTACTGAAAGTTTCTGATCCTGAAAACCAAGCGTCCCATTCTTCAATTGTTTTTACTTTGCAGCCAATTTTCACTTTTGTGTCGTCAACAATCATCACCGGCCATTTGCAATACATAGGAAGCGGAACACCGTCGAGATTCGCACCGTCGAGATTCGCACCGTAGAGATTCGCACCGTCGAGATTCGCACCGACGAGATTCGCACCGACGAGATTCGCACCGTAGAGATTCGCACCGTCGAGATTCGCACCGTAGAGATTCGCACCGTCGAGATTCGCACCGACGAGATTCGCACCGACGAGATTCGCGCCGTCGAGATCCGCACCGTAGAGATTCGCACCGTCGAGATTCGCACCGACGAGATTCGCACCGACGAGATTCGCTCCGTCTAGATACGCACCTTAGAGATTCGCACCGTAGAGATTCGCACCGTCGAGATTCGCACCGTAGAGATTCGCACCGACGAGATTCGCGCCG
>Ga0307413_10000022_pt1 | contig 41710 bp, 29 predicted proteins | sample DK1Ometagenome_3_FD_203714 | JGI IMG/M metagenome (GOLD analysis project Ga0307413, IMG submission 203714) | Maize rhizosphere microbial communities from greenhouse at UC Davis, California, United States - DK15-O-2 | ecosystem: Host-associated > Plants > Roots > Rhizosphere > Soil | place: USA... | reverse complement strand
AAAATTTTGTTGGAAGTCCAATTATTCACATTATAAAACTGATTGAAGAAAACAATATTGTTATTGCAGAAGGTTCTGTTCAGGGAAGTATGAAAAACGGAGGTCTTTTGGACGCTGTTTTTTGTGATGTTTTTGAAATGGAAAACGGCAAAATAAAAAAACTGACTTCATATTTAATGTCGAAGAATGCTAATTTGAAGTTTGAATAATCATTTTAGTCTTTGCGAGGAACGAAGCAATCTCACGTGCTGAATCAGCAAATGTTTATATTAGTGCGGTTGCTTCGTTCCTCGAAATGACAATATTGTGCAGAAATCAATAATCTAAAATCATCCAAGCCACCCATCACGGTCTAAACTTCTGTATTGAATCGCTTCTGCAATATGTCCCGGAATAATATGCGGCGAAGCATCCAAATCTGCAATTGTTCTCGCTACTTTTAAGATTCTGTCGTAAGCTCTTGCGGAAAGGTTGAGTCTTTCCATTGCTGTTTTTAATAATTGTTTTGATTGTTCATCCAGAGCGCAAAATTCCCTGATTTGTTTGGTATTCATTTGGGCATTGTAATGAATGTTGGGTAAAGCTTCAAAACGCAATGATTGCAGTTCTCTTGCTGCAGTGACACGTTTTCTGATTTCTACACTGCTTTCTGCTTTTCTGTCGTCGGATAATTTTTCGAAAGGAACGGGAGTAACTTCAATATGGATGTCAATTCGATCTAATAATGGTCCTGAAATTTTGCTCATATAACGCTGCATTTCGTGTGGCGAAGATGTATTCGGCATACTCGGGTCGTTAAAAAAACCACTCGGGCTGGGGTTCATACTCGCCACCAACATAAACGATGACGGATAAGTCACAGTAAATTTTGCTCTCGAAATCGTGACTTCACGATCTTCAAGCGGCTGACGCATTACTTCGAGAACATCACGTTTAAACTCCGGCAATTCATCCAAAAACAAAACACCATTATGCGCCATTGATATTTCACCAGGCTGAGGATAACTTCCACCTCCTACCAAAGCAACATTTGAAATAGTATGATGCGGACTACGGAATGGTCGTTGATTCATCAATCCAACTTCTTTTAATTTTCCGGCAACGCTATGTATTTTAGTGGTTTCCAAAGCTTCTCGCAATGTCATTGGAGGTAAAATACTCGGTAATCTTTTGGCCAGCATTGTTTTTCCGGCTCCTGGCGGACCAATCAAAATAATGTTGTGACCGCCCGAAGCTGCAATTTCCATACATCGTTTTATGCTTTCTTGTCCGCGAACATCAGAAAAGTCGAATTCAGGAAAATCTAATGTTTTGTAAAATTCTGTTCTAGTATCAATTACGGTGGGTTCAAGCGTTCCTCTTCCTTCGAAAAAATCAATTACTTCCTGTAGATTTTCGACTCCGTAAACATCTAGACCGGCTACAATTGCAGCTTCTTTCACATTTTGTTTTGGCAGAAAAAAACCTTTAAAACCTTCTTCTTTGGCTTTTATCGCAATGGGTAAAGCACCATTTATAGATTGTAAACTTCCGTCAAGCGAAAGTTCTCCCATGATAACATATTGTTCGACTTCGGGTGCTTTTATCTGATCCGATCCGACTAAAATTCCGATAGCTAAGGGTAAATCATACGCAGAACCTTCTTTTCGCAAGTCGGCGGGCGCCATATTGATCGTTATTTTTTTTCCAGGAAGACTTAATCCGTTATTTTTTAGAGCCGCTGCAATTCTGAAACTGCTTTCTTTTATAGCGTTGTCGGGTAATCCAACTAAATGATAACCAATACCTTTATCCATATGAACTTCCACAGTAATTGTGGTGGCTTCTACTCCAAAAACAGCGCTTCCGTAAACTTTAATCAGCATAATATTTCTTTCATTAAATATTTTTAAAACTACTTAAAAATATTTAATTTATAGCTTTTTTACTACAAAATATAAACACTAAAATTCTAACCCAACCTGATCTTTAATCTCCTCCACAATCTTACTCAAATCCAGACTATTTTGATGCGACCAAAGCTTACTTTCTATTTGATTATTTCTAATACAGTTATGACATTCTATAGCTTCATACGAATATCCTTTTCCTAAATTTGGCAAACTAAAAGCGATTTCTTTATCTTCTTTAATAATCGAATAACCATCTGCCATAAACCACGGCGCGTTCAGTTCGATTCTTCCTTTTGTTCCCGCAATTACGGCTTTCATATCAGATTCTGAAACTATTGATGTATGCAAAGTGGCTTGTGCGTTTTCATATTTCAAAATTATTGAGGTCTGCAAATCAATTCCGTTTTTATGAAAAATTGATTTGGCAAAAATTTCGTTTGGAATGCCACACATTATATAGGAAAGAAATAACGGATACACACCAACATCAAAAAGAGCTCCTCCTCCACTTCGCTTATCAAATAATCGGCTTCCGGGTGTTTCGTTTCCAATAAAATTAAAATCGGCTTTTAGGTATTTTATAGCTCCAATTTCTCCGTTTTCAACTTTCGTCAAAGCATCCTGAACTGACGGAATAAAGCGCGTCCAAAAAGCTTCCATAAAAAATTTATTGTGTTTTCTTGAAGCTTCAGTCATTCTAAGAGCATCTTTATACGAAAGTGCAATTGGCTTTTCGCATAAAACATGTTTACCATTTTCTAAGGCTTTAATAGAAAGTTCAGCATGAGAATTATGCGGAGTGGCGATATATATAATGTCTACATTCTCATCTGCAAAAAGAGCATCGTAAGAATTGTAAGCTTTTGGGCAGTTGTATTTTTGTGCAAAGGCATTTGTATTGTCACTATTTCGGGAAGCAACGGCAACTATTTCGGCATCTTCAAGCAATTGTAAATCTGTAGCAAACTGATTTGCAATGTTTCCTAAACCTATAATTCCCCATTTAATTTTCTGAATTTCCATTCTTAAGTTTTAATAATAAAAAATGTTAAAAAGATCAAATATACGTCATCAACATAAAAAATAAGACGATTTTCGGCAATAATCGATGTGTTTCAATCATAAATAATTAATAAAAAAACAGGAAAAGTATGTAAATTCTCAAATCAGGCTAAAAAAATGTTGCCAAATTGTAAATTTTAAGTCCATTTTAACAAATACATTCAAAAGCAAGGGGGTTAAAATGAAAAATTAACAAAAATTAAACATTAAACTCTATTTTTTATAGGGGTGTTGATTGATTTTATATTTTTATCAAAAATTTAAAACTAAATAACTATGCGAAAAATTATTTTAAGCGTGATTCTTATCACGATTTTACTACTATCTATTTTTTCTATCTCATTTGTTACCGAATCACAAACATTAGGCGCTCATGTTGTTGAATTAAAACTTGATACAGGTGATACTGCCTGGATGGTTGTTGCAACTGCGTTAGTATTATTAATGACTCCGGGATTAGGATTTTTCTATGGAGGAATGGTAGGAAAGAAAAACGTAATTAGTACTATGCTTCAAAGTTTCATGGCAATGGTAATTGTTACTGTACTTTGGGTAGTAATTGGATTCGGATTGTGTTTTGGACCATCAATTGGTGGCTTCATTGGAGATCCTTCATCAAATATATTTTTTCAGGGAGTAAGCGCAAATACCGCCTGGGAGTTGGCACCAACAATTCCGATGCTGCTTTTTGCTTTATTTCAGGCAAAATTCGCTATTATCACTCCGGCATTAATAACAGGAGCTTTTGCAGAACGTGTTCGTTTCTGGGCTTATTTATTGTTCATGGTTTTATTTATTTTATTTATATACGCTCCATTATGCCACATGACTTGGCATCCTGATGGAATGTTCTTCAAATGGGGAGTTCTTGACTTCGCTGGTGGTACTGTAGTACACATGAGTGCGGGTTGGGCTGCTTTGGCCGGAGCAATCTTTTTAGGAAAACGTAAAGTTCAAAAAGTAAATCCTGCCAGAATTACTTATGTATTATTAGGTACAGGTTTATTATGGTTCGGATGGTTTGGATTTAACGCTGGTTCTGCTGTTGGAGCCGGAAGTCTTGCTGCTCAGGCTTTAGGAACTACTACAATTGCTGCTGCTTCTGCTGCTATGGCATGGGTTTTCCTTGACAAAATATTAGGTCACAAATTATCTGCTATGGGTGCTTGTATTGGTGCTGTAGTTGGTCTTGTTGCCATCACTCCTGCTGCTGGTTTCGTAAGCATTCCTCATGCATTGGCAATTGGTATTATCGCTGCTGTAATTAGTAACCTTGTAGTAAGCAAATTTCCTAAAGGAAAAATTGATGATGCTCTTGACGTTTTCGCTTGTCACGGTGTTGGCGGAATGGTAGGAATGTTATTAACCGGAGTATTTGCTTCTAAAAGCGTAAACTCGATTGTTGGTGATAATCAAGGTTTAATCTTTGGTGACGCTACTTTATTTTTAATACAGTTAAAAGCATTAGTATTAGTGTCAATTTTTGCCTTCTGTGCTTCTTACGCTTTATTCTTCATTGTAAACAAAATCACTCCTCTAAGAGTTACTGAAGAAAAAGAAGAATTAGGATTAGATATTTCTCAACACGGAGAATACTTATAATAATCAATTTCCAAACCAAAAAACAACTAACCAAAAAAAAGCGCTCTTATTCAGAGCGCTTTTTGCTTTATTTTAGATTGAATTTAAATTTTAGATTGTTGAGTTTAGATTTTAGATTGCTCTAGAAAGTCTTTAAATCAATTAGTCTATATCTGCTATATTCTATTCTCTTTATTCTATTCTCTTTATTCTATTCTCTTTATTCTATTCTCTTTATTCTATTCTCTTTATTCTATTCTCTTTATTCCTTATTCTAAAAAAATCTTACTTAAAATTAGAAATCCCTTGTTTCAGCCAAACCAAATATTCTTCGGTACTCACATAACTTATTGTTGGTTTTGTATCGTTTAGATTCTTTCCTTCTAAGTCAGTTATAATATATAAGGGTTGCGTATTTGTTTTATATTTTGAGATCATAAAATCAGTCCATTTGTCGCCAACAGTTATGATTTTATCTCCTGCAGCAGTTACAAATTGTTCTTCTTTTGGTAATTCGCGTTTATCATCTACATAAAGAGAAATCAGTACAACATCATTTTTTAAGATTGGTAAAATTCTTTCGTCAGACCAAACATTATTTTCCATTTTTCTGCAATTTACGCAGGCATATCCAGTAAAATCCAACATAATTGGTTTATTGATTGATTTTGCAAAAGCTACACCATCTTCGTAATCATGGAAAACCATAATTCCGTGTGGACCTAATTCTGCTCCTTCAGGCAATCCTTTTTCAGAAACAACTCCGTTTCCAGCTCCTCCAGAACCTCCAAATCCAAGCGGACTTTCACTATATGTTTGAGGCGGTGGAAAAGCGCTTATCAATTTTAAAGGTGCTCCCCAAAGTCCCGGAATTAAATAAATTGTAAAAGTCAAAACAATCAATCCGAAAGATAATCTTCCTACAGAAATATGATTCGTTGGGCTATCGTGGGGTAAAGTAATTTTTCCGAAAAGATAAAAAGCTAAAGTTCCAAAAATGGCAATCCAGATCGCTAAGAAAACCTCTCTTTCTAATAAATGCAATTGAAGCACCAAATCGGCATTTGATAAAAATTTGAATGCTAAAGCCAATTCTAAAAATCCTAAAACTACTTTAACGGTATTCAGCCATCCGCCCGATTTTGGCAATGTATTTAACCAGCCCGGGAACATTGCAAAAAGCATAAACGGTAAAGCCATTGCTGATGAAAATCCTAGCATTCCAATAACCGGTGCAATTCCTCCATTTGAAGCTGCTTCAACCAATAACGTTCCCACAATTGGTCCTGTACATGAAAATGAAACAATTGCAAGGGCCAAAGCCATAAACAATATCCCAACAATTCCGCCTCTGTCTGCTTGTTGGTCTGCTTTGTTTGCCCATGAATTTGGCAGCATAATTTCGAAAGCTCCCAAAAATGAAACCGCAAAAACAATCAATAAAACAAAGAATATTAAGTTAAACCAAACATCTGTTGACAAAGCATTTAATGCATCTGCACCAAATACTTTGGTTACAATTAGTCCCAATATTACATAAATAGCAATGATTGAAAGTCCGTAAATAATAGCATTTCTAATTCCTTTTGCCCTGCTTTTACTTTGTTTGGTAAAGAAACTCACTGTCATTGGAATCATTGGGAAAACGCAAGGCGTTAACAATGCTGCAAATCCTGAAATAAAAGCAATAAAAAAGATTGACCACAAACTTCTTGAAGATGCCGGTGCAGGAATTTCTTCATTAGCTTCCGCCAAAGCCTTATCAGTTTTAATAACTTGTTTTATTTCCGAAGCTGGTGCTTTTGATATAGTATCCACAACCAAAGCCGGAACTTTTGTTTCGTCTAATTTTGATTCTGTTATTGCAGGAACAGCATCCATTTTAAAAGTGGAAGGAACGCTGATTGAGAATTTTTTATTAGAATTGATACAAACTTCTTTACAAACCTGAAAGTCAAAATCAACATCAACCGTTTTTAAATTCGGGTTTATAATCTTGATTTCCTGTTCGATATGTGCTTTTCCTTCAAAGAAAGTTTCATTTACTCCAAAAACATCATTAAACGCTGTTCTGGTTTTTCCTTCTTTGGCTTTGCCTATTAATTCGTAATTGCCTTTTTGATTTTTAAAGACAATTTCCAACGCAAGCGGACCTCCTTCCGGAGTAAATTGCGAGTACATATGCCAGTCTTTTTCAATCGTTCCATCAAAAATTAAAACGGCGTTATTGCCTTTCTTTTCAATTTTAGAAGTCCATTTTACCGGTTCTAAAATTTGAGCGTTACTATTTGCAAAAGCAAAAATGAAAAATAACAAAAAAACAATGGTTTTATTCCAGACACTTTTTGATATTGAAGCTTGATAGGATTGAGTAAAGTTCATTATTGTAATTCTATTTTAAGTATTTTATTAGTGGTATTTTCTATTTTAAAACGTTCGTCCTGCCTAATTCCTACGACCCAAACAATTTGATTGTCAGAAGATAAAATCCAGGCTTTTTCTTTTTCAATAAGCGATAATTTCTCATCTTTAAAAAGTTTGCTCACTTTTTTAGATTGACCATTCATGCCAAAAGGATGAAAAACATCGCCCTCATTCCATTTACGTAAAACCAAAGGAAACTGGATTTTTTCGGCGTCCACAAAGATAGCCTTATTTGAATCTATTGTAATGTCATCTACGCGACAAAGCTTCAATTTTAAGGGAAAATTAACGTCTTCTTCATTTTCATTGATCTGATATTCTTCTCTTTCGTCTTCTTCTGAAATCGGACTCAAAATCAAGGTATTTCTGTTTTTCAGCAATCGGAATTCTGCAGCAAAAACCTGTTTACCAGATTGACTATCAACCAAATCATAAATATCATTCCAAGCCACAAAACCAAATTCGTTGAGCCATTGGTACAAATAGGATTTATAATTAGGTAATTTTTTAAGCTGATTTAAATCAAAATGAATATCATCATCAGCCTCCTTCGCCACTTGCTGATAAATCATAATCGAAGCGTCTTCAACCATTTCTTTCGATTCCTGCAAATACGCTTGCGATTTCTGAAAAGCACTTAAAAAGTTGGGATTAATCTCCTTCAAAATCGGAACTAAATCATGACGGATTTTATTTCGCAGATATTTATTAGATGCGTTACTGCTGTCTTCGCGCCACTCGATATTATTTTCTTCGGCGTATTTCAGGATTTCTTCTCTCGAAAAAGGCAAAAGCGGACGTATAATTTTATCATTCTGCTCCGGAATTCCGGTTAAACCGTCTAATCCTGTTCCACGCGTTAAGTTGATAATGAAGGTTTCGAGATTATCATCGGCATGATGAGCGGTAAAAATATAATCAAAGTTTTCGGTTTCCAAAAGTTCATAAAACCAGCTATAACGCAAATCGCGCGCTGCAACCTGGGTAGAAAGTTTATAATCTTTTGCAAAAGCTTCAGTATCAAACTGTGTTGTAAAAATTGGGATATTATTTTGATCGCAGTAATTTTGAATGAAATCCTGATCGCCAAAACTTTCTAATCCACGGAGCTGAAAATTACAATGCAAAACTGCAATGTCATACGGCAAATGCTGAAATAAATTCAGCAAAACCATACTGTCTAAGCCACCGCTAACAGCCACGAATATTTTTTTTCCTTCCAAAAATGGAAACCTTGATATGATATGATTTTGAAAATTTTTAAGCATTTAACTTTTTTTTTAACCACGAATTACACAAATTTACGCTAATTATTTTTTTTGCCACAGATTAGAAGATTTTCACAGATTATTTTTCACGCAGATTTAAAAAGATTTAAGCAAATTCACTCAAATTATTTTTAATCTTTTGGGTATAATTATTTTTAACACATAGAAACATAGCTCATAGAAGTGAATAAAGGCGTTCACTTGCATTAATCCCGATAGCTATCGAGGCTATGTGTGAGAAACTAGTTTCTTTTGATTTACTTTTTTCAAATCATAAAATCTATGTTTCTATATGTTTAATTAAATCTTATGCATTACACCTAACAGATTAATTTTAATAAAAAATCATTAAAATCTGCTTTAATCTGCAAAATCTGCGTGAAAAAAAATCATTTTAATCCTTTAATCTGTGGCTGACTCTTTTATCTTAAAACTTCATGCATTGCCTTAGCCTTCAACAAACACTCTTCATATTCTTTTTCGGGATCAGATTGCGATGTAATGGCACTTCCTACTGAAAATGAAACATATTGATTTTCCTGATTGTACAAAATACTTCTGATCACGACATTAAAATCAAAATCACCTTCCGGAGTAAAATATCCAACGGCCCCGCTATACAAACCACGTTTGGTTTCTTCGAGATTTTCGATGATTTTCATGACCGAAATTTTTGGTGCGCCCGTCATACTTCCCATTGGGAAAGTGGTTCTTAAAACGTCAATTGGCGAATATTGTGGATCTAATTTGGAAGTTATGGTCGAAATCATTTGATGCACTTGCAAAAACGAATAAATCTTGCAAAGTTCAACTACTTCAACCGAACCTTTTTGTGCTGTGTGCGATAAATCATTGCGAACTAAATCGGTAATCATGATGTTTTCTGCACGTTCTTTTGCATCTGATTCCAGAAATTGTTTTGATTTTTCATCTTCAACAGGATCAATAAATCGTTTTGAAGTTCCTTTAATTGGTTGAGAAATTAACTGATCTCCTATTTTTTTCAAATATCGTTCAGGCGATGCTGAAAGCAAATATTGTTTATGATTTTTAAAGAAAACAGAAAATGGCGCTTGCGAGATTTCATTCAGTTTCTGAAATTTTTCAAGCGGATTTATAATCGCGTTTTCGGCAAAAAATTCCATACAAAAATTCGCTTCATACATATCACCTGCGTGAATGTGATTTAGCATTTTTGTTACTTTTTCGATATAAAATTCTTTAGAAATTCTTTGCCTAATCTCTAAAGATTCCAAACGTTTAACTTCTAACTTTTCACTTTTAACGATTTCCTCAAAATCCTCTTCGACTTCATCATCACAAAGCATTAAATATTGAATTTCAAGTTGATTTTCTTTCAATATAAATATTTTTTTTGGCTGAAAGAAAAACAAATCCGGAAAATCCAGTCCGTCAAAATTGGATGATTTTAGATCTTCAACATCATTTTTTAAATCGTAGGTTAAATAGCCAAAAAGCCAGTCTTTTGTGGTTTGCTGGTATTGTTTTAAATCTTCAAAAGCGTTGTGAAAATCGGTTTTTAAAGACGTAAAAGCATCTACCGCCATCATACAATTAAAACTCGAATATTCTTGCGGGTAGGAATTACTATCCAAAAAAACGACTTCGCGAAATTGCTGTGACCATCCTAGAAGTTGCTGCTTAAACTGCTCCGGATTGGGTATATGTTTATGAATGGAAACTCTCAAAAAGGTATAAATTTTAGATTTCAAAATTACGACAAAAAAAATCCTTCGATAAAAGAATACTTAAAAATTATTGGCACACTTTTTAGTATATCGAATTAGCGCGCATTTAACAAAATCATCTTTTTAACAGAAAATCATTATTAATGATATTCAAAACTTTATTCATTAATCAACTTTAAAACTTTTTATGAAAACAATTGCACAATTGGGCTTGACAGCCCTGCTAATTATCACTTTACTTTTTTCTTGTAAAAAAGCAGATTCTACATCCTCAGCAGAAGCAACAGACTCTTCGGCTAGAGAAGATCGCGCAGATGTTGAATCTTCAAAATCTGAATATTCAGATAGCGATGAACAACAACAAATTCAGGCTGGACAAATGACTGCCGGTGAGTGGAATGATTTAAGCAATTGGTCATTTTGGGAATCTTTAAACGAAAATTCAGAATTCTCTGAAATGAGTGGTTACTGGAAATACAATCTAAAAGACAGGATTTCTGTAAATGTAAAATCAGATTATGAAAACGTAGTTGATGTACCCGTTTTATTACTTGATTCTCAAAACAATATCATTTGGTCTTCAAGAACGAACAATAAAGGAAATGCAGAATTATGGCCTTCTTTAAACGAAGATAACCAAGCCGATACTCAAAATTTAAAAATTAAAATCGGCAATCAGGTATTTCAAAATATTCAAAACTATAACGATAAAAAAATCAATAGATTGGTTTTAAAAAATTACAGCGAACCCAATACTAAAGAAAAGAAAATCGACATTGCTTTTATGGTTGATGCAACAGGTTCTATGGGAGATGAAATAGATTATCTTAAAGAAGAATTGACCGATGTTATCTCAAAAGTAAAACGTAACAATCAAGGCACTATTGTAAATATGGGGGCTGTTTTTTATAGAGATAAAGGCGAAGATTATGTTACTAAAACATCTGATTTTTCGACAGATATTGATGATACTACAGGATTTATCAAAGAACAATCTGCAGACGCCGGAGGTGATTTTCCTGAGGCTGTTGAAACGGCTTTAAACGAATCTATTAATGATTTGGAATGGTCAGAAAATGCTACTTCGAGAATTCTTTTTTTAGTATTGGATGCTCCGCCTCATTATGACGATCAAATTATTTCAGAAATTCACAGTTTAATCGCAAAAGCAAGTAAAAAAGGCATACGAATTATTCCGATCACTGCTAGTGGCATTGATAAGGAAACGGAGTTTTTAATGCGTTATATGGCAATTGCAACTAATGGAACATATGTTTTTATAACCAATGACAGCGGTATTGGAAACGATCATCTTGTAGCTTCCGTGGGAAATTATCAGGTTGAATCTTTAAATAAGTTGATGATACGACTTATCAACGAAACTTTAAAATAGAAATTTCAGGTTTAAAAGCAAAGGCAATAATTAGCCAAAACTGTTAATAAAGCGACGATTTAATAAGAAAAAATTCATTATATTTGATATAGGATTAAATTAATCCCAAAATAGGATTGTATTGATTATAAAATTCTCAATAAAACTGGCCCAAAATCAGATTTTCATTTATTAGAGAATTTCAATTTGTAATGTTTATCAGCAAAATAAATTATATTTTTTAACCTATCTTAAATCCTAGTATTATGAAAATTGCAACCATTATTATCCGCGTCTTAATTGGTCTTTTATTGCTTTTTGCTTCGATCAGTTATTTTTTCCACTTAATGCCAGAACCAGAAACCACAGGAAATTTCAAAGCTTTTAATGTTGGTTTAATGGCTTCAACTTATTTAATGCCATTGGCAAAATCAATTGAATTGCTTTGCGGAATTGCATTTGTAACCGGACGTTATGTAACATTAGCCAATATTTTGATCTTACCCATAACGGTAAACATTTTGTTTATCAATTATTTTCTGGCTCCCGAAGGTCTGCCAATTGCAGCATTATTATTCCTTGCTAATTTATTTTTAATTTACAGATACTGGGATAATTACAGAAGTGTTTTTAAAGCATAGTTAAATTTTACCCAAGCATAAAAAAGCCCGACATTTAAAATGTCGGGCTTTATTTTTTTTAATTTTTAACGTGTTTTATGGATCAATTCCAAACTTATGGTGCGAAAAATAAATGAATTAAATACGGTTTTTATCGCAGAGATCGCTAAGTTTTTTTACTCATAGCTTTTATAAAAAGACAAAGTTCGCAAAGCTTTGTATTGATTTAGCTTTGCGAACTTTTTATTTTCAAAAGTATTCTTAGATTAAAATCTTTGTGTTCTTTGCGGTAAAATAATTTAGCGTTGATCCTGTTTTACCCAAATTAGTTCAGAAGTATCATAACCAATTTCCTGAGCTTTTCTAAGGTAATCTAATTTGATGTTTTCCGGTATTAAAGTTTCTCTCGAAAGTATCCACATATATTTTAGGCTTTCGCCTGCAACAAGTGCATATTTATAATCCGGATCGATCGCCACTACATTATAACCGGAATAAAAAGGACCAAAAAATGAGACCTTAAGCATACCAACGTTGTCCTTTTTGACGAACTTGGCTTTCCCGATGCTTTCTTCCCATTTGTCTTTTTTGACATTATAGCCCTTATTATCAACTTTTATAGTTCCGTTGTCGTTTAGCGAATATTCTGCCGTAACATTGTTTAAGCCCTTTTCATACTTAAAATCTAATCTGGCAATTTCGTACCATTTTCCTAAGTATTTAGATTTATCAAAATTTTGTACAGCGGTCGCATTTTTTGGAATTGTCGAGCCGCAAGAGTAAAGCAGAAAAGCAATTCCTGCTCCAAGTAAAACAGGAGCTATATATCTATTTTTCATAATGTTGTCTTTTTACTTAAGTAAAGATAACATCTGAAATCACCATCTAATTTACAAAATTATTTTTGAATTTTATATGATATGACCTAAAAAAATTAAGGTAAAAAGAAAAACCCATCAATTCCAGGGTCTGGAACTGATGGGTTAAAATATGACTTACGTAATTTATACGTGTATCGCTCTATTCTCTGTTGCTGCCAATGCTGCTTCTTTTACCGCTTCCGCGAAAGTTGGATGCGCGTGGCTCATTCTTGAAATATCTTCAGCAGAAGCTTTAAATTCCATTGCAGTAACCGCCTCAGCAATTAAATCTGCTGTACGCGCTCCAATCATGTGAACTCCTAAAACCTCATCTGTTTTCTCATCAGCAAGAATTTTTACAAATCCGTCTAAGTCAGCACTTGCTCTTGCACGTCCTAACGCTTTGAAAGGGAAACTTCCAGATTTATATGCAATTCCTTCTGCTTTTAATTGCTCTTCTGTTTTTCCAACTGCAGCAACTTCCGGCCATGTATAAACTACACCAGGAATTAAGTTATAATCGATATGTGGTTTTTGACCTGCTAAGATTTCAGCAACCATAGTTCCTTCTTCCTCTGCTTTGTGCGCCAACATTGCTCCACGAACAACGTCACCAATTGCGTAAATGTTTGGAACATTAGTTTGTAAATGATCGTTTACTTCTACTTGTCCTCTGTCTGAGATTTTAACTCCCGCTTTGTCAGCGTTTAATCCGTCTGTGTAAGGACGACGACCAACAGAAACTAATGAATAATCTCCTTCAAGAGTAATTGTTTCTCCTTTTGCATTTTCAGCCTGAACAACAACTGCATCGCCGTTTCTTTCAACTGATTTTACTTTGTGAGAAACGTAGAATTTCATTCCTTGTTTTTTCAATACTTTAGTCAATTCTTTAGACAAAGAACTGTCCATTCCGGGAATAATTCTGTCCATGAATTCTACTACAGAAACCTGAGCACCAAGACGTAAGTAAACTTGTCCAAGCTCGATTCCGATAACTCCACCACCAATAATTACTAAGTGTTTTGGAACTTCTTTTAATTCCAAAGCTTCTGTAGAAGTGATGATTCTTTCTTTATCAATTTTGATGAAAGGTAAAGAAGATGGTTTTGAACCTGTAGCAATTACAGTATATTTTGCTTCGATAGTTTCAGATGTTCCGTCGGCTTTTGCAACCGCAATGTGTGTCGCATCTACGAAAGAACCTAAACCAGTGAAAACAGTAATTTTATTTTTGTCCATTAAGTAGTTGATTCCACCTACGGTTTGATCTACAACTGCTTGTTTGCGGGCAATCATTTTCTCTAAATTGATTTTTACATCTCCGGAAACCTCAATTCCGTGATCTGCAAAATGAGCAATTTCTGCATAATGATGAGAAGAAGATAATAATGCTTTTGAAGGAATACAACCTACGTTAAGGCAGGTTCCGCCAAGAGAGTTATACTTTTCTACAATTGCTGTTTTGAAACCTAATTGTGCGCAACGAATTGCTGATACATATCCGCCCGGTCCTGAACCTATAATGACTACGTCAAATGAACTCATAGTTTGTTAATTTTATTTTTAGCGATACAAAATTAAGGAATAAAGTTTTGTTTAAAGTTTAAATCTCAATGTTTTTTGTGTGAAATTTTGTGAGGAGGACTGAACCGCAAAGTGCGCTAAGATTTACGCAAGGAACGCTAAATTGTTTCTCAAAGATGCTAAGCAAAGTTAAGAACACGAAGTAAAGCAACCTGAAAATTGAAACCCGAACTAAAAACCTTTGAACCTTTGTCGCTCTGAAACTCTGAACCTAAAACCTTAGAACCTCAGCAACTCAGAACCTCAGCCCCTTTAAAAAATCACCGTTGAATTCTTCACTTCGCTAATCATAAACATACTTTGTGTACTGCCGATATGCTGCAATGATGTCAATTTGGTTACCAAAAATTCTCTATATGCTTCCATATCTTTTACCAAAACTTTTAGGATATAATCATAGTCGCCGCTTACGTGATGGCATTCTAAAACTTCGTTGAGTTTGATGACTTCACTTTCGAATTTGGTTAAGAATTCTTTGGTGTGCTGAATGAGTTTTAAATGACAGAATACTACAAATCCTCGTTCTATTTTGGTTTTATCCACAAGTGCTACGTAGTTTTTGATGATGCCTTCTCGCTCTAGTTTTTTGATTCTTTCGTAAACTGCGGTTACCGAAAGATTGAGTTTTAAGGACAATTCCTTGGTTGTTTTTTTACTATCGGTTTGCAGCAAAACAAGGAGTTTTTTATCGGTGGGGTCTAGTGTCATATTTTAAGTTTATGGTTTGTTGTTTATAGTTTTGGTTGAAATGAAAGAAAATCTATTGCTTTGGAAATATTGAAACAAATTTAGATTAATAATCTTTAATAATTGATTTATCTAATTTTAAAATCTAATTATAATACTCCTTCTTGATTATTTTTCTACAAAGATGTTATTTTGAATGGAATTTATTTTGAAAAATGAGTGTCCTAGCCCTGATAGAAGTGGAAATCCTTTTGTGCCGGGGTTCGGCACAAAAGATTGAAACGGATAGCAGGAAATAGCTCCTAAAAATTAACATTAAAACAGGTTTTAAGCTCACGCGACCTGAAACTTGAAATAAAAAAACTAAATATGAAAAACTTTAACCCAGCAGATAAAATTCAGGATTTGCAATACTTTGGTGAATTTGGCGGTGTAAATCCTTCAATTTCTGATTCTTCGACTTATACTTTTCTTTCGGCGAAAACTATGTTTGATACCTTTGAAGGCAATATGGAAGGCTGTTATTTGTATTCACGCCATTCCTCGCCAAGTAATTTATATCTGGATCAGGCTTTGGCAGCTATGGAAGGAACGGAAACGGCAAATGTTTCGGCTTCGGGAATGGGAGCTATTACGCCTACTCTTTTGCAATTATGCGGTGCGGGCGACCATATTGTTTCAAGCAGGACCATCTATGGCGGTACTTATGCCTTTTTGAAGAATTTTACTCCGAGATTCGGAATTGAAACCAGCTTTGTAGATATTACAAAACTGGATATTGTTGAAGCTGCAATTACACCAAAAACGAAAGTTTTGTATTGTGAAACAGTAAGTAATCCGTTATTGGAAGTGGCTGATATTGCCGGCTTGGCGAAAATCGCTAAAAAGCATAATTTGAAATTAGTGGTCGACAATACGTTTTCGCCTTTGTCTGTTTCTCCTGCAAAATTGGGCGCCGATGTCGTAATTCATAGTTTGACGAAATACATAAACGGAAGCAGCGATACAGTTGGCGGTGTTACTTGTGCATCGAAAGAATTTATTAATTCGTTGAAAAATGTAAATTCCGGAGCTAGTATGCTTTTAGGGCCAACGATGGATAGTTTGCGTTCGGCTTCGGTAATGAAAAACCTGCGTACGCTTCACATTCGCATTAAACAACACAGTCATAACGCGCATTTTCTGGCGGATCAATTTGAAGCTGACGGTTTAAAAACGGTTTATCCGGGATTGAAAAGTCACCCGAGTCATGAATTGTACAAAACGATGATTAATCCGGAATATGGTTTTGGGGGAATGATGACGATTGACGTTGGAACTTTAGAAAAAGCCAATGAATTAATGGAATTAATGCAAGCCAGAAACCTGGGTTATTTAGCCGTAAGTTTAGGATTTTATAAAACGTTATTTAGCGCACCGGGAACTTCGACTTCGAGTGAAATTCCGCTAGAAGAACAACACGAAATGGGATTGACGGATGGTTTGATTCGTTTTTCGATTGGGTTGGATAATGATATTCAGCGTACTTATGAAATGATGAAGGAATGCATGGTGGAATTAGGGATTTTAAAACACGAATTTCACTGATTTACACTAATTATTTCGTTGCTATATTTATTCGCCACGAATTCACGAATTAATTTGTACTAAAAATTCGTGAATTCGTGGCTATTTTTTTTTTTGACGAATTGATAATCCGTACCAATTTTTAATTATGTTCAAGATGTTTAAAAGACTGCCAATATTTGTCTTTATATATTTCGTAATTTATCTCAAACTGATTGTATTTTTTAATTATGGCATCTAAAACTTTAGGTGGTTTTCTAAATCCTTTACAAGCAAAATGAATTTCTCTCATACCTTCACTTGTTTCTCTCCCCACATTTAAATAACCATCCAAATCTTTAAGATAAAGCATTATTTCATCTTCAATATTGTTCAATAATTGATAGGTTTCTTCATCTGGCATTCCGTTATTATTACTTCCATCAAATGGGATTTCAATACTTAAAACCCACGGATGGGAAGCTTTTTTATCCCAGTGTAAAATATCGCTATTAACGATAGCTAAAACAATTTCTCCATCTTTTGTTTTTGCTTCCAGACTTGAATAATTATCATTTTCAGTATCGTGCCTTACGCCATCGTATTTTTCAACAAATTCTTTTTCTCTCCAGATTAAATAATCTTTTAATTTTTCAATTGGAATCAATTCTTGAGAAACGTTCTCATTCCCTATTACTTTAAGATTATCGATTAAAGTTACTGAATGTAATTCTCCTAAAAAGTTATCTAAAAAAATATAAACCCCATTTGTAACAGTAGCTTTTTTACCTTCCTCAAAATTCTCATAAACAATAGTCAAATCAATTTCATCTGGATAACTTTTATGCAAATTGGGATAAAACTTTAAATTATCCGAATTAAATTCAAAGTTCTCGTAAGTAATACTAACATCTCCAATATCTGATGCCGGCTTTAGTGCTGTAAATTTCCATCCCTCAATTTTAGGAGCATTATTCACTAATTCTTCAATAACATAGATGTTTTTTATTGCTCCGTCTGGTGTCAGAATCAATTCTGCCGTTTCATCATCGAACATTCCTGTGAGGAAATAAATCTCATCATGAATTTCGTTTAATTTTGGTGCCAGTTTATTAAAAAAATCCTGATGTATGTTTTGTCCGTGTTGAACGATTTTGAAAAAATCTTTTTCATGTTTTAAAAACCAATTCCAAAAGTCGCTGTAGGATTCAATGGGAATGTCTTTTTTGCCCAACAAATTTTTAAGGAAACTCATTTATTTAAAATATTAAATTACAATTATAAGCGTGTAAACTTAAAGAAAAACTTTTTAAAATTATAAGAATATATACATAAAAACGAAACAAAAAAGCCGTTCTAAAATCGATCAGAACGGCTTTTACATATAACTTTTTGACTTCTAACTCCTAACCTCTGCAGGAAAGTTCAGCTTACTATTTTTTCGACTATACGTAAAGTAAATAAACAACCCTATTAATAACCAAACCGTGAAGTAAATCCAGTTCCAAACGCTTAATTCGGCCATCATGTAAAGGCAGCAGATTAATCCTAAAAGTGGAATTAATGAAAGATTTTTTCTGAATGCCCAAACGGCTAATCCAACCAAAACGAAAAGGAAAATCCACATTGGGATTTTGTGTTTGAATAAACTGAAACCTGATTCGTATTTTAATGAATCGCTAATTGGCAAACCTTTTACAACTTCGGCGTATTTTACTTCGTCGTCTTGGTATTGGCTTAATAAATGTTCTAAATCTGAGGTTTCAGCAGTTTTATTTTTAACATCGATACTTTCTAAATAATTGAAAACTTTTGCAGATTCTTCTTTATTTAAAGATGTGATGATTGTTGTTGCGTCGTTTGTTTGCGCCTCATTATTAATGAAAGCCATTGTCGCTTTATTGTTAAAAGCAAATGCATAATACAATCCGGCAACCATTAAAACAGGCATAATAAATTTTGAATTTACATACGGCGTTTTGAATTTTCCTCTCGGAATTTCCGGTTTGTTTTGTAAAACCAAAACTCCGGCACAAACCAATACAAAGGCAAATAAAGTTCCGATACTGCATAAATCAGTTACCATTGTCAAATTCAAAAACAAAGCCGGAATCGCCACCACAAAACCAGTTACAATGGTTGCAAATGAAGGTGTTTTGAATTTTGGGTGTACTGTAGAAAATTTCTTTGGCAATAAACCATCACGGCTCATACTCATCCAGATACGTGGCTGCCCCATTTGGAAAACCAATAAAACGCTCGCCATCGCAATTACCGCACTTACGGCAATAATTCCAGACATCCATTTTAGATCTAATTTGTCGAAAACAAACGCTAGAGGATCTCCAACATTTAATTCGTTATAACGCACCATTCCGGTTAAAACCAAGGCAATGGCTATATATAATATTGTACAAATGATAATTGCCCACATCATTCCGCGTGGTAAATCACGTTGGGGATTTTTACATTCTTCTGCTGTTGTCGAAATCGCATCAAAACCAATATAAGCAAAGAAAACAGCTGAAACTCCTTTTAAAACTCCGCTAACGCCATTTGGTGCAAACGGATCCCAATTGGCTGTATCTACATAAAATATCCCAACTGCAATCACTAAAAGTACAATGCAAAGTTTTACTACTACCATGACATTACTCGCGTTACGAGATTCTTTCATTCCACGGTAAACTAGGGCTGTAATTAAAATAATGATAAACAAAGCCGGTATATCAGCCACAAAATGAAAAGAACCAATTGTTGGCGCTGTTGTCCAGGCTGTATAAGCAGCTTGTAATCCTGCACCTAGGTTTTCGTATGTTTTTCCACCCTGCATTAAAGCAGTGGCATCCTTAAATCCATTTGAAGCGGTTAGATAATCCATCTGAATCCATTGCGGAAGATGAATTCCACCACTCTGGAGCAGTCCGGTAAAATAATCACTCCACGATATGGCAACTGTTATGTTTCCTACAGCATATTCCATGATTAAGGCCCAACCGATAATCCAGGCAATAATTTCCCCAAAAGCAACATACGAATACGTATAAGCACTTCCTGAAACGGGCACCATCGAAGCAAATTCGGCGTAAGCAAAAGCAGCAAAACTACAGGCAAGTGCTGTAAATAAAAACAAGAAAATTACGGCGGGTCCACCATCGGCACTGGCTTTTCCGATTGTACTAAAAATACCCGCACCAACAATTGCTGCAATTCCAAATGCAGTTAAATCTCTGGTCGTCAAATGCTTTCCTAACGCATTATGACCGTCTGCTTCGTTCTTAGCAACTTGTTTGAGAATATCTTGTACCGTTTTTTTTCGGAATAAACCTGATAATGCCATATATGGTTTTACTTTTTAAAATTAATTTAAATCGGTCTTTGTGGTTTTATTTTGCAAATAATGCAAAAATTATCCTGATTTCAAATATATAAAACCATTTTGTTTTAATGGGAATTATTTTTTGACACGAAGGCACCAGGGCACAAAGTTTTTTTGCTACTAATTTCACAAATGGCCGTGAATTATTTTTCCACGCCGATTTAAAAAGATTATAGCAGATATGCGCAGATTATTTATTTACTAAGATTAAAAAATCTTTTTAAATCTGCGTGAAAAATTTTAGCCACAGATTACAGGATTAAAATGATTAAAAAAAACCGCGACAATCCGTATAACCCGCGTCATCCGCTTGCCATTTTCCCATTTCACATACACATCTATTTTTCACAAATTAGAAAAATTCTCATATTTTTTTGTTTTAAACCTTCATAAAAAATCTTGCTTCTTTTATTACATTTGTTACATTATCATAAATATAAATCACACCGTACAATTTATAATTATTTTTTAATCAGCATTTTACAAAAACCACCAATGTAATATTTCTCAAAAAGCTATCTATTAATAACCACTATTATTATAAACCAAACCACATGGAAAAAATTTCAAGACGATCATTTGTAAATAAATTTGGGGCTGGCGTCGGGGCCTCCGTGATCATAACCACACTACCCTCTTTTTTAACGGTATCGGATCCTGATAAAATACCCTATACCGGAAAAAAATTAAATGTTGCGCTTTGCGGCTTAGGAATTTATGCCACAAAGGTTGCACAAGGTCTGGAAGTTTCTGAATACTGTACGCTTGCCGGAATAGTTACTGGTACTCCTGAAAAAGCAGCTAAATGGAAAGCGAAATACAATATTCCCGACAAGAACATCTATAACTATCAAAATTTTGATGAGATCGTCAACAACAAGGATATTGATTTGGTTTATGTGATACTGCCAAACAGCATGCACAAAGATTTTGTTGTTCGTTCTGCCAAAGCCGGCAAACATGTCATTACCGAAAAGCCTATGGCAATTACCGTCAAAGAATGTGAAGAAATGATTAAAGCCTGTAACGATAATAAAGTGCAGTTGGCTGTTGGTTATCGTTTGCATTATGAACCAACGCACATGGAAATTAAACGACTGGGACAAGAGAAAGTTTTCGGAAAAGTGCGTTACATAGAAACATCCCTCGGCTATAAAACCTATGATACCATTGCCAAAAAACCGGTTGACATCAATGATCCAAGTGTATGGAGGTTAAATAAAAAACTATCCGGAGGTGGTCCGTTAATGGATTTGGGGATTTATTGCATTCAGGCAAGCCGTTATATTTTAGGAGAAGAACCGATCGCTGTAACCGCTCAATTCGGGACTGTAAATGACAAAAACAGATTTTCAGAAACCGAAGAAAGTATTTCATGGCAAATGGAATTTCCAAGCGGTGCTATGGCCAATTGCAACTCCTCTGTTGGGTATTATATTGACCGAATTTATGCCACTGCAGATGAGGGTAATTTTCAATTAAGTCCCTCATTAAGTTATGGTCCCTACGAAGGAAAAACTTCAAAAGGCCCCTTGAAATTCCCTGAAATCAACCAACAGCAAACACAAATGGATGAAATCGCAAAAGTATTGTTAGAGAACAAAAAACTCCCAAACCACATTACCGGCGAAGAAGGGCTGAAAGACATTAAGGTCATAAACGCCATATACAAAGCCGCTGAAACTGGCAAAAAAGTTACACTGAAGTAATTTTGCCACAAAGGCTTTAAGACACGAAGTTTTTAAATTATTTCAATTCGTGAATTCGTGGCGGAAAAATAGCCACGAATTCACGAATTTCTTTTTTAATCTTTGCGAACGTTGCGGTTAAGCCTTCAAACAATTCCTCAAAATACTAACCGGATGCTGTGCTTCACGTTTTGTTCCGTCATAAATTTGATGGCGGCAGCTTGTTCCTGCGGCAGCGATTTTAACGTTTTCGGCGGTAGCGCGTACTTTTGGGAATAATGTGTCTTCGCCCATTTGCATGCTCACCTGATAATGTTCTTTTTCATAACCGAAAGATCCCGCCATTCCGCAACAGCCTGAATTGTAAATTGTAACGGTATTATTGGTTGGCAAATTCAGCATGGCGAAAGTCGCTTCTACCGAACTCAATGATTTTTGATGACAATGTCCGTGAATCTTGATTTCTTTCTTTTCTTCAGAAAATGAATCCTGCGTAATTTTACCATCGATGATTTCTTTTTTAAAGAATTCTTCGATCGTAAAAGCATTTCGGGATAACTTCTCTGCTGCTTCTTTATCATCTGCCAAACGAAGATATTCGTCACGAAAAGTTAAAATGGCAGAAGGTTCAAGACCAACCAAAGGTGCATTGCCTAAAACCAAATCTTTAAAAATATTGACATTGTGATTGGCTATTTTTTTTGCTTCTTCCAAAAAACCTTTCGATAAATACGCCCTTCCGCTTTCTTCATGGTCGATAACCAGAACCTGATAACCTAGCTTAGTTAATAATTCGAAAGCATCTATTCCTATATGTACATCGTAATAATTGGTAAACTCATCTACAAACAAATACAATCTTCCGTTTGGGAAATCCGTAACTGTGGGTTTATGATTTTCGTGCCATTTTCTGAACGTTTTTTTTGCCAAAAGCGGAACTTGTCTTTCCGTAGCAATTCCCATACTTTTTTTAACCAGCGACTGATTCGAAATAAAGTTGGTTATTGACGGAAACTTACTTCCCATTTTATTCAGTTTTGCGTTGTGTGCAAAAATCTTATTTCGGGTTGAGAAACCGTTAGCTTTTTGGTATTGGTATAAAAATTCTGCTTTTAAAGTGGCAACGTCTACATTACTCGGACATTCGCTGGCGCAGGCTTTACAGCTTACACACAACTCAAAAACTTCGTAAAGTTCTTTCTGGTCAAATTTATTTTCTTTTTCAGAATACGTCAAATATTCACGCAATGCATTCGCTCTCGCACGCGTGGTTTCTTTTTCATTTTTGGTTGCACGATAACTCGGACACATCGCTCCTCCTGCAGATGGTAATTTTCGGCAATCGCCAGATCCGTTGCATTTTTCGGCAGCACGCAAAATCCCCAAACTGTCTGAGAAATCCTGAAACGTTTTAATATCCGGTTCTACCCTGCCCGAAACCACACGATGGTTTTCGTCCATTTTTAAGGCGTTGACAATCTTCCCGATATTCAAAACCGAATTAGGGTCAAACGCCAATTTGATTCTTTTCAGCAATTCATAATTGGTTTCGCCAATCATAAACGGAATAAACTCGCCGCGCACAATTCCGTCGCCGTGTTCACCGCTTAATGAACCTCTATATTTTTTTACCAAAATCGCAACATCGGTCGCAATGGTTCTAAAGAGTTTAAGGTCTGATGTTTTCTTCAAATTCAAAACCGGACGCAAATGCAGTTCGCCCGCTCCGGCATGCGCATAATAAATCGCACCTTGTCCGTGACGTAACATCATTGCTGAAAACTCTGCAATATAAGCTGGTAAATCGCTTAATTCTACTGCGGTATCTTCAATAGAATCGGCTGCTTTGTCGTCTCCTACGATACTTCCTAAAAGTCCGAGACCGGCTTTTCTAAGTTCGTTTACTTTTTCAATATCGGCACCGTAAATTTTTACGAGTGCGTAACCAAAATTATTTTTTTCTAAATCAGCTACCAAAGCACTGGCCTGATTTTCTGCATCTTCCGCATCGTGCGAAGCCACTTCAAACATCATAATCGCTTTGGGTTCTCCTTGCAAAAAGAATCGGTTTTTTATGTGTTCGCGATTCGTCTTGGTACAGTCCAAAATCGTGTCGTCGATCATTTCACAAGTGTATAAATGATGTTTCATAGCCACCACAACAGATTCCAATGATTCCTGGATGCTGTGATAATGTGCCACAACCATAATATTATTGGCCGGCGGTAAATCGTCAACTTTTAAGGTAATTTCAGTTGTAAAACCCAGCGTTCCTTCGCTTCCGCAAAGTAATTTCCCGACGTTAATTGTTGGTTCCGTTCCGCCAAACAAATCTGATTTCAGTAAAATATCAACGGCATAACCTGTATTTCTCCTGTGAATTTCAGGTTTCGGAAACTCTTTTATAATTTCATCCTGCGTTGCTTTTACAGAAAGTTCGTCGTAAAGGCTTTTGTATATTTTATTTTCTAAAGAATCTCCTTTGGTTTTTTCAATAAATTCCGCCGAAGTCAGTTCGTTAAAAACCACTTCAGAACCATCGCTTAAAATTCCTTTGATTTCGACAATTTTATCGCGCGTTACACCATAGCGAATTGACGTTGTCCCTGAAGAATTATTACCCACCATTCCGCCAATCATACAGCGGTTTGAAGTAGAAGTGTTCGGACCGAAAAATACGCCGTGGGGTTTCAGGAACAAATTTAGTTCATCGCGAATCACGCCTGGCTGAACCGTAACTGTTTTTTTAATCGGGTCGAAATTCAGGATTTTGGTGAAATTCTTCGAAACATCGACCACAATTCCGTCACCAACCGTTTGTCCGGCAAGCGAAGTTCCGGCCGTTCTTGGCGTAATAGAAATATGATGCTGCGCCGCAAACCGGATCAGTTTACTAATATCTGCTATCGTTTTAGGCACGGCAACCGCTTTTGGTTTAATCCTGTACACCGAAGCATCGGTTGAATAAAGCGTTTTATGAAGATCATCGTATAAAAGTGTTCCTTCCAACGATGCTGATAATTGTTCTAAATCCTTAAGTATTGACATTTTTGCTGAATATGATTTCACAAAAATACTTATTTTTTTAGGTTCAAAGATGCAAAGAGACAAAGGTTCATAGGTTTTTTTTGGGATTGTCATCCTGAACGAAGTCGAAAGCTTTTGAAACCAAAACTCAACATAAACACCCACGCAAAAAAATTCGAATTTGGAATTTTAAATATTGGAATTTTTAGAAGCTATTTCCTGCTGTCCTTCCAAATCTTTTGTGGTGAACCCCACCACAAAAGGATTTTCCCTCCCATCAGGGCTAGGGCAGTTGAGTTCTTAAGAAGATTTAAAGTCAATCTTTCACTTCAATCCTTTTAAACTTTTTAGATAAAGGATCTATAATATTATCCTCGAAAAGCTTTATTTTTGTTGCTTTTTCTTTTGAAAACCATCCAAAATCATCTTCGCTTTTACCATTTATTAAATACAAACTTAGCTTGACGGGAACATTTTCATCATATTCTCTCTCATCTAATTCTAAGTAATAGGTTAATTTTTCTCCATCTTTAAATATTCTTACTGTATTTATTTTTGATCTACCATGAACCGAGTCCTGGTGAGAGATATAGATTGATTTATCTGAAATTGTTTGTAATTCGTTTTTTAAGTTTTCAACTGTTGTATTAAACTCATATTCTTTCATTTCATCAGGACTACTTGGACCTGGGCGATGAAAGTAAATATAAATTAATCCATAGAATAATAGTTTATTAAATACGTACCCTATAACAAAAATTATCGTTAAGTACTTTAATATTTTTCTTATTACTGATTCATTCATCTATATGTTTTTTTGCATTGCTATTCTTCAACTCTTTCAAACTTTTTAGATAAAGGATCTATTATTTCACTTTCAAATAGATTAATACCTCTATATTTTTCAATAGAAAACCAACCAAAATCATCATTGGTTTTGCCATTTATATAAATAAGATAAAAGTAAAAACTTCCCTCACTTGGTGGTAATTTAATAATATACTGCATATTACTCTTGTCTGAATCTATTATTAAAAGTCTTGTATCAAACGTTCCTCTGTAATCGCCATCTACTATTGAATCTCGAATATGAATTGTTCTTTTATCAAATGTTTTATCGAATACTGCTTTAATATCATTCACTTCCCCTTTAAATTCATAAGCTGTAATCCTTCCTGTTTCCCCGGCTCCTGCACCATAAGAAAAAAGTAGTGCAAAACCGACCCAGTATAATACAACAATACTAATCGCCGTAAAACACAAAATAGCCAACCATTTTATAATTTTCATTCTAATATCTTTTTTGTTTTTTTCCTTCTTCATCTACTGGGTTGATAACATCATTTATTGTCAAATTTATATTACTCAACCATACATCTAATGCTTGAGACATTGCTTTTTGTTTAATAATGCTTTCTGTTTTATCAATGCCTTTAATTTTACACAGTACCGAAAATAATGTGACAACTTTTTTAGCTCTTTCTAATGTCTCTTTTGAAATAGAATTTTTAGTAAAGGGATCAATTTCTTTCTTTTCATACATATCAATAACTTTATTAGCACTTCGAACAAGCTGAATGTCTGCTTGAAGCGCCCTTTTATCCATTGTTGCACCATACGCTCCCTTGGCACCTACAAAATCATAACCTAAGTCATGAGCTCTTGCCGACGCATCAACCAAATCTTGTGGTTCTCTACTATAATCAGAAATAGTTTTTTTAACAACAATATCAAAACCTGTATTTTCTACAGGATTACTAGGTCCTATATAAATACTCCCCATCATATTTAATTTAAAATTATCAAAATCTAAAGACAGATATTTACCTGTATTAATCATGGTTAGAGTTCCTATATTTCCATAAAAATTGCTGTTTTTTCCGTCTTGCCATAAAGTATAATTTTCATAACCCTTAATCCATTTATAACTTTCAGTTGTTTTACTTTGGCTGTATACCCAAAATCTTTGTTTTATCTTTTTCCACATTTCAGGAGTATAGTTTGGTGATGTAAATAAATCTGTAACCCTACCTGTTTTGTCTTTTATTACGATTCTGTCTCCACCTCCGGCAACATCTACTTTTCCTAAATTAAAATAAGATTCAGGAGTTAAATCATCATATTCAAAATCGATTTTTTCAATTTGGGAGATATCAAACAGAAGTGAATTAAAATCCCCCTCATCATCCCCCTGAAACAAATACAATCTAAATTTAGGATCATTAATTTGTTTCCAGTCATTGTGCCAAAGATTTAGGCCATTTCCATAATCCATTAAAAAGTCTGTTTTGCCTTCTTCTGTTTTATTTTTAAAGGGATGCTCCAAACCAAAAATACCATGTCCTAATTCATGGCTTGCAATTCTATTATCACCACTTGCAAAAACATATCCAAACTGTCCTTTTAATGCCATAAATCCTTTAATAGCTGGATTACTTGCAGGCAAATCAGAATAAATTAAATAATAAGAATCTGATTTATAGTTACCCGATTTTTTAATTAAATTATTGATCGTTTGTTCTTCATTTGTGTAAGTTTCAAAAAAATCACTGTCTCCCACTTCTATTTTTCCGTCAGCATCTGTATAATTAACTTTTTCAGATCTCGTAATATTCATTTTTATACCTGCTTTTTTATAAATAGCACTGATCTCATTTTCTGCATTTGGCGGAATTTGAGTTTCTTTATTTAACGGAACTAAAACCAAATTTACTTCCTTCGCCGAAATATGAACCAGCATAAAAGCACCAATCACTTTCCATCTTTCACCTTGCTGAATCACGGCTAATATTTGCTCCTCTGCATAAGTTTGGTTTCCTTTTACAGTAAGTATAAATGTTTTTTCATTTCTGGTAAAGGACACATTCGCTCCGTTTTGGGTTTTAAAAACAATCTTGTCCGGTTTTACAATCGTATCGGTAATGGTTACCGTGGCAACGACTGTATCAGTATCTCCATTTAAAACTGCTTTGTAAGGCAATGCAGCATCATCTACTTTTTTATATAACTTTTGTATTGTGGCTGTTGCGTTATTTGGCATTACATCAAAGGCATATTTACTTCCATTTCCTGAAAAAGCAATTGTAACTCCTTGTGCCGTAAAAGCTGTTGCCTGACCACTTTTATCAACGCCATCAGTATTCTCCGGAGTTGGTTTTCCTCCTGGCGCAGGTTCTGCACCCTGACTGCTTCCGTTTCCTTTGCTGTCTACGCCGTATACTTTTCCTGTGCTATCCGTGATTACAGTATCTTTTCCTCCCGGAATTGTTACCTGTTCTCCATTTTTACCATTGACTATAATATCGCCATTGGCGTTGATCACGATATTTTTTATTTCAAACTTGACCGTTTCTTCAATTTGCCCTCCCTGGCCTTCACCTGTGAAATCTTCAATATCGGTAACATTTTTCCAATCCGGATTATAACTGGTTTCAACCACACCGCTAATCAATTGATAATCTGTATTGATTAGAATATTATTGAACTCAACGGCAATTTTAGTATCCGCCAAATAAGGCACTATTATATAACCTTTTCCTGAATAAGGACCATGTTGTTCCTGCAACTCCAAAACAGTTACCGGAAAATCTCCTGCAGTAAATGTTTCGCTCTGAATTAAATTCGTAAGCGGTTTTTGATTTTGAATATTGATTTTGGGAACAATACCACAGTTATAACTGGCAATATCATTTTCTTTTTTCGGAATTTTAAAAGTGTTTGTATTAGAGTAATTAAAACTCTGCACACCATCACCTTCTAAAGTACAAGTTGAACCTACTCTAAATTCATAGGTTGTTTCAGGTTCTAAATTGGTCAGCAAAGCCTGATTGTTTTGACTATAAGTAGAAAACCACTCAAAAACTTTCTCTTTTTCCTTGCCTTTTTTATTCGTTTCTACGATTGCTTTTTTCCGGTATTGAACCTGATATTTGGTGTGATCCGGCAATCCCTGCCAATTTATTTTTACACTCGTTGTAGATACAATTTCTGAAAGAGCAAATATTGGAGGATCACACTTTTGGGTATATTTAAAAGAATAGATCTCACTATATCCGTCATTTTTAAAAACCGCATTTTCTGAAAGTCCCGTAGTCGATATTGCCCTTACACGCCATGCATAACGCATACCCGGAATAAGGATTGGCTTATTTAAATTGTATAATAAAGCAGTTCCAAAAAGTGTTTCCTCATACAAAATGGGAGACATTTGAAATGCAAACTGTGGGTCTAAATTTGGATCTAATAATTGTTTTAATTCGAACTTATACGAAATATTGGTTGCGTTCATCTGGCGCGGTGTCCAGGTAAACATGATATTAGGAAAGTCGCTCGAAGCGATCTGCTCGTTTTTCTGTGGCGTATTTAAAAGAGGAGGATCATTTAAAACTAAATATAAACTTGCACAGCTTTTTTGCGATATTTTTTGATTGGTGGTAAAATCGTACATCTCAAAACAAAAACTGTACATGCCTTCAGGTAATCCATTCGCGTATTGGAGGGCAGTAATTCCCTGCAGGTTTTCGAGTCTGAATAAAGTAAAAATATCCGTATTGGTTAAAGTCTGCAATTCTCCTCCATTGATAAATATTGGCGGCTGTCCCTGCATGTAATCACTACTTTGAATATTGATTCCGTTTCCCTGAATGTAAAGTTTCAATCGTACTTGTCGCTGTGATATCGAAATATCGGTTGGATTGATCATTAACCGCAATTTGGTGTCGGTACTTGTAGCGTAATCAGATAGTTTGACGCTGTATGGACTATTAAAAACAGGTGTTAACTGAACCGGGAATAATTGGGCTGTACTATCTAAACTCCAGAAAAACAAGGCTATAAAAAAGAATAATGGTGTAAACAGTTTTTTCATTAAAACGAGGCGATTATAAAGCCTCGAATTTAAAACTGTGAAAAACCAAAAGAATTAACCAAAAGACGTAAGTGTATCAGAATAGGACTTATTTTATTTGGGGTTCTCAATTAAAAATTACCTACGTGAAATCTTTATTTTTGATTAGAAGCTATTTCCTGCTGTCCTTCCAAATCTTTTGTGCCGAACCCCGGCACAAAAGGATTTTCCCTCCCATCAGGGCTAGGGCACTCGGTTTCATAAGAAGATTTGTTGAAAAATCAATCAATAAGAAAAGGTGGCTCCTGAAGAACTCTATATTCCTTAAAAACACAGCCAAAAGAAGTTCCGTCGATTCCCTCAATTATATTCCAACCCAATATTCCTTTATTGATAAGTTGATACAATTCATATTCAACAAACTCAGAAATATAATTTAATTTTTGATATTCAGGATGCGTTCTTATAAATTCTGAAAATTTCCATTGCGAAAACTTAATTTCATTTACAGTAATGTCATACTCATAAATAACTCCATCTTTTTGAGCCGTACAACCGCTTCCGTGAAACCAATATTCAATTCCTTCAATAGTGCCTTTTCTTTCAAAAAAGGTACGCGAAAATGAGCATGGATTTATATCTTGATTATATTTAGCTTTTAATAAAGTTTCAAAATGTCTTATAAAATTGATGTAGTTGGTTAAAATTTCTTCGCTCATAATTATTGCAAAGTCCTAATTGTAATCGAATATAAGTTATTTTTAATAAAAGCTTCTTTTTGCGTCTTGTATAAGCGCTCTGCGAAGTCTCCCGACTTCGTAGCGACAACGATATTTAAACAAATATAAAAGAAATATCTAGAAACTATTGGAACGGGTACGAAGTCGGGAGACTTCGCACAGCGTACAGCTTTTAATACTATTTTTGGTTTTTAGAAGACTTTGGAGAGCGGGGACGCTTGCGCCAGCCTGGAATTTTATAAATCTAAACTATCAATTTTCTCCATTTAAATAATTGATAATCTTACGACCAATACTAAATTTTGATACCGAATCAACTTCCTCATGAGCTACATCAATATAATTATTTTCTTCAATATATTTTAAAAACACTTTTTTGATCTGTTTATTTATGTCACGCATATTTTTGTATTTGGACACATCTATCAATTTTATAAAATAATTAATCGTGTTTTCAGGAAATTCAATGTTATATTCTTGTTTAACTTTTTTGATTAAACTTCCAACTCGAAACTCTATATATTTCTCTTTGTCTTTATTGCTAAGTAAGGTAAACATACATTTATAGTTAAACCTTGATCTTAATTCAGGGGAAATTCTTTTAGAAAAATCCTCTTTACTAATATTCGAAGTGAAAACAATAATAAAGCCATTCAAATCAATTTCATCTCCCAATGAGCTTGTCATTTTACCGCTCTCTAAAACATCTAAAAAATAATTAAATAGAGAGGCATTTGATTTTTCAAATTCATCAATTAAAAGAATACCAACATCAGTATCTCTAACTTTCATAAATATTTCGCCATCATCACTACCTGTATATCCTCGTGCAGAACCAATTAATGAACTTAAGGAAAATTCATTACTATAATTACCAAAATTTATTTTTGCTAATTTCTTTTTTCCATTAAGGCAATTAAACATGGTTCTTGCTACTTCAGTTTTACCAACTCCAGAATCTCCCATTAAAAACAAAGAAAGTATTTTATGCTCTCCTAACTTATTGAAAATTCGAAAAGTATTTATTTCTTCTTCTAAATCATCTTTGAATTTAGGATGTCCATATAACTTTTCTCTGAAACTTTCAAAAAACGTAACAATAGCTTGATTGTCTAAATCAATAATTTTATTATGCCTTTTCTTTGGCTTTATTTCATTTGAATCATTATCTAAATTAACCTCTTTGTTTAAGTAGCTTTTTTCTACATCATTAAAAGTTTCAAAAAGAAATCGTAATTCATATGATAAAAGTTTTTTATGCTTTTTATCAGCAATAAAAATAATCTCATCATCAAATAAAGGCAGTATCTGCTCTGGTAATAATTGAAGGCTAAGATATTCTGAAAGAACTGAAAGATCAACAATTTCAGCTGGATCGACTTCGTGAATTAACTCATTATCTTTTATAAATTTAGAAACAGTAACTATAGAATAACCTTCACTGTACTTTAATTCTCTATAATCAAAAAAATCATCTCTCTCATAAAATAATAACTCTGACCTCATTTATTAGTTGTTTTTTGATGAAATATTTACGTTTTGAACTATTGCTAATAAGTCAATATAATGATAATCATTTCCATCCCCAGAACTTTTAAAATCAAAAGGAGTGCTATTTACATTTTGAGTAGAATAATGACTATCCTGTACTTCTTCTTCATCTTTATTGATGTTGAAAGAATTTTGCAACTGGCCAATTTCTTGAAAAAATTCAAAAGAATTTTTTAAATCATCAACTCTTATTTTTCCTTTATAAAGTCCTACAACAGAAACTTTTCCAACAAATAAATCGTCGACACTGTAAGAGCTTTCAAATTCACTTTCAAATGTCAAAGGAATTTTAAATAGGATCTTATTGTCTAAATTCTCTTTCTCTCCTTTAATTTTATATGCATAATCTTTGAACATTGAATTAAAAAGGTTATTCATATCCATTCCATTAGTTCCAGGTGCAACTAAGTCTTTGAAAGCACCACCATTCATGAACTTGATCATTCTTAACTCACTTTCATTTTCAAGTGAAAGCTTTATATTATCTAATTTAATGAGCTCTCCTTCTTGGATTTTTTCAAAAGAGGAAATTGTATTACTACTTTTTACAACATCATCTAGAATTACAGACTTAGTTGTTTTAATTTCGAAAGTTTCTAGAACTTTTTTTGAATTTGCGCCTTTAATATTTCCGCCAGATTCAATATCACCAAGCTTGAAAAAATCCATAAAATTTAATCCGAATTTGGTTTTTAAGGATAGATCTCCTTCGAGAGTATTATCTTTGGTTATCTCTTTGCTTAAGGATATAACATTACTAAGCATCATCTTTATTTCGTAAACTTTAGGAAAATTAATGTAATAAATATTGAATATCATGGATTGAAATTATTTAAATTATTTATTTCTATATTGATTAAATTCAATCAAATATAAAGTATTGATTTTTATGTTTTTTACGGAAAACCTTTTTCTTTAAATTAAAATCTACATTCCTCAAAAATATCAATTAACAATTCTAAACAACCAAGTACAAATACCTGATTTTGTCCACAAAAAAAGCCCAACCAAAACAGTCGAGCTTTTCCAATATATATTCAATAAAAATTTACTTCTTCTCCTTCAACAATTTCTCTAATTTCTCTTTCGTTTCCGGAATTGCTTTTAGCGTTAAAGCTTTTTTGAAAGTTTCAATCGCTTTTGCTTTATCGCCTTTTTCAAGATATAAATCGCCTAGAGAATCATAACAATTGGCACTTTCAGGATAATTGGCTGTGTTGAGTTTAAATAAAGTTTCGGCTTTTGTTAATTGTTTGGCGCCCATCATTTGGTAACCCAAATTATTAATCTGGTTTTCGCCCGGCTTTACGATATAACCCATGTTTTCAGAAACATTTTTGTAATGCGCTACCAATAAAGAATCTAATTTAAAATCAGGATTTTTTAATTCGCTGTCGTAAATTTTAAGTTTGTAGAATTCAAAAATAAAACGAAGCGCATCATATTCTCCAATCAAACGTACTGAAGGATGATTGTCATCTTCATAAAATTTGTATTTAAAACGCAATTGGTTCTTTTTGTTTTTAGACTGCTCTTTTATAAATGCTAAATTACTGCGAATAAGTCCCGTAGTTCCGCTTGTATCTTTTTGAACGCTTACCGTATCTACGCCTTTTTCTAAACGGTTTGCCATTGCCATATACAATGTTTTTCCCTTATAATTTTGAGTCGGTAAAATCGTTTTGGCGTCTTTTACCACTTTTTGATTGTCCCACCACAACGAAGCATCAAGAGAAACATACGAATTAAACAATTTCGGATTATGCAAAAAAGTATTCATAACCGTCAAGCCTCCAAGCGAATGACCAATAAAAGTTTTATACGATGTGGTTGGATAATTGGCATCGATATACGGAATCAATTCTTTCTCGACATACGACATAAATTTTTCGCCGCCGCCCACAACATCCGGCAATTCTTTATCAGTACCAGTTGTTAAATCTACCAATCGGTTTGGGTGTAGAATTCCAACCACAATCATGGGCGGGCAAAGATTCGATTCTTCCATGTGTTCTGTAATGCTCACAACGGTATTGAAATTTTCGCTTCCGTCTAACAAATAAACGACAGGATAATTACCTCTGTCTTTAATTTTGTTTCCTCCGTTACTATTCGGAATATGGATCCAGACTTTGCGCTGCTGTCCTAATATTTTTGAAGTAATAGTTTCTTCAAATCCAGTTGTAAAAGGACTGTTTTCCTGTGCCTGCATGCAAAAAGTAAGCATAAAAAAGGCGACAGAATAAAAAAATGTTTTCATAGTTTTTAAGATTAAATATTTGATTGATGATTCAAATTCAACAAAACAGTTTTGAGGAATTCGGAACAAACTTAACCAATTAATTGTGAAACTTTTTTTTGATTTTTTACCTTTTTAGAATTGTGTCCCTTTTTCCGAATTACGGATTTTTAGAAATAAAAAATTCCTTTTTCATTATATTTATATGCAAATAAATCTGATTTTAGCGTTATCAAATAAACTGCTTTTCTAAAACTTCATTTTAATGAATAAAAATATAAGATCTCTTTACGAAATCGCTCAAAAAGAGACCCGAAAAATAATAGGCTTAATGTCCGGAACTTCGCTCGACGGACTTGATATTGCTCTTTGTGCCATTTCTGGTGCGGGCGAAAATACGGTTGTAAAAATTCTGGAATTCGAAACCATCAGTTATTCCGAAGAAATAAAAACCGAAATCCGTAAAGTGTTTGCACAGAAAACCATCGATTTTCAGCATTTGGCTTTATTAAACGAATGGATCGCAATTTTGCATGCGGGTTTGGTCAACGATTGTCTTGAAAAATGGAATATTCCCGCGCACGAAGTCGACTTAATTGCCTCACACGGACAAACGGTTTTACACGCCCCGAAGTTTTTGCATCAGCAAGAAAAATTTCCAAACGCGACTTTGCAAATTGGCGACGGCGATCATATTGCCGTAAAAACCGGAATTATCACTTTGTCTGATTTCAGGCAAAAACACGTTGCTGCGGGTGGCGAAGGTGCTCCCTTGGCCGTTTATGGCGATTATTTATTGTTCAGTAAAAAAGGCGAAAACCGTATTATGCTTAACATGGGCGGTATTGCGAATTTTACGTATTTACCTGCTTCCCAAAACGCCGAGGAAGTTTTTGTAACCGATACCGGAACCGCAAATACCTTAATCGACATTTTCACCAAACATTATTTCCCCGAAAAAAGTTACGATAAAGACGCCGAAATCGCCCAAACCGGAACGGTAAATCAAACGCTTTTAACGGAATTAAAAAGCAATGCTTTCTTCTCGAAAAGTTTCCCAAAAACGATTGGTCAGGAATTATTCAATAAAGGTTTTGTAGAAAATGCATTGGTAAAAACAAACCTTCAAAATATTTCGGCACCAGATTTGCTTGCCACTTTAACGAGGCTTAGCGCTGAAACGATTGCCGAAGCGATTCAGTTTGCAGCAAAAAACACTTTGTATGAACTTGAAAGTTTCAAGATTTATATGTCGGGAGGCGGTGCAAACAATCCGTTATTGGTAAAATGGCTGAAAGAATTATTGCCTTGCGAATTTTATAAAAGCGACGATTTGGGCATTTTAAGCGATGCGAAAGAAGCGGTTTTATTTGCGCTTTTAGCCAATGAAACGATTGCCGGCGGCGATTTTAATTTCGGAACAAAAAAAGGAATTCCGTCTGTTAGTATGGGCAAAATTTCTTTTCCTGATTAAATGGTTTGCCACGAAGGCGCTAAGACACAAAGTTTTTTTTGCCACAGATTATGAGATTAAAATGATTTTGTTACATGCGGATTCAAATTAAAATAATCTGTGCTAATCTTTTAATCTGTGGCTTAAATTTTCTCACGCAGATTTGGCAGATTAAGCAGATTTTTTTTATAAAAAGCTTTGTGCCTTAGCGCCTTCGTGGCAAAAAAAACAACACACAATATCTAATTAATATTTATCGTAAATTTATTCAAAAACAAATACATGAAAATCAAACAAATAGCATACAAATTATAATTTCTTAATTATTTATTATAGTCCGCTAAAAAAACTATTTTTGATTTCTGTTTAAAAAAGATTGAAATGCATAAAAATCAGCACCTAATATACTATCTCCTATTTTTATTAACCTTTGGATGGAACGCCGTTTCGCAGGAAAAAGTGGCGCATCCCAAAAATGAATTTAGAGGTGTTTGGATTGCTACGGTTGTTAACATCGACTGGCCAAAAACCGCAGTTGACAACGTAGAAAAAGAAAAAGCTGATTTTATCGAAATATTAGATGCTTATAAAAAACTAAATTACAATGCTGTAATCGTTCAGATTCGTAGTGTTGGTGATGCTTTTTATCCTTCGGAACTGGCGCCTTGGTCGCGTTTTTTAACGGGGAAAGAAGGTCAGGCTCCGGCTCCGTATTACGATGCTTTGGCTTGGATGATTGAGCAGGCGCATTCTAGAGGTTTTGAATTTCATGCGTGGATGAATCCGTATCGTGCGACTTTCGACATGAACAAAAATCTTTTGAGTCCAAATCACGACATTTTCAAACATCCGGAATGGATGATCGAATATGGCGGAAAATTATATTACGATCCGGCTTTGCCTGAAGTTCAGACGCATTTAACTAAAGTTGTAAAAGAAGTTGTTGATAGATACGATATCGACGCCATTCATTTTGATGATTATTTTTACCCATACGCCGTTCCGGGAAAAGTTTTTAACGATAATGCTTCTTTCAAAAAATACGGTTCAGGTTTAACCCTTGCTGATTGGCGTCGTGCGAATGTGAGCAATTTTGTGCACACGATTTCTACGACTATAAAAGCGAGTAAACCGTGGGTTCAATTCGGAATTAGCCCTTTTGGGGTTTGGCGAAACAAATCGATGGATCCAAAAGGTTCAGAGACACAATCGACTTCCAATTACGACGATTTATATGCTGATCCTGTCTTATGGATGGATCAAAAATGGATCGATTATATTATGCCGCAATTGTACTGGAGCATGAATAATCCGCGTGCTTCGTACTCAAAACTAGTAAAGTGGTGGTCTGAAAATTCGAATAATACGGCTCTTTATATTGGTCACGCGTCATATAAAATTAGAGGCGATGGCGACAAAAGCTGGAATTATGTAAGCGAAATTCCAACGCAGATTGATTACGCCAGAAGTTTCAAAAAAGTGGGCGGAAGTGCTTATTTCAGTTCCAAATGGTTCATGACTAAAAACTTTGATGTTGTTCGACTTTTAGAAGAAAATCAATATAAATATCCTGCGCTTCCGCCGGCAGTTCCTAATTTAAAGCGAATTGTAATTGATATTCCAACAGTAAATGAATTTTCAAAAGACAGTATTAAATATTATTTCAACATCAAATCGCCGTTAAATACGAAAGTTCGTTATATGGTAATTTACGGTGCAGATCATATTTCGAGAATCAATACCAACGATGCTACGCAAATAATAGACAAGATTATGGTGCGTGAAATCGACGGTACGATCTCATTTTCTATTCCTGCAGAAAAAATGAATCAGTATAAAGCTTGCGCTGTAACTTTTATTGATTATTTTGCGAACGAAAGTACCCCAACTACTATCGACACAAAAAAGACATTTAAAATTTATACACCTGCACAACCGAATGAAAACAGATAAATCTCCGTGGTTTTGGATTCCGCTTTTAAATTTTGCGTCTGGATTGCCTTACGCCGTCATCATTTCCGTTTCGGTTATCATGTACAAAAATCTCGGAATCTCTAATGAAGACATTGGGGTTTATACCAGTTTATTATATCTTCCGTGGGTTATAAAACCACTTTGGAGCCCGTTTATTGAATTGAACGGAACCAAAAGAAAATGGTTTTTATCGATGCAACTGCTTATTTCGATTGCGTTTTTATTAGTCGGTTTTACAGTTCCATCCAATGGATTTTTCATCATGACATTGGCGATATTCTGGGTTGCCGCTTTTGCATCAGCTTCTAATGATATTGCCAGCGACGGTTTTTATTTATTGGTTTTACCCAAAGAACAGCAATCTTTTTTCCTCGGAATCAGAAGTACTTTTTACCGACTTTCACTTTTAGCCGGAAACGGATTAATCGTTTTGTTTGCCGGATATTTAGAGCATAAATATGGTGACAATACAAAAGCGTGGTCGTATACGATGATTGCGGTTGGTTTATTAATGACCGTAATTACGATTTATAATTTTGTTTTTACACCAAGAAATGAAATTAATTCGGTTGAGAATAATAAAGATCACCACCAAAACTTCGCTACTATCTTTGTGAGTTTCTTTAAGAAAAAGCAAATCGGAATCGTTTTAGCATTTATTCTTTTATTTCGTTTAGGAGAATCACAATTACTTAAAATGTTAAGTCCCTTTTTATTAGACGCAAAAGATCTTGGCGGAATGGCTTTAGATACAGAAGCTGTTGGAATCATTTACGGAACTTTTGGTGTTGGCGCTTTAACTCTGGGCGGAATTTTGGGCGGAATTGCTATTTCAAAACAAGGCCTTACCAAATGGATGTTTCCAATGTTTTTAGCGATGCATATTCCTATTATCGGATTTATTTTACTGGCTTATTTCCATCCTGCATCCATTCATTATATTTATGCCGTTGTAATTTTAGAACAATTTGGTTACGGGTTTGGTTTTACCGGTTTCATGATGTTCCTGATACATGTTGCCGAAGGAGAATCAAAAACAGCACATTATGCACTTGCAACCGGATTTATGGCTTTAGGAATGATGTTACCAGGAATGTTAAGCGGTTATATACAACAATATTTAGGCTATCAGCACTTTTTTATCTGGGTGCTGCTGGCGACAATTCCGGGATTGATTTTGTCCCGTTTTTTAATTTTCCCGAAAGATTTTGGGAAAAAATCAGAAGAAGTTTAACCCCAAATCAAACATCTGAAATATGGAAATCAATGAAAATTTGCAAAACGAACGCAACCTGAAAGGCGCTGAGTTCGAGAAGGAAGGAAATTTTGAAAAAGCAATTGAAGTATATGAAGAAAATGTCGCGGAAAGCTTTAAGGGAAATCATCCTTATGATCGATTGGCTACGATCTACAAAAACCAAAATGATATCGACAACGAAATTCGCGTTTTAGAAAAAGCAATTGTCGTTTTTGAAGAAATCACTCTTGAAGACCGTTTGGAAGGTTTGCCAAAACTTTTTCGTTTTAAAAACCGATTAGAAAAAGCAATTGAAACAAAGAAACAATTGGCTAAACAAAAGAAAGCCAAACTGAAGTAATATATCAAAATAACATCCTTGACTGTTTAGTGAACATAAAGTTTTTTTAAATTGAGCTTAATTTTCTTTTTACCATTAAGATATTAAGTTATTTAAGTCAAGCTTTATGAACTTAATATCTTAATGGTAAAAATGATTGAGCTTGCTTTAAAATTTACTAACTTTTTTTATTTGATGATGATTACTTTAAAAAGAACAAATTCTGATGATCTTGATTTTATAAATCTTGTTGCTTTATTAGACAAAGATTTAGCCATCAGAGACGGAGAAGACCACAGCTTTTATAACCAGTTTAATAAAATTGACAAAATAAAGCATGTCGTTGTTTTTTATGAAAATGATATTGCCGTAGGATGTGGCGCTTTTAGAGAAAAAGAAGCTGATTCGGTAGAAATAAAACGCATGTATGTGCATCCGGATCATCGAAAAAAAGGAATTGCTTCTCAGGTTTTAGCCGAATTAGAACGTTGGGCTGCAGAAATTAACTATCCTTACACAGTTCTGGAAACCGGAAAAAAACAACCCGAAGCGATTGCATTGTACCAAAAATCAGGTTACAGCATAATTCCGAATTATCCTCCGTATGAAAAAATGGATAATAGTGTTTGCATGAAAAAGACTTTATAATAATGAAAATGACAGCCGAAGCATTAAAACAAAAAGTGGGACAATTCTTTTTTCCTGCTGTTTTTATAAACGATACCGAAGAAAATATTCAGGAAACCGAGCGTTTAATTAAAGAACACAACATTGGCGGATTGACTTTTTTTCACAGTCGCGCGAGTGCTGCAACGAATTATGAAAGCAAGAAAAAAGTTGTTTTTAACGACGACAGTTATCAAAAGATAAAAGACTTGATTGTTCGCTACCAAAAAGCCGCTTCTACCCCACTTTTAATAAGTATTGATGCCGAATGGGGTTTGGCGATGCGCATCGAAAAAACACCACAATATCCGTACGCGATTACTCTTGGCGCTTTGCCTGCAACTAAGGCTGATTTGGTTTACGAAGTTGGAAAACAAATTGGTCTGGACTTAAAAGCCGCCGGAATTCATTATAATTTATCGCCATTGGCAGACATCAACAATAACCCAAATAATCCGGTTATTGGGTATCGTTCTTTTGGTGAAAACAAACAAAAAGTCGCTGATTTTGCTGTTGAATATTTAAAAGGAATGTCGGAAGTTGGTATTTTAGGTTGTCTGAAACACTTTCCCGGACACGGAAATACCAATGTCGATTCACATTTAGGATTGCCGGTTTTAAATGAGACTCTCGAAGAATTATTAGAAAACGAATTATATCCGTTCATTAAAGGAATTGAAAATAATGTCGACTCAATTATGATTGGACATTTGGCGGTTCCAAGTTTGAATGACGGAAAAAACACATCCGCCACTTTATCAAAACCTATAATTGAAACGCTTTTACGCGAAAAACTGGGCTATGATGGTTTGGTAATTTCTGATGCGCTAAACATGCGCAGCGTTTCGAAATTATATGAAAGAAAAGGCGAACTGGAATGGGAAGCTTTCAATGCTGGAAATGATATTTTATGTTTCGCCGAAAATGTTCCCGAAGGAATTGAAGCGATTCTTAAAAATGCTTCGCCAGATAGAATCGAAGAAAGTTTCAACAGAATTAGAAATGCTAAAGAAAAAGTCGGGCTTTTAAATAATTCTTTTACCACAACCGGCGAGTTAAATTTCGAAAAAGCATCCCAATTAAATCTTGAAATTGCTCAAAACTGCATTACAAAAGTTATCGATAATTCCGTTTCTGAATTACTTTTCGAATCTCAAAAAAACAATCAATTAGCGAAATTGAGTTTGTATAAAAATGTTGAAAATACTTTTTTCAAAACCTTAAATTCAAAATTACCTTCGCCTGAATTTGCTTTCGAAAATTTGGAAGCTTCGGATATTTCATTCATCAAAAAAGAACTCGAAAATTTCGAAACAATTCTTATTTCGTTATTTGTTCCGAAGGCAAAACCTTTAAATAATTTTGAAGTTCAGGATGAAGTCTTCGCTTTACTTTCAGAATTGCTTCAAACCAAAAAATGTGTTATTTATGTTTTCGGAAATCCGTATGTTTTACCTTTAATTCCTAATCTTTCTAAGGCTTTAGGATTAATTGAGGCATATCAGGATTTTGAAGAGTTTCAAAAAATGGCAGCAATTTATCTTCTTGAAAATAAAAATCATCCGGGCAGCTTGCCCGTAAATATTGACATTCAATAACTTACAACTTATTTAATTACTATCATAACTAAAAGTTATTACTTAATAAATATTAATAATTACATCTTATTGTAAATACCTTTACTTATACCCTACTTTTGCACCAAATAAATATTTAACATTAAAACGAAAAATATGTCTTTAGTAGGAAAAAAATTCCCAAGTATTGCAGTAGATGCTATCTCAGAAATGGGTGATAACTTAAAAATCAACATTTTTGAAGAAGCAGTAAACAACAACAAAAAAGTATTATTGTTTTGGTACCCAAAAGATTTCACTTTTGTATGTCCAACTGAATTACACGCCTTTCAAGCTGCATTACCAGAATTTGAAAAAAGAAATACTATCGTAATCGGAGCTTCTTG
>Ga0307413_10000021_pt1 | contig 41741 bp, 43 predicted proteins | sample DK1Ometagenome_3_FD_203714 | JGI IMG/M metagenome (GOLD analysis project Ga0307413, IMG submission 203714) | Maize rhizosphere microbial communities from greenhouse at UC Davis, California, United States - DK15-O-2 | ecosystem: Host-associated > Plants > Roots > Rhizosphere > Soil | place: USA... | reverse complement strand
TGCTTTGTAAACGATTAGTTATAGTAACAAACGTAAGTGGAAACATAGAATTAGTTACAGATAATAAAACAGGATTTATTGCCGCAGCACCAAGACCTGTATATGTCGATGAAGCCTTAGAAAGAGCCTGGAACCAAAGAGCAAACTGGGAAGAAATAGGTTTAAATGTGAGACAAGAAATAATCAATCAAATTCCTGAAAATCCTGCACAGTTTTTTGCTGGTAAGCTTCAGTATATTTTAAATAATCTTTAATGTACACCAAAGTATACTGCATTTTAGCCCATAAAAATTCAAATCAAATTAAAGATTTGGTTGCCTTATTGCAAGATAATAAATCATTATTTTTTATTCATTTAGATAAAAAAGTGAATCAAAAAGAATATGAACAGACACTTCAGGATCAATCATGTCATTTTATAAAAAGCAGAGTGTCATGTTCCTGGGGAAAATATAGTTTGGTACAAGCGGCGCTTAATGCTATGAAAGAAGTTCAGGATTTTATGAATATTAATTATGCAGATTCATCATATCATTTTATTATGTTATCTGGCGAAGATTTACCATTAAAAAATAATGAGTATCTCCATAATTTTTTAGAAAGCAACAGTCAAACTTCATTTATAAATTACTGGCAGTTGCCCTATGATAAATGGTGGCAAGGCGGTTTTTTTAGATTAGAAAACTTTTATTTTTTTCAATATAAAAAATACCCAAAAGTGAATTATTGGATCAACAGAATGATTAAAAAGCTCCGATTTAATTTTCTTTTGCCCTTAAATAGATTCAATAGACAGTTTCCCGATTTTAAAATATACGGAGGCAAACAATGGATGATATTAAATAAAGAATTACTGGCTTTTGTCTTAGAAAAGAGTCATAAAAACTCAGGATTCAATTCTGTTTTTAAATATGTTTTAGCACCGGACGAATTGTATTTTGCGACTTTAATTTTAAATTATAATAAAGAAACCCCCTTTTCAATTAATAATCTGAGTACCCATTTAGTGAGCTTTAATGGATCTGATGCAAGCCCTAAATATTTAGAAATAGAAGATTTAAAAGATAATGATGCAACTAATTTCTTGTTTGCAAGAAAGTTTGATTCAAATGTCAATAAAGAAACTATTGCGTTTATAAAAGAAAAAATTTCTAAATGAAAAAGCTAGCAGTTTTAATGCCTACTTACAACTGTGCTAAGTATTTGCAGGAAAGTATTGATTCCATTTTAAATCAAACTTTTCAGGATTTTGATTTGTATATATATGACGACTTTTCTACGGATAATAGTGATCAGATTATCTCGGCATATGACGATAAAAGAGTTTTTTATATAAAAAACACAGAAAATCTTGGGATCGCCAAGACTTTAAATTTAGGTTTAGAAAAATTATTGCCCCATTATGAGTACATCGCCAGAATGGATGCGGATGATTGGAGTTTTCCTGAAAGATTTCAAAAGCAAATTCATTTTTTAGAAAAAAACAGTGCTGCCGTTTTATACGGAACACAAGGTTTTTGGGTCACCGATTTATCTAAATTACCTGCGTCAGGATGGCAATATCCTGTTGATTATAATTACATTAAATTGTATTTATTGTTTACAGCCTCGTTTGGACACTCTTCTTTAGTTTTGAAAAGCAGTTTTTTTCTCAATAATAATTTAAGATACGATGAAACCATAAAAACCTGCGAAGATTGGGATTTATGGATAAAAGTCTCCAGAAAAGGGGAGGTTTATAATTTGCCTGATTTTCTGATGAAATATCGAATAGTGCCCACCAGCAATCACCGCTCATCAGAGAATAAAAAAATACATCTAAAAGAACGTTGCGTTATTATTTCGAACTATTGGAAAACATTTGACATTAATCTATCTCCGGAACAAGTTTTCGAATATTATTACGATACAGATATCACAGGCAAAGATTTTTATGCTAAACTAAATATTCTGATAGATAGTTTTAATAAACTGTTTTTAGATCATGCAAAAGATTTAAAAAACGAAGACAAAAAAAGTTTTAGTTATTTACTGGCCCGTAAAATAGCTGATTTTAAAAAACGATCAAATGTTACTAAATACAATTTAATAAGCTGGTTTATAGTACTAACAAAAGTAAAATTCATTAGCAAAACAAGATTGATTAAAAGCCAATTGAATTAATTATATGCAAAAAAACAGAATTGAAGTTTTAGACAGCTTTCGCGGAATTGCCATTATTATGGTAATATTTTTTCATTTTTTCTCTCGCTGGACCAATTTGTATCCATATCAAAATTATTGTGATTTTTTTGGATACGGTAAATTTGGAGTGCATTTTTTTTTTATGATAAGTGGTTTTGTTATTCTTTTTACACTCCAAAAAACAAAATCATTAGCACAATTTTGGTTCAATAGATTTATTAGATTATTGCCGGCAATGTTTTTTGCATCAATATTAACCTATGTTTTTTTTAATTTGTTTGATAGCGATTTCTTATTTCCAACAAGTCATTATTTTAAAAACATATTAGTAAGTTTAACATTTATACAGCCGAGTTTATTAGAATCAATAACACAATATTCAGTAAAATTAGATTATGTAAGCGGTTCATATTGGAGCCTTTGGGTAGAAATTCAATTCTATGTTCTGGCCTCTTTTTTTTACTTTTTTAATCAAAAGAAATTTTACTATTATTTTTTCGTAACGTCAATATTGTTAATGATTTTCAATTTTTTATTATCACATATTTATATTGACAATTATATTATTGTAAAACTTAAAGCCCTAAGACAAGTTTTTGATTTAATAAATGCATTACCATTTTTTGGATTAGGAGCTATTTTTTATGTTTTCTATGAAAATAGTAGAAATCAAATTAAAAATTCGACTTATGAAATAAGCATTTTTGTATTTTTTACGTTGTTTTTGATATTCACTAACTATCAGGATTTAAAAAAAATGGCACTTTTTGCTTGCTTTATTTCCTTGTTTTTATTGATGGTTTATTATCCAAAGAAAATCTCATTTTTAAATAATAAAGTTTTAAATACTATCGGAATATCTTCTTACTTCCTGTATTTAATTCATGAAAATGTTGGCGTTTTTTTAATTCATAAAAATTATGTGGATTTTGGTTTACCTTTTGTTGCACCACTTTTATATATAATGTTATTAATAATTTTTAGTGTTTTGTTTACTACTTACATAGAAGGTAGAATCATAACATCGCTAAAAAAAATACATAAGTTTTAAGATGAGAGCTTCAATATTAATTGTTTCCAAAAACAGAAAAGCAGATTTATTCAAAACACTGAATATTCTGGATGCTCTTATTAATCGATCGCAGGTTGAAGTTTTGGTTTTTTTAGACGGATGTACAGATTCTTCTCAGGAACTTCAAAATGAATTGAACTGGGTAAAATGGTTTATTTCTGATAAATCAATTGGTGCATCTGCAGCAAGACATCAGATTTATCCCCTTGCTGCTTCCGAAATATTAATTGGTTTAGATGATGATGCACATCCTTTAAGTCATAATTTTATTACTGAAATTGAAAATCTGTTTAAAATAAATCCTCATGTTGGTATTTTAGCTTTTGAAGAAATTAGAGGAATATATAATTCAGATGCCGAAGCTTTAAAACAATCGGAAGATAAAAAGAAAGAATTTCTCTCCTCAGAATTTATAGGCTGCGGGTTTGCTATTCGAAAATCAGTTTATAAACTTACAAATGGGTTTCCGGTCTGGGTAGATATTTATGGAGAAGAGGCATGCGTTTCTATGGAAGTAATTGCAAAAGGCTACGATATTCTGTATACCAACGAGATAAAAGTAAACCATAGGGTGAATAAAGAACTGCGAAAACTAAATAAACAGAATTATTTTAGATTTGAAAAGCAATTAAAAAATGCAACCTATTATTTTTTAGTGTATTATCCGCTCCCATTAAAAAATATTTTAAAATTATACTGGCATAATTTCAAAAAATATGCTTTAACAGATTGGGTTTGTTTTAAAATATACTTTAAAACTATATTTGTTGTATTATTTCATTTGTCTAATATTTTAAAATATCGAAATCCTGTTGATAAATCTGTCATTGAGAAAATAAAAAAACTCTCAGCCCTAAAGTTTTAACAATGAAAACCATTGCAATTATTCCGGCTCGTGGAGGATCTAAAAGATTGCCTCAAAAAAACATAAAGTTACTTGGCGAAATTCCATTATTAGCGCATAGTATTTTATATGCTAAAGCAAATAAGGATATTATCGATGAGGTATATGTTTCAACAGATGACAACGACATTAAAAAGATCGCTTTAGAATTTGGAGCAAAAGTTATAAACAGACCCGAAAGTATTTCGGGTGATTTAGAACCAACGATTTCAGCCTTAAAAAATGTATTGGAACAAATTACGAATGAAGTTGAAAATGTTGTTTTATTGCAGGCTACAAACCCGCTTCGACCAGAAAATTTACTGCAGGAAGCATTTAACATTTATCAAAAAGAAAATTACAATAGTTTATTTACCGTTTCTCGGAATCATCAGAAATTCGGAAAAATAATAAACGAGAAATTTATTCCGTTCAATTACGAAATAGGACAGAGAAGTCAGGATTTAGAACCTCTTTTTTTCGAAAACGGATTACTTTATATCACAAAGGCCGAATTGATTATGGAAAATATAATTATTGCCAAAAATGCATTTCCTTTCAAAATAGATTCTATTTTTGCCAGCGTAGATATTGATACTCAAGAAGATTTTGATTACGCTGGATATTTATACCAAAAACATATAAAACCCTAATTCATAACCTACTTATGAACCCATTTATAGAAATTGCAGGACGAAAAATCGGACTAGATTTTCCACCTTTGGTTATTGCCGAAATCGGAATTAACCACGAAGGCTCATTGCAGGTTGCCAAGGAAATGGTCGATGCAGCAAAAAGAGCCGGAGTTGAGGTGGTAAAACACCAGACTCATATTGTTGAAGACGAAATGAGCGGAGCTGCCAAAAAAGTAATTCCCGGTAATGCCGATGTTTCTATTTACGAAATCATGGAACGCTGTTCACTAAATGAAGCTGACGAACTTGAACTTAAAAACTATGTTGAAAGCAAAGGCATGATTTTTATTTCGACGCCATTTTCAAGAGCTGCAGCCGAAAGACTGAAAAAATTTGATATTCCGGCCTATAAAATTGGTTCAGGAGAATGTAATAATTATCCCTTGTTAGAACATATTGCTTCTTTTGGAAAACCGGTTATTTTAAGTACAGGAATGAATACTATAGAAAGTGTTCAAAAAGCAGTAGCTGTTTTTGATAAATATAATGTTCCGGTAGCACTTTTGCATACCACAAATTTATATCCAACACCAATTCATTTGGTTCGTTTTGGAGCAATGGTGGAGTTGCACAATGCTTTTCCCGATAAAGTTTTTGGTTTAAGCGATCATACTTTAAATAACAATGCCTGTTTAGGAGCTGTTGCTCTTGGCGGAAGTATTCTCGAAAGACACTTTACAGATCATATGCAGCGCACAGGTCCGGATATTGTGTGCAGTATGGATGAAAAAGCCTGCGCTGAATTGATTGTTTCGAGTGCAGAAATTGCTTTGATGCGTGGTGGAACAAAAAAACCGGCATTAGAAGAACAGGTAACAATAGATTTTGCATTTGCAACTGTTTGTGCAATAGCGCCAATTAAAAAAGGTGAAAAATTATCCAAACAAAATATTTGGGTAAAACGCCCCGGAACCGGAAAAATCTTAGCAGAACATTTTAATGATTTAATTGGAAAAACGGCGGCAAGAGATATTGAAAACGACGAACAATTGGATTTTACTGATTTTGAGTAAAATATTTTAAATGAAAAAAATCCTTTTCCTAACAGGAACACGTGCCGATTTTGGCAAGATAAAATCGTTAATTCAAATTCTGGAAAAACAGCCGGAATTTGAAGTTTTTGTATTCGTAACCGGAATGCATTTGCAGGAAGTTTATGGTTATACATTGATAGAAATCGAACGCTGTAATTTTAAAAACGTTTTTACATTCGAAAATCATACGCACGAAACTACGATGGATCTCACATTGGCAAAAACCATTGAAGGATTATCCAATTATTGTAAAGAGATAAATCCCGATATGATTGTCGTACATGGTGATCGTGTTGAAACGCTTGCAGGTGCTATTGTAGGATCGCTCAATAATATTTTAGTTTCGCATATAGAAGGTGGAGAAGTTTCTGGAACGGTTGATGAATTAATTCGTCACAGCGTAACTAAATTAAGCCACATTCACTTTGTTTCAAACAAACAAGCCGCAAAAAGGCTGCTGCAAATGGGAGAAATTAAAGAATCTATTTTTACAATAGGCTCCCCGGATATTGACATCATGTTTTCAGATCAGTTGCCGGATTTGACTATTGCAAGAGCATATTATAAAATAGATTTTGAAAAATATGCAATTGTAATGTTTCATCCTGTAACGACAGAAATTAAGGAAATGCAAAAATATGCAGAAACCTTTGTCGATTCATTATTACAAGACAACCATAATTATATCGTCATATTTCCAAACAATGATTTAGGAAGCCAGTTTATTATTGAAGCTTACGAGAAGTTAAAAGGAAACGCAAGATTTAGAATTTTTCCGTCATTACGTTTCGAATATTTCCTGACCTTATTAAAAAATAGTCAGTTTATTATTGGCAACAGTAGCGCAGGAATCAGAGAAGCTCCGTATTACGGAATTCCGATTATTAATATAGGAACCCGCCAGCAAAACAGAGCTGTTCATGCTGATATCATCAATACAGATTATTCTGAAGGGATAAAAGAAGCACTTTCAATTATTGATTCTCATAAAGTTCAAATTGTTGAAGACGATTTTGGCGAAGGAAACAGCAATGAATTATTTTTAAAAAGCATTCAAAAAGCTGATATTTGGCAACTAAATCATCAAAAACAATTTAGAGATTTTAAGTAATCTGATTATAATAAAATGAAAAAATTAGGAATAGTAATAACTGACGGAGTAGGATATAGAAATTTTGTTATGAGCGATTTCATTACTGAAGCAGTGAAACAATTTGATGAAATTATCATCTATTCTGGTTTACCGACCAGTTGTTATCAGCATTTCGATAATTCAAAACTTGAAATCAAAGAACTTGCTGTTTATAAAGAGGGAAAAGCAACGTGGGCTTTTAGAAAATGGAAAGAAATTGCTCATTTGCAAAAAAACAAATCTTTTTATGGAATGAATGATAATCTGGTTTCAGGTTATCCTAAAAATAATTCAGTTCGTTCATTATTTGTAAAAAGCGTCTACTTTTTTACTAATCTTATAAATTCAAATTCAAGTATTTTACTAGCTGAAAAATGGCAGTTTTCATCTTTTTCAAAAGATAAAATCACTAAAGAATATATTGAAATACTTAAAAAAGACAAACCATCACATTTATTTTTCACACACCAGCGTCCGCCTTATTTAGCGCCATTTTTGTATGCGGCAATTCAATCAAAAATTCCAACAAGTACCTTTATTTTTAGTTGGGATAATTTAGCTTCAAAAGGAAGAATGTTAGGAACGTTTGATAAATTTTTGGTTTGGAGTGAGTTAATGAAAGAAGAGCTGCTTTATTTTTATCCAAATGTAAAAAATGATGACGTTCAGGTTGTTGGAACTCCACAATTTGAACCGTACGTTCTGGATAAGTATAAACCTTCAAAAGAAAACTTTCTTGCCAAATTTGGATTAGACAATACTAAAAAAATAATTTGTTATAGCTGTGCCGATGTTTCTATCGGCCCAAATGATCCAATTGTAATTAAAACGATTGCCGAAGCTATTCGAAATAATGAAATAGGGGCAGAAGTACAGCTTTTAGTACGAACTTCTCCGGCCGAAGACGATAGTAGATTCAAATCGATTCGTGATGAATTTCCGGAAATTATCTGGAATGTTCCAAAATGGATTCTGACCAGAGAAAATCATCAGGAAAGCTGGTCGCAGCGAATTCCAAGTGATGAAGATATTACAGATTTAAGATCATTATTAGAAAATGCCGATTTAAGCATAAACATGTGTTCTACAATGAGTCTGGATTTTATGCTGTTTGATAAACCGGTCATCAATACTGTTTTTGGAAATCAGCAAAATGGTCTTTACAACGATCAGAGATTTTTAAACTACAATCATTACAAAAAAGTAATTGATGGTAACGCTGTAACCATTGCTAAAAGTAAACAGGAATTGATCGATCAGATCAATCAGACTTTTAATAATCCCGAAGAAAGAAAAGCAGACAGAAAAGCAATGATCGATTTACAGATTGGTAAAAATCTCGAAGGAACAAGCGAACGTATTGCCAAAACCTTAGCCACATTTCATGACTAAAATAGCCGTACTTTGTAATTATGCATTACTTCCTGAAAGAGTAGGAGGTATGGATTATTTTTTCTGGGATTTTAATAAAAAATGCAAAGAAAATAATATTGAAGTCGATTGGTTTTTCCCCAATACATCAAATCACGGATCATATTCTAATTTGACGATTTATAGTACTGAAAAAGAAAGCGTAGAAAACAATTTTCTTTCATTTTGCAAACAACATCAAAAAGAATATTCTCATATTATAACGCATTTTATAGAATTATGTACGCCATTTTTCTATAAGATCAGCAAGCTATCAAAAGCAAAAATTATTGCTGTCGATCATAATCCACGTCCTTTAAATGGATATTCATTCAAAAAAAGAATAAACAAAAGAGTAAAAGGAATTTTGTTTTCGAGATATATTGATCTTTTTATTGGAGTCTCAAATTATACCGTAAATGCAATTTTAGAAGATTTTGGATGGCATTTAAAATCGAAATCCAAAACAGTTTATAATGGGGTTATTTTAGATAATATTTTAGTTAGAGAAATCAGAAATACTGTAAGACCAGGCTTTTTAGTTGCTTCACATCTCAGAGAATCAAAAGGAATTCAGGATTTGATAGAAGCTGTAAATGCTCTTCCAACTCAAATAAAAAATGAAATTGTAATAACCATTTACGGAGATGGACCCTATAAAAAACAATTAACAGAGAAAATAAAACAATATGCTCTCGAAAAATGTTTTGTTTTTATGGGAAGTAAAGCAAATCTAAATGAGATTTATTTTCAATATGATTATATGCTGCAGCCCACACATATGGAATGTTTTAGTTTGTCAATTTTAGAAAGTCTTGCAGCAAATGTTCCCGTAATTACAACCGATGTGGGAGGAAATACAGAAGTAATTTCTAATGCCGAAAATGGATATATATTTGACGCAAAAGATGTTAAATCGTTAACCAAAATTCTTGAAGATATTTATCTGGGAAACAAAAAGATATCAATTAATACAAGAGAATTAATTGCCAATTCCTTTTCTTTGCCAAAAATGGTAGAAAACCATTTTGAACTCATTTTAGAAGGAAGCCATAAATTTAAAAATTCATAATTACCACAGATGTTTTTTAATTCCATAGCATTTGCTATTTTTTTGCCAATCGTTTTTTTCTTGTATTGGTTTGTTTTTAATAAAACCAAAAGGACTCAAAACGCTTTACTAATTATTGCGAGTTATTATTTTTATTCTTGTTGGGATTGGAGATTTCTTTTTTTATTGGTTTTTTCTACATTTTTGGATTATTATACAGGAATTCAAATCGAAAAAGGAAAATCAGAAAAAAGCAGAAAATTTTGGTTCTGGCTCAGTATTCTGGTCAATTTAGGTTTTTTAGGAATATTCAAATACTATAATTTTTTTGCGGCTTCTTTTGCCGACTTATTAAATTCTGTTGGCGTTCAGGCAAGTCCAATCTTATTGAATGTGATTCTTCCTGTCGGAATTTCATTTTATACTTTTCACGGTCTATCGTATGTCATCGATATTTATTTTAAAAGAATAAAAGCAGAATACAATTTTGTAGACTATTCACTATTTGTAAGTTACTTTCCGCTTTTAGTGGCCGGACCAATAGAAAGAGCAACACATTTATTGCCCGAAATAAAAGTAAAACGAGAATTTGATTTAGAAAAAGCCAAAGAAGGAATTTATCAAATTGTTTGGGGATTAGTCAAAAAAGTAATTATCGCCGATACTTGTGCAACATACGCCAACGCTATTTTTGATCATTATACTTCCATGAATTCGTTCTCCTTAATACTGGGAGCGATTTATTTCGCCTTCCAGATTTATGGTGATTTTTCAGGATATTCAGATATTGCTTTAGGAGTTTCAAAACTATTCGGATTGGATTTATTGAGAAACTTCAATTACCCTTATTTCTCCAGAGATATTGCCGAGTTCTGGCGTCGCTGGCATATTTCTTTGTCATCCTGGTTTCGTGATTATTTATACATCCCTTTAGGCGGAAGCAAAGGTGGAATCTGGATGAAAATCAGAAATACTTTTATCATTTTTGTTGTTAGTGGATTTTGGCATGGAGCCAATTGGACTTATCTCGCCTGGGGATTTATAAACGCGGTTTACTTTTTACCGTTATTATTATCAAATAGCAACCGTAACAATATGGATGCCATCGTGTTGAAATTTGATTTTAATTCGGCAAAAGTAGTAATGAGTATTTTTTATACTTTTTTCCTGACTTGTGTTGCATGGGTATTTTTTAGAGCAAAAACAATTTCAGACGCTTTTTTGTATTTAAAAAGAGTAATCACCAACCATGATTTTAGTTTTCAATATCTCGATAATGAAAGATATAGTTACGAACTGTTGGTTATGATTGGAGTATTTGTTTTGATCGAATGGAATAATCGCAACAAAATAGAACCTCTTTCAGGAAAAAGAAGCCTTTTAAAATTGTCATTGGCAATATTAGCAATAATGGCTTTCGGAACATTTTCAGATTATAAAGAATTTATATATTTTCAGTTTTAATGAAGAATTTTTTAATTTATACAGCTAAAATTTTAGTGATCACAATTTTGACTGCTATAGTATTAGATGCACTTTATACGTATGTTTTTTTACAATCTGCCAATAGAGGTAAAATAGAAACTGTTTTTAATTCTAAAGCTCAAAAACTAGACGTTGTTATTTTGGGTTCGTCTCGCGCGAATAATCATTTTGTGTCTCAAATGTTTGAAGATAAAGGTTTAAAAACCTTCAATTACGGAATGAGCGGAGGACATTTATTTGAAGCTTCATTAATGTTGAAATTAATGATCGAAAGAAAATACGAGATCAAAAACGTTATTGTCGAAGCCGATTTAAATCTTTCAAACGATCATGAAGCTGAAGGAATTGCAGCTAAGTTTTTACCTTATATTCATAATTCAACGGTTATAAAAAATCATTTTTCGTCGCAGGAAAATTTTAATGAATTTTATTACATTCCCTTCTACAGATATATTAAATACGACAGCAAAATAGGTTTTAGAGAAACATTTTTTACGTTGGTACATAAAAAAACAAATGCTCTCGATAATCTGGGGTATTATCCGTTAGAAAAACACAAAAATGGTAATATGAAAAATAATATTGCCAAATTAAAACCATTAAAGCATAATAAATACTACGAAGAAATTAAAAACTTATGCAAAGCCAATCATATTAATCTTATTGCCATAATGACGCCAATGTGCGAAAACGTTGTGGGAATGAATTATTTTGATAAAGTAAAAAAAGCATATCCGGAGATTTATAATTATGAAAATGTAGTAATCGAAAATAAATATTTTGCTTCATGCGGGCATATGACTGATGAAGGAGCGAGAATGTTTACAGCCAGAATTATAAAAGACTTTTTTAAGAAATAAATCCATGAAAATAGCTTTCTTAACATCGGAATATCCGCATCCAAAAACAGGAAGTTCCGGAGGAATTGGTACAAGCATCAAAAATCTCTCTATGGGACTTTTGACGCAGGGTGTTTCGGTTAGAGTTTTGGTTTATGGCCAAAAAGAAGATGCTGTTTTTGATGATAACGGGATCGTAGTTCAGCAAATAAAAAATGTAAAAATCAAAGGATTGTCGTGGTTTTTCACAAGAAAAAAAATTGAAAATATAATTAACAAACTGCATTCAGATAAAGAAATTGATCTAATCGAAGCAGCTGATTGGACAGGAATTACTTCTTTTATTAAACCAAAAAAATGTCCGGTAATAATTAAACTTCACGGTTCAGATACTTATTTCTGTCATTTGGATAATCGTCCGGTAAAAGCGGTAAATAAATTTCATGAAAAAAAAGCTTTAAGAAATGCAGATGCATTATTATCTGTAAGTAAGTTTACGGCAGATACTACAAATGCTGTTTTTGACCTGAATAAAAAATTTACAATTATTCCAAATCCTATTGACACGCGTTTGTTTCAATCTAATAATGAAAATGCTCAAGAAGCAAGAAGTATATTGTATTTTGGAAGCCTGATTCGTAAAAAAGGACTGCTGGAACTGCCTTTAATTTTTAATAAAGTGATTGAAAATAATCCTGATGCAAAATTGCTTTTGATTGGTAAAGATGTTTCGGATATTATTTCGGGAAATCCGTCGATCTGGCAAATGATGCAGGAATTGTTTTCAGATCAGGCAAAGAAAAATGTATCATATTTAGGAAGTGTTCCTTACAGTGAAATAAAACAAAAAATTCAGGATGCAGCACTTTGCGTATTTCCGTCTTTTGCAGAAGCTTTTCCGGTTTCCTGGTTAGAAGCGATGGCGATGGGAAAACCAATTGTAGCTTCAAATATTGGCTGGGCAAAAGAAATGGTGGATGATGAAGAAAATGGATTTTTGGTTCATCCTGCAAATCACGATGTGTTTGCAAAAAAAATCAATACACTTTTAAACGATGAAGAATTGTGTTTAAAAATGGGAAAATCAGCAAGAAAAAAAATTGAGGCCTCTTTTGACCTTGAGCATATAGCGAAACAAAATATAGAATTTTATAAAAGCATAATCCATAATTAGGAATGAAATTAAATGAATTTGTAACAACAACCGGAGAAGTTATTCTTTACAATGGAAAACCTAATTTTGAGCAATTAGAAATCGTGTCAAAAGAAGCCGGAGACATTTGGCATAGTTCTTTTGAGCAGGGATACAAAAATGCTTTTCCTGAATTAGTATATCAAACGGCTGTTTTTTTTATGTTTATCAATGATTTTGACCATCTTGACCAATGCGTAAGCTGGAGAATTAATCCAAACCAATTTGCAGTTCGTCAATCTGTTTGGGAAACTTTAAAAGGTTTTGATACTGAATATAAAAACATTCAATTGCAGGCATTAGATTTTGGATATAATGCATTACGAAATTCAGCGGCTACTCCTTTATTTATAAAAGGACTTTTTGATGAAAATTCAAAAGAGGAAATCAAAATAACGGCAAAAGACAGATATACTTTTTTCAGAAAAAATTTCAAAATTGATCATGCTATTTTCATGCTGTTTAGAGAAGGATTTTGGAAATGGAAAGAATGGAATGCCTTTTTTTATGCTAAGAAAAACTTTAAGCAATCTGGCATTAAACCCGTTATTAAGCCAAGGGAATTATTAGAAATCGAAGGAAAGCCAACGGTTAGTTATATCATTCCAACAATGATGCGCCAGGATTTTACACTACAATTATTAAAAGATTTGGCAGCTCAAACGTATCCGGTTTCGCAAGTTGTAATTGTAGACGCGACTCCCAAAGATTTAAGAGACGAAAATTTATATAATTCAATAGATTTTCCTTTTGAGTTAATTGTGAAATGGCAGGAAACAAAAGGCAGTTGCAGAGCCCGAAATGAAGCTATTGAGTTATGTACGTCAGAATATATTGTTTTTGGTGACGATGATGTTCGTTTTCAATCCAATTTCATAGAAAATCACATCAAAATATTGCAAACCTATAAAGTAAGCGCCTGCAACGGACTTGATATTCGTGCTGATAATCAAGAACAGGATTTAACAGATTTAACAGATAAGCTTCAGAAATTAGGCGAAAAAAGATGGATCGTTGGTGTTAGTAATACTTTTAGTAACGCAAATTCTTGTGTAAAAACAGAATATGTTAGAAAATTAATAGGTAACGATATTAATTTTGATGGAGGTTATGGAGAAGATAGCGATTTTGGAATGTCGTTAATTAAGTTAGGACAAATTGTAATTCATAATCCCTTTTCTCCAAATTTACATTTAAAACCACCTGTTGGAGGTTATCGATTTTGGGGAAACCAATCTAAGATTTTAGGCAAAAAAAGAAAAGCCCAGCCTTGGGAATTAGATACTCCGGTAAAATCTATTCGTCCTGTACCAAGTCCAACGGTGATGTACGGAATCGTAAAGCATTTTACAGATCAGCAAGTAATAGAGTATAAGTATAAGCACTTTTTTTTATATGTTTTTAAAGGTTCAAAAAAAGGGATTTTATACCGTTTTTTTAGAATTCCTTATAAAAACCTTCAGTTTAAAAAATCGCTGTTTTATGCTAAGAAATTAAATAAGTTAGGCGTAAGACATAAATAAAACATGAAATTTTCCCTTATCATTTGTACCTACATGCGTCCCGAACCTTTGTTGAAATTACTACAATCGGTTCAGATACAAAACTTATATCCTGATGAAATTTTAATTATCGACGGATCAACAAATAATAAAACTGAGCTTGTTTTAAATGAAAATCAATTTGAAAATCTACACTATTTTTTAGTTGATGATCAGAATCGCGGACTTACAAGACAAAGAAATTTCGGCATCAATAAAGTAGGTAAAACGATAAAAGTTGTTTGCTTTTTGGATGATGACACAGTTTTAGAGCCAAATTATTTTGAAAATTTATTAGAAACATACAATCAATTTCCTAATGCTTTGGGTGTTGGCGGTTATATTTGTAATGAAACAAAATGGGAAAAAGCATCGGATAATTATATTCCAAAAATCAATGAATTCTATTTTGACGGATGGAAACGTAAAGACGGAAGCCGTTTTATATTGCGTAAAAAGCTGCACTTAGACAGTGATTGTCCGCCGGGATTTTCTTCCAGTTTTTCTCATGGCCGCAGCGTTGGGTTTCTACCGCCAAGCGATAAAATTTACCAGGTTGAACAATTAATGGGCGGCGTTTCATCTTTTCGAAAGTCAGTTTTTGAAACTTTTTCGTTCTCTACTTATTTTGAAGGTTACGGCCTTTATGAAGATGCTGATTTTACTTTAAGAGTCGCTAAAACAGGAAAATTATATCTGAATACAGCAGCAAAATTAAATCATTATCATGCCGCTTCCGGAAGACCAAATCAATATTATTACGGTAAAATGGTAGTAAGAAATGGCTGGTACGTTTGGCGTGTTAAAAACCCAAATCCTATTTTTAAAGATCGTTTAAAATGGCACACTATTACTATTTTATTGACAATAATTCGATTTAATAATACATTTACTTCTTCAAATAAAAAAGAAGCTTTTACAGAAAGTTTAGGAAGAATAGCAGGTTGGTGGAGTTTGTTGTTTAATAAGCCAAAATAAATAGCAGAAAATGTAGTGCAAAGATAATTGAATCAATTATCGATATAAAAAACAAATTTACGTATTACTCGAAAAATATAAAATGAAATTTCTAATTATCACACATGTCGATCATATTGAAAATAACAATCAATATTTTGGTTATGCACCCTATGTGCGCGAAATGAATGGCTGGTTAAAATATGTTGATGAAGTGGTAGTTGTGGGATCTTTAGTGGAAAGAAATGCAACAGCAATTGATATTTCTTATGATCACGATAAAACTCATTTTATAAAAATATCTAATATCAGTTTTACGAGTTTAAGAAATTGTCTGTTATCAGGGTTAAAGTTACCGGTCATTTTCTGGAAGATATTTTGGGCTATGAAAAGTGCAGACCATATTCATTTGCGATGTCCCGGAAATATTGGTTTAATCGGATGTTTTGTTCAGATTTTATTTCCAAACAAAATAAAAACCGCTAAATACGCTGGAAATTGGGATCCAAATAGTCAACAACCGTGGACATACAGACTACAAAAGAGAATTTTAAGAAATAGTTTTTTAACGCATAACATGCAGGTTTTAGTCTATGGAGACTGGAAAAATAAGTCTAGAAATGTTAAACCATTTTTTACTGCAACTTATTCAGATACAGAAAAAGAGGTGATCTACAAAACGGGTTTTGATAGGACAATTGAGTTTGTTTTTATGGGGAACCTGGTTTCAGGAAAGAATCCGATGTATGCAATTAAATTAATAGAAGAATTAATAAATAAAAATCACAATGCAGTTTTGAATCTTTATGGAGATGGAATAGAAAAGGATGTTTTAATGAGTTACATTAAAGAAAAACGATTAGAGAAAAATATCTTTTTACATGGAAATCAAAATAAGGAAATCATAAAAACAGCTTATCAAAAGAGTCATTTTGTATTGCTGCCATCAAAAAGTGAAGGCTGGCCAAAAGCTATTGCCGAAGGTATGTTTTGGGGCTGTGTTCCTTTGTCTACAAAAGTTTCATGCGTTCCTTTTATGCTCGATAGCGGAAATAGAGGTGTCTTGCTGGAAATGAATATTGAGGAGGATTCGGCTAAAATAATGGAATTAATTCTAGATGAAAATGTGTTTTTGAACAAAAGCAGATTAGCAGTAGAATGGTCACAAAAATATACGACAGATGTTTTTGAATCTGAAATCAAAAAGCTTTTAGTAAAATGAGAATTGTACAAATAATAGATTCTTTAGAAGCAGGCGGAGCAGAGCGAATGGCGGTGAGTTATGCGAATGCTTTGTCTGAAAAAATATCATTTTCAGGGTTAATAGCAACGAGAAAAGAAGGATCTTTAAAAAAGCAAATCAATTCAAAAGTATCATATTTGTTTCTAGAGAAGAAAAAAAAGATTGATATTCCGGCTGTTTTTCGTTTAAGAAGATACATCAAAGCCAATAAGATTGATATTATTCATGCACATAGTTCCTCTTTTTTTACAGCCGTTTTAGTAAAATTAGTTTTGCCTCAAATAAAAATTATTTGGCACGATCACTATGGAAAAAGAGCAAAAGAAACAAAAAAACAGAACAGAGTTTTGATATTCTTGTCTGCTTTTTTCTCATCTATTTTTGTTGTTAATCTTCAACTGCAGGAATGGAATAAAAAGAACATGAAATGTTCAAAAGTAATTTTTATACCTAATTTTGCAGCATCTGAAAGCAAAACAGAACAAGTAACTCATTTGAAAGGAAATGATGGAAAAAGAATTGTTTTTCTGGCTAATTTAAAAAATCCAAAAAATCATATTTCCATTTTAAAAGCTTTTTCTGAATTAAAATTAAACGAAAAAGACTGGAGTTTACATTTAATTGGAAGAGATTATTTGGATACTTATTCTAATGAGATAAAAACATTTATACAAACGTATTCATTGCAGAATGATATACATTTGTACGGAGCAAAAAATGACATTAAATATATTCTCTCACAAGCTTCAGTTGGAGTTTTGGCGTCTACAGACGAAGGATTTCCTGTAACTTTACTCGAGTACGGCCTGGGGAATTTAGCGGTACTTTCGACAAATGCGGGGTATTGTTCCATGATTATTCAAAACGATATTAATGGATTATTGTTTGATCCTCTTTCTGATATTGAAATCAAAACTCAATTAAATAAAATTATTGATGATCATTTGCTTAGAGAGAAATTAAGTGAAAATTTTAGAGAATCAGTTGTAAAAAATTACTCGGAAGATATTGTAATTGAAAAACTGATTTCGGCGTATACAAATTAAATAAAAATGAAGAATAATTCATGGTCCTATAGCTTTTTGATTTTAATTCATGGCATAATAGCTTTGGCCGTTTTTGTATTGCCTTTTTTATCTAAAATATACGCATTATTAATCCCAATAGTAGGGTTTTATATTGTTTCTAAAAGGAAAAATAAAAATAATGAAGTTCTTATAGTCGCTGCATACATGGTTGGTGCTGAGGTTCTTCTCAGGATGACGGGAGGTAATTTTAATAATGAATATGTTAAGCTTAGCGTTATTTTCTTTATGCTGCTAGGCATGATATACAGCAGTTTTTCTACAAATGCTTTTATCTATTGGTTTTTTCTGATTTTGTTAATTCCGGGTATGTTGATTACGGCAACTTCAACGAATATTGATGTTGATGTCAAAAAATCATTAGTTTTTAATTTATCTGGACCGCTATGTCTGGCGATTTGTGCTATATATATGTTTCAGCGGAAAATCTTATTTACAGATCTGCAAAATATAGTAATCGCGATGGGATTGCCTATTTTTTCGATTACAGTTTATTTGTTTTTATATAACCCTAGCGTAAGAAATGTAGTAACCAGCACAACATCTAATTTTGAAACTTCAGGAGGTTTTGGACCTAATCAGGTTTCTACAGTTTTAGGATTAGGAATTTTTATTTTTTTCTCTCAGTTGATTTTATTTTCCAAATCTAAAAAACTCATGATATTAAATGGAATTTTATTAATACTTGTGAGTTATAGAGCGGTTGTCACTTTTTCCAGAGGAGGAGTTATGACAGCTATTGTTATGATTTTTTGCCTTTTGGTTTTAATGTTTTATTTCTCTAATGAAAAGGGTAAAAGCAAGTTTGTTTTAGTTTTTATTGTAACAGGCTTAATGGGAACTGCAATTTGGACTTATACTTCTTTAGAAACGGGAGGATTAATTAATAAACGTTACGCTAATAAAGATGCTGCGGGTAGATTAAAGAAAGACCGCTTGGGAGGAAGAGAAGAAATAATGGATACTGAGTTTAAATTATTTTTAGATAATCCTATTTTGGGAGTTGGTGCAGGTATGGGGAAGGAACTAAGAAAAGAAGTTTTTAATTTAGAAGCCGCCTCACATAACGAAATAACCCGTATGTTAAGTGAACATGGCTTGTTTGGTATTTTTGGACTTCTAATATTGTTTGTAACCCCATTTGTACTCTACATTCATAATAAACAGCACCTATATTTCTTTTCTTTTTATTTATTCTGGCTTCTTACTATAAACCACGCTGCCATGCGAACCGCGGCTCCAGCTTTCGTTTATGCCTTGACATTACTATCGGTCAAAGTGAAGATTCCTGAAAAACCTGAAAATTAGGTAGTTTATATTCTTTTTTTTATAATACATTTGTTCTACGTTTTAGCCCCAAACCAAAACCAAATAAACCAATGTTTACAAAAAATAAAATTCATTTCGAGATATCGGAAAGAAAAGTGTTGCTACATGCTTTCGATGCTTTTTTTGTCCTGATCACGCTATACCTCTTAAATCTACTTTTCAATTTCCAATATTTTCAATTTTCAATTGTAAATTATTACAGGGAGATTGTACTAATATCTTATATATACATTTTCGGTTCCATTTTCGAAATGTACAATCTGCAGGTTGCAAGTAATCAGTTTCAAATTCTTAAAAGTACAGTTTTTACCGCAACAACTACTGTATCAGTTTATCTCTTAACACCTGTCTTATCTCCGGAATTACCGAAAAACAGAATTGCGATTGTAATATTTTATTTTGCTGTTTTGTTTGCCTTATTATCGTGGAGATACATATATGTTTTTTTTCTGGCTTCTCATCGTTTTGTTCAAAATGTAGTTTTAATATGTGATCAGAATCAGGTTGAAGAACTGGTTTTAGGGCTTGAGAATGTTGATCCGCATTACAAAATAATTGGTTTTGTAAATTCAGATTCTGTTTGTGAAAAAGATTTGGATTTTCATTACGTAAAACAAATTAAAAAGGAAAACCTGGAAGATTTTGTAATCAATCATAATGTTGCTGAGATTGTCATTGCTTCTCAAAAAACAGACGGAATTACAGCCGATTTATACCAGCAATTACTCCATTTGCTGCAATCAGGAAATATTATTCGGGAGTATACGCAAGTATATGAAAGTAAAACACAGCGTATTCCGGTTCAGTATATTGCCAGAGATTTTTACCGTTTTTTCCCTTTTAGTCGCAGCAATAATAATAAACTGTATCTGTTGCTGGCGCGAGTGCTTGAGTTCTTTTTCTCGTCTGTAGGATTGTTGATATGCATGGTTTTGATACCATTTATATCCCTTGCCAATCTTTTGGGAAACAAAGGAAAGTTATTTTATACACAAGAGAGGGTAGGTAAAAATGGTGATGTTTTTAAAATCTACAAATTTAGAACGATGGTAGAAAACTCTGAAGCAAACGGAGCCGTTTTTGCAACAGCTTCAGATAAACGTATTACACCATTTGGTAAGTTTATGCGTAAATCGCGAATTGATGAATTACCACAGTTTTTTAATGTTTTAATAGGCGATATGGCAGTAATTGGACCAAGACCCGAACGTCCGTTTTTTGTTACTGAAATTGCACAGATAATGCCATTTTACGAAACAAGACACGTTATAAAACCAGGTCTCACAGGCTGGGCGCAGGTAAATTACTCTTATGGAGAATCAATAGAAGAGAGTTTGATCAAGCTGCAATATGATTTATATTACATCAAACACCGAAGTATATTTCTGGATTTAAGCATCACCTTCAAGACAATTACAACAATTGTTTTTTATCGAGGACAATAATCAGATAATGATAGGAATACGTTTTTTGTTCCGTATTGCTACTCTTACCAAAACAAAACCGCTTGTAATTATCATTGGTAAAACAATTATAAAATGAGCTTTATTGATCATAAAGATGCTGTAGATTACTAAGAAAATTAAATGTAAAACTGCAAATCGATACGTCCATTTCTTGTTTTTTGCAATGGAAAGAAAAATCAAAATAAGCAAAAGCGGACTAAATAAAAGCACATTGTAGTTCATTGATAATTCGAGGTGGAAAGAATAGAAACCAACACAAACAAAAAAGATTCCCATTAAAGATAAAACTAAAAGATAAATTTTGTCTACAATTTTGTTGTGCGCTAAAACTACAAAAGCCAAAATGATGAGGTAAGAATAAATATTGTTCCACCATGAAGTCGGCGTTTCTTTTTCGAAAAAAAGAAGTGTTTTGCTTTTGGCAGCCAAAGGTTTATTTTGAAAGCTTACCTTTTCTAAACTATTTTTTAATTCAAATGGCAAAAATATTCTCGTTCCCAATTGGTCTACTTTTGTTCCGAAAATAATGCTTGTGCCTAATTTTTCGTAAAAATGACCATCAAAATAAGGGTATAAAATAGATCTGTAAGTAATGTCAGTATTGCCTTTTTTTACAATTACATTTTCATTCAAAGTGTTATTGATAATATCTACCACCATCGAAGTACAATTTTTATCAATAAATTTATAAGTGTAATAGCGATCTTCAGAAAGTAAAGTGGCGTTTAATTTATCAAAAAGCTTTTGTTTTAAATCCTGTGGAATAAGCAATTCCTGCTCAAAAACACTTCTTTTTTCAATGTTATATTCCTCCATAAATTCAGAGAAAGAGTGTGTGATTACAAAGTATTGTAAATCTCCCTTGGTGAATTTTGCAACGAAATTTGGAGTCCTAAAATCAAAGGCACCATAATTATAAACGATATCAAGATTATTTGCCGGATCAGAAACCCTAATCGCTGTATGTCCGAAATACGAATAAGTTTCATTTCCCAAACCACAGGTAAGAACGCTAACTTTAGCATTTTTTGATAGCGGTACACTTTGGCCAAAACCAATACTGAAACTTAGTAATACTAATAAATTAAAAAGTGTTTTAAAATTGACTTTTTTCATGATTAAAAATTTTAAGAAGTTTGATGGTTTTTTAATTATTATCTAAAGATACCTAAATCTACTTTCAAAGAAAAAATATTCGAATACAAAGCAGTACTTTGGTTTCCCAAATCAGTCAAAGCATAATCAACCTGAATGCCTTTGTATTTAAATCCCAAACCAATATTGGGTTGGAAATTTATTTTTTCGGTATTATCCAATTGTGTAACATTTTGGAAATTTCCGGCTCCGGCTCTTAAAAAAACAAGATCAGTATATCCAAATTCAAAACCTACAGCCGGATCAATGCTCACAACTTTTGATGAGATAATATCGTTTGTTTGTTCAAAACGCATATTCAGATTTGTAGCGACCAAAAGACTGTAATCATTATGAAATTCTATCTTTTTTGAAACTCCTAATTGTGCTTTTGGTAAGGTAATTTCAGTGCTTTCAGGAAGTTCAGTATTTTCTCCCGGAATTGCATTGGCAATTTTTTCGTATTCTTCTTCATCAATATTCCAAACATTATAAGTCGTTGTAATATCGCGAAGCATTAAACCAAATTTCCAGTCATTTTTTTCAAACTGCAAACCAAAATCAAAACCAAATCCCCACGAATTGGCAAATTTTCCAATTACACGTCGAATAATTTTTGCATTTACACCATATTGGAAACCTTCAACGGGCAATTTTCTTGCGTATGAAAAGGTAAAGCCATAATCGGCTGTTGAGAATAAACTAATTCGGTTGTAATCAATGTTTCCCTGACTGTCGATCAATTCGGTTGTGTCCATGATGTCATCAACACCAAAACGAATCATCGAAATTCCCCAGGCACTTCTCTCATCAATCGGGCTTGCATATCCTATATAATCATATTGTGCAATATTAGCAAAGTAATTAGCGTGCATTAAGGAAATCTGATGATCTTCAAGATGTGTCAAACCTGCCGGGTTCCAATAAACTGAATTTACGTCTTCTGTAGAAGCAACTACAGCGCTCGACATGCCTAATGCTGCGGCATCAACACCAATGTTCATAAACTCATTCGAATATTTTCGAACGGTTTGTGCATATTGTGTAAAACTCCAAAATAATAAAAGCCCAAAAAGTTTCTTCAACGGATTTTTTTTTGCAAACCGAAGTCTGTTTTAATTTTCATCAAAAATATAATATTTTACTCAGCTAATTTCTTCCTTTTCATAAATATTGCAAAACGGATAGTTTGAAATAAAAAACTCTTGCAAAAACACCTTTTTCATACACTTATTATGCTAAATTTGCGCTAACCATAATCAAATTTTATAAAACATGAATATCAAAAAACACATTCCAAACCTAATTACGTTAATTAACCTTTTTTGTGGTTGTATCGCAGTTGTTTTCGTTTCAGAAGCCAATTACGAAATGGCCTTTTACTTTGTTTGTCTGGGAATATTTTTTGATTTTTTTGATGGTTTTTTTGCCCGATTATTTAAAGTTTCTAGTCCGCTTGGATTACAGTTAGATTCTTTGGCAGATATGGTAACCAGCGGAGTTGCTCCGGGTTATGTAATGTACAGTTTGTTCACAAACAGTGCACACGAATTAGGAACAAATCCCGCAATTCCTTTTTTAGGATTTATTGTAACATTAGGATCTTGTTATCGATTGGCAAATTTCAATATTGATACCCGTCAAACCGATTCGTTTATTGGTTTACCAACTCCGGCAAATGCACTTTTTATTTTAAGTCTGCCTTTGGTTTTAAAATTCTCAGATTCATTGCTGATGTTGGAGATTTTAACGAACCAATGGGTTTTGTTGGTAATTACTTTATGCAGCGCTTATATTTTAAATGCAGAAATCCCGTTGTTTGCATTAAAAGTTAAAAAGTTCAATTTAAAAGATAATGCACTTCAAATCGTATTTTTATTAGTTTCTTTGGTTTTGGTAGTATTACTTCAATATATCGCAATTCCGTTAATCATCATTTTTTATGTGTTGTTATCGGTTGTGAATAATATGTTTTTGAAAAAGTAGTTTATTTGAATGGCAAGAAAAACCACTACACGAAGAAATTCTTATTCTAAAGCAAAACCTAAAAGATCTGTTTTTGGCAGCGCCATTCGCTTTATTTTTTATTCTTGTTTAGTGCTGATTTTTTTAGGTACGATTTATCATTATCGTGCGGGATTAGCTTTTTATCTTGGTTTTAAATCAGGGAAAGTTTTAGAAGAAGATGAGGTAGACAAACACCTTTCTGACGTTAGAAATATTCAGGTTTTAGAAAATCACAAAGGAAAAGTGATTGGTATTGACGTATCTGAATTTCAGGGAAAAGTGGATTGGGAAGAAGTTGAAATTTTAGAAGAAAAATATCCGGTAAGTTTTGTTTTTATTCGCGCAACTGCCGGAAACGATAGAGTAGACAGGCAATTTAAGAAAAATTGGGACGGAGCCAAAGAAAACAAAATCATGCGTGGCGCTTATCATTACTATCGCCCGAATGAAAATTCTATAGAGCAGGCGAATCTTTTTATTAAAACGGTAAAATTACAAAAAGGTGATTTGCCACCCGTTTTAGATATCGAAAAACTACCAAAAAATCAATCTTTGGATAGTTTGAAAAAAGGCTTAAAACGCTGGCTGACAAAAGTAGAATCACATTATCAGGTTCGCCCGATAATATATACCGGAGAACGTTATTATAGCGATTTTCTAAAAGAAGAATTCAGTGAATATTTATTTTGGATAGCCAACTACAATTTCTACAGAGAAAAAATTGAAGACGATTGGCTTTTTTGGCAATTTACAGAAAAAGCTTCTCTACCGGGAATAGAGCATCGGGTTGATGTCAATATCTACAATGGTGATTTGCAGCAATTGCAGTTTATTGCAGTGGAATAGTTTTCAGTATTTAACTTTGAAGATTGTTTACTTTGATAAAAGTGCAATTGGAATTAAACACAATACCGCTATTAAAATTAAAACAGAATAAGGATTAGCAAAATTTACAGTGTAACCCATCCATTGAATTCTTTTTGGAGGAAGTAATCGTTTATCCTTCGGATTATAATAAAAGCATCCTAAATACCAATTGTTTGGATCTTTATGCCAATTGTCGTAATCTTCCTGAGTTGGTTCTTGTGACTTCATGTGGTTAATATAAGATGTAAAAGAAAAATGGTAAAAAGTCTTAATATTTAACCTTTTACCATTCATGTTTAACTTTATTAAAATTCAAGTTTCTTTTTACGAAGTTCGAAGTTTTGTCCCAAATAAACACGGCGAACCATTTCATCTTCAACCAGTTCTTCCGGAACTCCGGCTTTCAAAATTCCACCTTCAAACATTAAGTATGTTTTATCGGTAATGGCTAAAGTTTCCTGAACGTTGTGATCGGTAATTAAAATTCCGATATTTTTATTTTTCAACTGCGCTACAATTCTCTGAATATCTTCAACCGCAACAGGGTCAACTCCGGCGAAAGGCTCATCCAGTAAAATAAATTTTGGATCTGTTGCCAGAGCACGCGCAATTTCGGTACGACGACGTTCTCCTCCCGAAAGTAAATCACCTCGGTTGGTGCGAATGTGTTCTAAGCTAAATTCTTCAATCAAACTTTCCATTTTGGCAACTTGCTCTTCTTTAGAAAGTTTAGTCAATTGTAAAACACTCAGAATGTTATCTTCAATACTTAACTTTCTAAAAACAGAAGCTTCCTGTGCCAGATAACCAATTCCTTGTTGAGCACGTTTGTACATTGGATAATCAGTAATATTCAAATCATCAAGGTAAATGTTTCCCTGATTTGGTTTTACCAATCCCACAATCATATAAAAAGAAGTTGTTTTTCCGGCACCATTAGGACCTAAAAGACCAACGATTTCTCCCTGATTTACTTCAACAGAAATTCCTTTTACAACACTGCGTCCTTTATAGGTTTTGATTAAATTATCGGCTCTTAATTTCATTTTTTAAGTTTAATCGTTTAAACGTTAGAATCGTTTATTCGCTACAAATTAACGAATAAACGATTCAACAAATAAACCTTTAACAATTATTTAGTTTCAGCTTCTTCCAAAGCTTCCCAAAATTCGTAAGCTCTTCTTAAATGCGGAATTACAATTGTTCCTCCAACCAAAGTTGCGATTCCCATAGCTTCCATCATTTCTTCTTTTGTAACACCTTCTTTATGGCTTGTTTCCAAGTGATATTTTACACAATCATCACAACGTAAAACAGCCGAAGCAACCAATCCTAAAAGCTCTTTTGTTTTTACATCAAGAGCGCCTGGCGCATATGCGTTAGTGTCAAGGTTAAATATTCGCTTTACAATTTTGTTATTGTCAGCTAATAATTTTTCGTTCATTTTAGAACGATAGTCGTTAAATTCTTGTATAATATCAGACATTTTCTTTCAATTTATTTTTATAAACAATCCTTGAAATCAGGATACTTATTTCGTAGATAATCAACATTGGGATAGCCACAATAGTCTGGCTCACTACATCCGGAGGTGTTACAATTGCCGCAATAATTAAAATAAGGATTACTGCATATTTCCAATATTTTCTTAGAAATTCAGGAGTTACAAGTCCCAATTTAGTTAGGAAATAAATGATAATAGGTAATTCAAAAAACAATCCGCTGGCAAGAATACTTGTTTTTACCATTCCCATATACGATTCTATCGTAAATTGATTGACTACCATTTCACTAATAGAGAAGGTAGCAACGAAATTTACAGACATCGGAATTACAATATAATATCCAAATATAACACCGCAAAAGAAAAGTAATGAAGAAGTGAAGATGAATATTTTGGCATTTTTTCTTTCTTTTTCATACAAAGCCGGACTAATAAATTTCCAAAGCTCGTATAAAATATAAGGAAAACTCAGAATAAAACCAGCCAGAATACACATCCAGACAAAAATGTTTACCTGTCCTTCCATTTCGGTATTCTGAATAATGAAATTCAATTTAGTAATACAAATGCTGTCAGCAAAACCTAACTGATGTGATAAGTCGCAAAACCATACGTAGGTAAAAAATGTGGGTCTCGTTGGACCTAAAATGATTTCATCAAATAAATAATCACTAATGAAATAAGTAATAAATGCCATTATCATAATAGCAATTGTACTTCTTACTAAAAGCCATCTTAATTCCTCAAGATGGTCTAAAAATGACATCTCGCCAAGGTTCTTTTTTGCCATTATACGATTCCTTCTTTTAAAATGTCATGTAAATGTAATACTCCTTTGTACTCGCCATTATCAGCAACGATTAGCTGAGTTATTGAAAAATCTTCTAAAATATTTAAGGCGTCAATAGCCATAGTTTCAGATGATACTAATTTAGGGTTTTTTGACATAATATCCTTTGCAGTCAAATCTGCAATAGTATCTACGTCATTTAGCATTCTTCGGATGTCTCCATCGGTAATAATTCCAATTATTTTATCATTTTCGATTACTGCTGTAACTCCTAATCGTTTTTCAGAGATCTCAAAAATAACTTTTTTAACTGAAGTATCCGGTGTTACCATTGGTTTTAACGAGTGCTCGATCATGTCTTTTACGCGAAGCAGTAATTTTTTTCCTAAAGCTCCGCCCGGATGATAAACCGCAAAATCTTCAGGTTTAAAATCACGCATTTCCATTAAACAAACGGCAAGAGCATCACCCATAACGAGTTGTGCAGTTGTGCTGTTTGTTGGCGCCAGGTTTATCGGGCATGCCTCCATGTCTACTGTTGTGTTTAAAACATAATCAGAACCTTTGGCCAATGATGAAGTTATGTTTCCTGTAATAGCAATTAAGATATTTCCAAAACGTTTCAATAACGGAACCAAAACTTTAATCTCCGGGCTGTTTCCACTTTTTGAAATGCAAATAATGATATCTTCTTTCTGAATCATACCCAAATCGCCATGAATAGCTTCTGAGGCGTGAAGGAACATAGAAGGTGTTCCGGTTGAGTTAAAAGTAGCAACCATTTTTTGTGCGATAATGGCGCTTTTTCCTATACCTGTAACGATCAATCTGCCTTTTGTTTCGTAAATGCGTTGGGTTGCTTCGAAGAAATTTTCGTCAAGAAAATCAATTAGCTTTGTAATTGCTTCACTTTCAGAGAGTATTGTTTTTTTGGCGATCGCCAATATATTTTCTTTTGTGATCAAAACAGAATATTTAAAATTTGTATGTATAAAAGAAAGTTGTATCTTTATGTGTTGCAAATTTATACAAAATATCCATTAATATAAAGAATGAATTCAAACGAAATTGAAATACACAAGGAATTAAAGAAGTATTTCGGCTTTAGCCAATTTAAAGGCTTGCAGGAGCAAGTCATTACGAGTATCTTAGGTAAAAAGAATACTTTTGTAATTATGCCAACTGGCGGTGGAAAGTCTCTTTGTTATCAATTACCCGCTTTAATTCAGGACGGAACGGCAATTGTTGTTTCTCCTTTAATTGCTTTGATGAAAAATCAGGTTGATGCCATCAGAAGCCTTTCTTCAGAAAACGGAATTGCGCATGTTTTAAATTCCTCTCTTACCAAAACAGAAATTGCACAAGTTAAAAAAGATATTACATCTGGTTTGACAAAGCTTTTATATGTCGCGCCCGAGTCTTTAACAAAAGAAGAATATGTGGCTTTTTTACAAAGCGTGCCTATTTCATTTGTTGCTATTGATGAAGCGCATTGTATTTCAGAATGGGGTCATGATTTTAGGCCGGAGTACAGAAACCTGAAAAACATTATTAAACAATTGGGACAGGTTCCTATTATAGGACTTACCGCAACTGCAACCCCAAAAGTTCAGGAAGATATTCTTAAAAACCTGGATATGTCTGATGCAAGTACTTTTAAAGCATCGTTTAACAGACCAAATTTATACTACGAAGTTCGTACAAAAACCAAAAATATAGAATCGGATATCATTCGATTTATCAAACAACATAAAGGAAAATCAGGAATTATTTATTGCCTTAGCCGTAAAAAGGTAGAGTCAATTGCCGAAGTTTTACAGGTTAACGGAATTAGTGCCGTGCCGTATCACGCAGGTTTAGATGCCAAAACCAGAGCCAAACATCAAGATATGTTTTTGATGGAAGATGTAGATGTTGTAGTTGCGACAATCGCTTTCGGAATGGGAATTGATAAACCAGACGTTCGTTTTGTAATTCATCATGATATTCCAAAATCACTCGAAAGTTATTATCAGGAAACCGGTCGTGCCGGTCGTGATGGAGGAGAAGGACATTGCCTGGCTTATTACTCTTATAAAGATGTAGAAAAGCTGGAGAAATTTATGTCCGGAAAGCCGGTTGCAGAACAAGAAATTGGTTTTGCGCTTTTGCAGGAAGTTGTGGCTTACGCCGAAACCTCAATGTCACGCCGAAAATTCTTATTGCATTATTTTGGTGAAGAATTTGACAGCGAAAACGGAGAAGGTGCCGATATGGATGACAATGTTCGTAATCCGAAAAATAAAATTGAAGCTAAAGAACAGGTTGTTAAATTGCTGGAAATTGTTCGCGATACCAAACACATTTACAAATCCAAAGAAATTGTCTTTACTTTAATAGGCCGTATAAATGCCGTAATTAAAGCACATAAAACAGATATACAGCCGTTTTTTGGTTCAGGTTCAGATCATGACGAAAAATACTGGATGGCTTTACTTCGACAAGTTTTGGTTACCGGTTATTTATCAAAAGATATTGAAACCTACGGAATTATAAAAATTACTCAGGAAGGATTAGATTATATTAAAAATCCGGTTTCGTTTATGATGTCCGAAGATCACGAATATAATGAGTCTGAAGATGAAGCAATCGTAACAGCATCAAAATCATCAGGAACTGCAGATGAAGTTTTAATGGGAATGTTACGCGAACTACGCAAAAAAGTAGCCAAAAAACTGGGAGTTCCTCCGTTTGTTGTTTTTCAGGATCCTTCTCTTGAAGATATGGCTTTAAAATACCCAATTAGTTTAACAGAATTATACAATATTCATGGTGTTGGTGAAGGAAAGGCCAAGAAATATGGTGGCGATTTCGTAACGCTTATTAATCGTTATGTTGAAGATAATGATATTATTCGTCCAGACGATTTAGTTGTAAAATCTACAGGAGTAAATTCTGCCAATAAATTATATATTATTCAAAACATTGATAGAAAATTACCATTGAGTGATATCGCTTCTGCAAAAGGGCTTTCTATGGATGCTTTGATTAAAGAGATGGAGCAGATCGTTTATGCCGGTACTAAATTAAATATTAAATATTGGGTCGATGATTTACTTGATGACGATCAGCAAGAAGAAATTCACGATTATTTCATGGAATCAGAATCAGACAAAATCGAAGACGCCCTTAAAGAATTTGATGGCGATTATGATATTGATGAATTACGCTTGATGCGTATTAAATTTATTAGCGAGGTAGCAAATTAATCAAATTCCAAAATTTATAAATTCCAAATTCCAAATTCCAATTGCTAGCGATAGTTTGGAATTTGGAATTTTTATTTAAGATTTGCCGAAGTAATTGGAATTTGGAATTTTTTTATTGGAATTTTACTCTGTATAAACTTCCCCACGATGCGGTTTCAAAGCATCTCGTACCTGAATCATATTTTCATCGGTAACAACCATAAAAGCAATGGCCTGCATGTCGTTAATGATTTTAATCCCCGTAATATTTAACGGAAGTTTTTCTATGGCGATATATTCTTTCAAATGAATTTCATGGTGTTCAGCAGTTTTTGCCGAAGCCGGACCACGAAAATCCCAAATTAGTTTTATTTTTCTAGACATTATTTTTTAAAGGTGCAAAGGTTCAGAGTTGCAAAGGTACAAAGTTGTGTGAAGATATTCATTGTATTTTAAATTGTATATATCGTATATATGGTATATTTTTGCTTAAAATTATTTCAAATGAGAAAGTTAATAGATATCGATGAAAAAACATTAACTAAATTAAAGGTGATTTCAATTTTTGAAAAGACAAGTGTTAAAGGATTAATTGAAAATGCAGTACAAATGTACGTGAAAAGCATGCAAACAAATCAATTTAATAATCTGTCAGAGGAAGAAAAAGAAGATCTTGGTTTGATGATGTTAATGCAGGAAGTAGACAGAAACGATAAAGTTAGCGAAGAGGAAATCTTCAAAATATTAGGTAAATGAAAGTTGAATATTTAAAACAATTTTCTAAAGATTTACTAAAAATTAATGATGAGACTTTAAAGAATAATTTATTTGAGATTATTGTTTTGCTAAAAGAAACTGAAAATTTAAATCTTTTACCCAATGTCAAAAAGCTGAAAGGTCATACGGAAGCTTACAGAATTAGGATTGGGAAATACAGATTGGGATTTTTTTTCGATGGTGAAGTGGTAGAACTTGCCCGATTTGCAAAACGAGAAGACATTTATAAATTATTTCCATAAGATTTCAGAACACATACAACATGCCAAAAGAACTTCTATTACAAGTTTCTCCCGATATTGCAGCAAACGAATCGCTGCTCAAAGACTATTTATCTAAACAAATAAAAGTTTCTCCACAGGAAATTCAGCATATTACCATTTTAAAACGTTCCATTGATGCGCGCCAAAAAGCGATAAAAATCAATCTGAAAGTTACTATATATTTAAAAGACGAACCTTTTCAGGAAAGCAAAATTGAGCTACCTATATATAAGGACGTTTCATCGGCGCAGGAAGTGATTGTTGTGGGTGCTGGTCCAGCCGGACTTTTCGCAGCTTTGCAATTGATAGAATTAGGCTTAAAGCCAATTGTAGTCGAACGCGGAAAAGATGTTCGCGGACGCCGACGTGACTTAAAAGCAATCAACGTAGATCATTTGGTAAACGAAGATTCAAATTACTGTTTTGGTGAAGGTGGGGCAGGAACCTATTCTGACGGAAAATTATATACGCGTTCTAAAAAACGTGGCGATGTTACCCGAATTTTAGAGCTTTTAGTAGCTTTTGGGGCTTCTGAAGATATCTTGGTAGAAGCCCATCCGCACATCGGAACAAATAAGTTACCCAAAATTATCGAAGACATCCGAAACAAGATAATCGAATTTGGCGGTCAGGTTTTGTTTGATACCCGAGTAACCGATATTTTAGTAAAAAACAATGAGGTTGAAGGAATTGTAACTCAAAATGGAGATAAGATTCTGGCAAATAAATTAATCTTAGCAACAGGACATTCGGCGCGAGATATTTTTGAATTATTAGATAAAAAGAAAATCCTAATAGAGGCAAAACCTTTTGCATTAGGAGTTCGTGCAGAACATTCGCAACAATTGATAGATAGTATTCAATATAGCTGCGATTATCGCGGAGAACATTTGCCTCCGGCGCCGTATTCAATCGTAAAGCAGGTAAACGGCAGAGGAATGTATTCTTTCTGTATGTGTCCGGGTGGAGTAATTGCGCCTTGTGCTACAAGTCCGGGTGAAGTGGTTACAAACGGCTGGTCGCCATCAAAACGTGATCAGGTTACGGCAAATTCAGGAATTGTGATCGAATTGAAATTGGAAGATTTTAAACCTTTTGCAAAATTTGGTGCTTTGGCCGGAATGGAATTTCAAAAAAGTATAGAGCAAAAAGCGTGGCATTTGGCTGGAGAAACTCAAAAAGTTCCGGCACAGCGAATGGTCGATTTTACCCAAAATAAAGTTTCAGCAGATATTCCAAAAACATCTTATGTTCCCGGAACAACTTCGGTTGAAATGGGACAGGTTTTTCCTGGATTTTTATCGCAGATTTTACGCGAAGGTTTTAAGGAATTTGGAAAATCAATGCGTGGTTATTTAACCAATGAAGCCATTTTGCACGCGCCAGAGAGTAGAACCTCATCCCCGGTGAGAATTCCCAGAGATCCTTTAACGTATGAACATTTACAAATAAAAGGTTTATATCCTTGCGGAGAAGGCGCTGGTTACGCAGGCGGAATTATATCTGCTGCTATCGATGGCGAAAAATGTGCTTTAATGATTGCCGAAACACTAAAATAATATAAGCCTATGAAAGATTTCTTTTCTAATTTGTTTGGTAGAAACAACGATCCAAAATCAATTGTTTCTTTTGATGTTATGGATGCGCTTTACTCGCATTTATACTATGTCGAAAGTCAATTTGAGTTTGAAATGAAAAATGTACACAATGCAGTTTCCGTCAATTTGTTTACTTTTCCAACCTCTTTTGATGGTTATGAAGAAACTCAAAAAGAACTTGAAAAAAATGGGTTTAAAAACTCGTATGAAGTTTTAAATGAGCTTTACAAAAAAATAAATATCGATCCAATTACTCCAGATAAGATTGAGCAGGAATTAGAATTTGATTATTTGCATATTCAGTTTTATACCAAACCACCGGAGCGTATCAAAAAAGAGATGAAATATATTTTTCATAATTTTTATATCTTTTTTTGCTGCACAAATAGCGCAGAAACTAATGATTTTAGAATTATGTACAAGTTTGGTCATTTTTTTGATTATATAAAAGGGATTCTGGAAGCTGAATTTATTGATATAAATACGCCTAAAAACGACATTCAGGAAATAGGTTTTAGTGAGTTTAAGACAATTTTGCAAGGAATTTGCCAATATGTAAATATTGAAATTCCGGAAGGTGTAGAACTTCCTTCTCAAGAAAATTTATTAGTTGATGAAGAGGTTACGACAGAAACTTTCGAAGAATTTATTAATCTGGTTTCAAGAGGAAATGCAGATGATAAGGTGGTTAAAAAACAATCGAAAAAACTTTTAAAGAATTTTAAAAAAGGACCGGAAAATTATCATGAGACGGTTGAAGCGCATTGGGGGCTTTTTGATAGTGTGGATTGCTGGAACAGCGATTGGAAATTTGATCCCGAAGATGCTGAGTATTTCATTTCAGAAATGATTGGTCAGGATCTTAATTTTGATTATCCGGAAGAAACCTATAGTCATAATTTGTTTCCGTACATTCAATCAGCATTAGAGAAATTAGATTTGGAATTAATGACTTATGATACACATGGAGATAATTACTTGTTTTTTGTGGCAAATAAAAATGATGTAGACAGAATTTTAGCCTTGTCTGAGTTGACGAAAATTGAGGTGAATCAATTATAAAATAACGCTTAAAAAAAATAATCGCCACAAATTCACGAATTAGTTTTGCAATAATTCGTGAATTCGTGGCGAAAAACTTTATATGAATCTTTGATTTACGGAATCAAAATTATTTTCCCTGTACTTTTTCGGCTTTCCAGATAATCATGCGCCAATTTTCCTTCTGATAATTTGAAAGATGTTGGTGTTGAAAGCGTTATTTTTCCTTCTATAATCCATTGAAATAATTGATTGGTTCTTTTGATTCTTTCTTCTTTCGAATTTAAATAACTCCATAAATCACCTCCGGTTAAGGTTTTTGAGCCGTCCATTAACATTCTCGGATCTACAGGTGCCGGATCGCCGCCCGCCATTCCGAAGAAAACAACTTGTCCGCATTCTTTTGTGACCTCAAAACTGTCCATTAATGTGCTTCCGATACTATCGTAAACGACATCAACTCCATTTGGGATTATTTTTAAAACATCTGATTTCCAATCATTATTATATAGAAAAACATGATCTGCGCCTTGTTCAAATGCAACTTTTGCTTTGTCTGAAGATGAGGTTAAACCAATAGCATTGGCGCCAAAAAATTTACTTATTTGAGTTAAAATCTGACCAACTCCGCCAGCAACTGCGTGAATTAAAATCGTTTCACCTTTTGCTGTTTTGTGACTGTCGGTTGCTAAATAATGAGCTGTTAAACCCTGAAGTAAAATGGAAGCGGCGGTTTCAAAAGAAATGGCTTCAGGCAAAGGCAAAACATGATTGGTATTTACGGCAACCAATTCTGCATTTGCAAAAGGAACATCGGCAAAAGCCACACGATCGCCAACTTTATATTCAGGATGATTGTTTGCGTCAACGACAATTCCGGCGCCTTCGTAACCGGCAATAAAAGGCGGATTTCCTTTTAAATGATAATTTCCTTTTCGTCTGTACACATCGGCAAAATTTAATCCGATGGCTTTCATTTCGACTAAAATTTCATCGCTTTTTAATTCCGGATTTGGAATTTCTATATATTCTAAAACATCTGAATCTCCGAAAGTAGAGAAGGTAAGTGCTTTCATTTCTTTATATTTGTTAGGAATACAAAGTACGTGAAAAATCAGCTGTAGATTTAAAAGCGTGTCTTAAAAGTGAATAAAAAACCTCGCTTCAGATGAAACGAGGTTTTAGTTTTATAGCCACAGATTATAAGATTAAAATGATTTTAAAATTGGTAATAGTTGCCACAAATCTCACTAATCTGCACTAATTAATTCATACTAATTCGTGAATTCGTGGCGAAAAAATCATTTTAATCTTATAATCTGTGGCAAAATAAAAATTATATTTTAGGAAATTTCATTTCATTGAAAGTGCTTTTTTGAGCTGCCAATTTTTCAATTTCATCCCATTTCCTTGGAGATTCAGCTGATAGATTTTCGTATGAATTTTTTTTGATGAGAATATCATCTTCGATACGAACACCAATATTCCACCATTTTTTATCGCATTTACTGTTTGCGGGAATATAAATTCCAGGTTCAACAGTCAGGATCATATTTTCTTTTAAGCTGCCCATATAATTTCCTTTGTCGTGAACATCTAAACCAAGAAAATGCGAACAACCATGCGGATAGTAGATTTTTACATCTGCAGGATCTGTAATGATTCCCTGTTTAATTAATCCGGCTGCAATAACTTCTTTCGATTTTTTATTTAAATCCTGAATAGGTGTTCCTTCTTTGCAGATTTTAAAAACCTCTTCCTGTGCGTCGTAAACCAATTGATAAATGGCTTTTTGCTCTTCGGTAAATTTTCCGTTTGCCGGAATTGTTCTTGTAACATCTGCGGAATAACTGTGATATTCAGAACCAACATCCATTAGCAATAATTGATTGTCGATTTTTGTGGCGTTATTTTCTCCATAATGTAAAATACATCCGTTTGCTCCGGCGCCTATAATTGGCGGATAACCTTCGCCTTCAGCACCATAGTGTTTGTGAATGTAAGCATGAATTCCGTCAGCTTCGTTTTCGCTCATATCGGGACCTACGGCTTTCATAACTTCGTTGTGGGCAACACAGGAAAGTTTTACGGTTTTACGCATTAAAACTAGTTCCTCGGGTGTTTTTATTTCTCTAAGTGAATTTGTAATTGTTCTGAAAAGTTCCAGAGAAGTTTCATTTTCTGTCATAATTCCAGCTTTCGTTTTGAAAGAATCGAGCAAACCGGCAAGATCAAAACCGCTTTTGTCTCTCCCGATATCTGTTGGAATTTTATCATAAATAACTTTATCAAATTTTTTGAAATCAATGTCAAAGTTTTTAAAATCCTTGCCATTGTAAACTGTTGAAAAGCCTAACTTAGATTTTGCTCCATCGATTCCTAAACGTCTTCCTGTCCACATTTCGCGATTGGCATTTTTTTCTCTCACAAAAAGAATTTCGTTATACTTTTCGCCACTTCCCTGATTTTCTTTAAAAAGCAATAAAACACCATCTGGTTCCTTATAACCTGTTAAATAAAACAAATCAGGATTTTGATGATAATTGTAATTAACGTCTTTTGAAAAAACTCTTTCAGGATATGAAAAAATAACCGCTACAGAATTTGCAGGCATTAAAGCTCTAAAAGCCTCTCTTCTGCCTTTATGAAATTCTTTGGAAAGATAATCGGTTGGCAAATTTTCCTGAGATTGAACTTGATTGATTGTAATTAAGAAGGCAAAAAGTAAGAGCAGTCGCTTCATTTTTTTGATTTTTTGATGATGAATTGTTTTTTATCTGATGCAAATTACAAAAAATACAATTGCGTACTGGAATTTAGATCTTGAAGTAATATTGTTTTTTTAAGAAAAACATGTAACTTAGAGATGTGAATATGCCAACTTAACGGTTAAAGTTTTTTTGTTTAAAACTGAAAACCGGGCATGAATATTGAGAAACGAATGCTAGAGGATGATTTAATCTTCAAGGAAAAAACAAATTAATTCAAAAAAAAACACACATTATGAAAAAATACACCATCGCAATCGTTTCGGTTTTAACCTTATTACTAGCTTCATGTATGGCATCAAAAGAAAACAAAAGCGCTGCCAGTATTTATGATACAACTTGGGAATTAGAATATATTTCAGGGCCAAGAATTGCTTTTGAAGGATTGTATCCAAATAAAAAACCACAAATTACTTTTGATCAGAAAGGAAAAAATGTTTTTGGTAATAATGGATGTAATGGCTATAGCGCGCCATTTACTTTAAATGGAAATTCTCTGACTTTTGGAGAGCCGGGACCAACTACAATGATGTTTTGTGATGGTGGAGGAGAAGCACAATTTTTGCAGCAGATGAAAAAAATTACAAGTTATTCTATTGACAAAGATGGGAAACTAAATCTAATTCAAGGCGATGTGCCGATGATGAGATTTAAAAAAGTGGTAAAATAATTTTAATTTAAAATTGACTTTAAAAAAAATAGCGAAATGAATTAATTCATTTCGCTATTTTTTATTCGTGCTTTACTTCTTTTTTAATTTGTCTTTAAAGACTTTTTCGAATTTTTCTATTTTTGGCTGAATCACCATTTTGCAATACGGCTGACTTTTGTTGTTGGTATAATAATTTTGATGATAATCTTCGGCTTTATAAAACTTGGTAAAAGGTTCTACTTTCGTCACAATTGGGCTATCGTAAACTTTTGCTTTATTTAGCTCGGCGATAATACTTTGAGCGACTTTTTTTTGCTCTTCATTTTTATAAAAAATCACCGAACGATATTGCGTTCCCACATCGGCTCCTTGTCTGTTTAAAGTTGTAGGATCGTGAACGGTAAAGAATACTTTGAAAATTTCGTTGAGGTCTGTCACATTTTTGTCGTACGTAATTTGTACGACTTCGGCGTGACCGGTTGTTCCTGTGCAAACTTCTTCATAAGTTGGATTGGCGACTTTTCCTCCCGAAAATCCCGAAACTACAGATTTAACCCCGTTTAAATTTTCGTAAACAGCTTCTACACACCAATAACAGCCTCCGCCTACGGTGATGGTTTCCAGATTTGAAGCTTTTTTTGTTTGTGCAAATCCGTTAAGGGATAATGCAAAAAGGCAAATTAAGATTGTATTTTTCATTTTAAGAATTATTTATTTTGAGAATCAGGAATAAAATCAAGAGCGATCGAGTTCATGCAATAACGTTTTCCGGTTGGCGCAGGACCATCATCAAATAAATGACCTAAATGCCCTCCGCAACGCCCGCAACGCGCTTCGATTCTTTCCATTCCTAGTGAATTATCATTTTTATAAACGACACTTTTTTTGTTGTCTTGTTCAAAAAAGCTCGGCCATCCGCAGCTGCTTGTAAATTTGGCTCCCGATCTAAAAAGCAAGTTTCCGCATGAAGCGCAGTAATAAGTTCCTTTTTCATCGGTGTTCCAGTATTTTCCTGTAAAAGGTCTTTCTGTATCCGCCTGACGCATAACGGCGTAAACATCTTCCGGAAGCACTTTTTTCCATTCAGAATCGCTTACATTCAACTTAGTAGTATCTGTATTTGAATAATATGGATTTCCGGGTTTGTCGATTTTATTTTCCATAACAACATTTTTTGTATTTTGTTTTTTTGTTGATTGCCCGCATGCCTGAAAAATAAAGAGCGGAAGCAAAAAGCAAAGACTGAAAAATTGAGTTCTTGTTTTCATGTTTTTATGAGGCTTTTAATTGTAAATCAAAGATACGACGAGAGTTGGCTTCGAAATGTCGGCTAATTTACAATTGAGTTTTTTTTAAGTATGTTTTAACTTTTTTTTATTTACGTAAAAGCAATCGGTTTAGTTTTTTAGACTTATTTTTAAGGGAATTTTAAATCAAAAAAGATTTTTAAAGTTTTGAATATGAAATGCTTGTCGCGGATGGCAGCTCGTTAAACTTTTCACAATCTTTTTTAGGATTTTCAAGCCATTTCTTTTTTCGTATTTTTGTTTGTACAAAACTACATATGATAGAAGAAAACGTAATATTAGTCAATCAAAACGATGAACAAATTGGCTTAATGCCGAAATTAGAAGCGCATGAAAAAGCACTTTTACACCGTGCATTTTCGGTTTTTATTTTAAATAGTAAAAATGAAATCATGTTGCAGCAGCGTGCGCATCAAAAATACCATTCTCCTTTACTCTGGACGAATACTTGTTGCAGCCATCAGCGTGAAGGCGAAACCAATATAGAAGCCGGAAGCAGACGATTGTTTGAAGAAATGGGTTTTAAAGCAGAATTGAAAGAACTTTTTCATTTTATTTATAAAGCACCTTTTGATAATGGTTTGACAGAACACGAACTCGATCATGTTATGATAGGCTATTATAATGACGATCCTGCCATCAATTTAGAGGAAGTAGAAGATTGGAAATGGATGAAAATTGAAGATATTAAAGCAGATATTGAACAAAAGCCTGAGATTTATACTGTATGGTTTAAAATAATTTTTGATGAATTTTATCATTTTTTAGAAGACCATAAAATTTAATTATACCAACCAAACCTAAATGAGAGTAACCATATCAAGAAAAGCACATTTTAATGCTGCACATCGATTGCACAGAAAAGATTGGACATTTGAAAAAAACGATGCTGTTTTTGGAAAATGCAATAACGCCAATTTTCATGGTCATAATTATGGTTTAACAGTAAGTGTTACAGGAAAAATTGACCCGGAAACTGGTTTTGTTTTAGATGTGAAAGTATTAGCGGATATTATACTAGAAGAGGTAGAAATTCCGTTTGATCACAAGAACCTGAATCTGGATGTTCCGGAATTTCAGGATTTGAATCCAACAGCAGAAAATATTGCCGTTGTGATATGGAATAAAATTAGAAAAAGAATTCAGCCTGATTTTGACTTAGAAATCGTTTTGAATGAAACGGATCGCAATTTTGTAACTTATAAAGGAGAATAATAAATGTCATTAAAAATAGGAGATATAGTTCCGAATTTTACTGCAAAAGATAGTCACGGAGAACTTTTTGAAAGCCGAAATGTTTTAGGAAGAAAGCCACTTGTGATTTATTTTTACCCAAAAGATAATACACCCGGTTGTACTACTGAAGCTTGCAGCTTTAGAGATCAATACGAAGATTTTAAAGATTTAGGTGCCGAAGTAATCGGGATAAGCAGTGATAGTGTAAAATCACATCACAAATTTGCCAAAAAACATGAATTGCCATTCATTTTGTTGTCTGATCAGGATAAAAGATTAAGACAGCTTTTTGGAGTAAAGAATAATTTATTTGGTTTGTTGCCGGGAAGAGTTACTTATATCATTGACAGAAATGGGGTTGTAATTTATATTTTTGATAATATGAATGCAGCAAAACACATTCCGAAGGCATTAGAAACCATTAAAGAATTAGTACTATAGATTACAATTAGAACACAACAATAATTAATTAAAAATATTTGCCAAAAAATAAAAACTTATGGAACCAAAAATGTACCCTTTACAATTTGAACCAATTTTAAAAGAAAGAATCTGGGGAGGAGAAAAACTAAAAACTATTCTTAACAAACCAATTACTTCTAAAATAACTGGCGAAAGCTGGGAATTATCAACTGTAGAAGGAGACGTGAGTGTTGTAGCGAATGGTGAGTTGAAAGGGAAGTCGTTAATGGAACTTATTGACGAATCACCAAATGAAATTCTGGGTACAGAAGTTTACAAACGTTTTGGAAAACAATTTCCGCTACTTTTTAAATATTTAGACGCAAGAGAAGATCTTTCCATACAAGTTCATCCAAATGATAAATTAGCAAAAGAGCGTCATAATTCTTTTGGTAAAACCGAAATGTGGTATGTAACGCAAGCTGATGCCGATGCAAGAATTATTGTTGGGTTTAAAGAAGATTCAAGCAAAGAGGAATATTTAAAACACTTAAATGATAAAAGTTTAGTTTCGATTTTAGATACTGTAAAAGCAAAGCCGGGAGATGTTTTCTTTTTAGAAACAGGAACTGTTCATGCAATTGGTGCAGGTTTGGTTGTTGCCGAAATTCAGCAAACATCTGATATTACGTATCGTTTATATGATTTTGATCGTAAGGATGCGCAGGGAAATACGAGAGAACTTCATGTGGATTTGGCGCTTGATGCCATTAATTATAATAAAGTAGATACACAGAAGAAATACGAGACAAAAACAAATACATCAAACGTTGTGGTTGATTGTCCTTATTTTACCACCAATTTTCTTCCTTTAGAAAATAAACTGGAAGTTTCTAAATCAGGAGCAAGTTTTACCGTTTATATGTGTATTGAAGGAAGTTTTGAAATTGAATACAGCGGTTTTAAACAAACTTATATAAAAGGAGATACGATTTTGGTTCCTGCTGAGATTAATGCATTTATTTTGAATGGAAATGCTTCAATTTTAGAAATTTACATTTCATAGCACGTAATAAAAAGATTATATGTACTTTTGCAGTCGCAAATTAAAATTAAAATAAAAATGGCAAACGTTAAGAATTTAAAGAAAGACATCAATTTCGTATTAGGAGATATTATTGAGGCAATTTACTTATTTGAAATGTCTACAACAGGAAATCCTACTCCGGAAACGAATGCTTTGATCGATCAGGCTATCGCTGCTTTTGATACTTTGATCACAAAAGTGAATGCAAAGAACGTTGAAAACAAAAAAGCACACTTCAAACAAATAAATGTTGAATTGGAAGAAACTGCTAATCAATTGATTGCTAAAATCAACGAATTGTAAGCAAAAAAAAGTATAAAAAGTTTGATTTTTTATTTGGAAAAACGAAAAACAGGCTTATCTTTGCACCCGTAATGAGTCGCCAGCGTAGCTCAGTTGGCTAGAGCAGCTGATTTGTAATCAGCAGGTCGTGGGTTCGAGTCCCTCCGCCGGCTCAACGTAAAACCATCACTGAAAAGCGAT
>Ga0307413_10000018_pt1 | contig 46527 bp, 67 predicted proteins | sample DK1Ometagenome_3_FD_203714 | JGI IMG/M metagenome (GOLD analysis project Ga0307413, IMG submission 203714) | Maize rhizosphere microbial communities from greenhouse at UC Davis, California, United States - DK15-O-2 | ecosystem: Host-associated > Plants > Roots > Rhizosphere > Soil | place: USA... | reverse complement strand
TGGGCCTTCTTGGGCTCCTTTGGTATCAACACTGGTGCATTCCAGAATGAAGTCAAAGAGTTGGATCCTAGTGCCAAAGGTGGTTGGACCTCCCTGGCCTTTGGTACTGGCGCTGGTGCATTGGATGCGTTTGGCCTTAGTAAAATGGTATCCCCACTCCTGAAGTGGGTTCCTGAAGATGTAGTCTACCGTAATGCATTGGCAGCTGGATTTCCTCCAGTCATGGCTCAAACTGCTATCCGTCAGGCTGCTGTTAACACTGCTAAGGGTGCTGGTCTTGAAGCTGGGATTGGTGCTACTCAAGAAGGGACTCAGGCATTCCTTGCTTCCAAGGTTGCTGACCATGAGCTTAATCTGGATAGTGCCTACGAGCGTATGGTTAACGCTGCACTAGGTGGTGGGATTGTAGGTGGTACTGTACGAGGTGGTGCATCTATTCTTGACACCATCACTCAGAATGCTCATGCAGTAGGTTCAGCTCGTCAGGGTAAACCATTCAATCAAGGTAGCACCGAAGAGGGTGGCCTCTTGAAGAAAGCTTGGCAAATGGGTGGCTCCGCTGCGACAGAACCATTGATCCCACTTGCTCGTGTATCTCCTGAAGCAGAGGCCTTTGTGAGAGAGTTCCGTCCAGACATGACTGGTGAGAAGGCTACTGGTAAAACAGTATTCGAAGACACCGATATTATGGCTGGTACATGGAACAAGAAGTTAGATGACGTCATTAAGAGTAAAAGTGACGTGGAGTTGGCCAATCTCATCGAGCAGGCCTCTCTTCCTAAGGCTCAACTGCAGGGTGAAGCTCTCCACCTTAGGAAAATTCTCGATGAAGTCCCTGAAGTTGCTAAGAGGGAAGGTGGCCTCTCCAATGTTGGTTATATTGATGGCTTCATGCCGTTCCGAGTTGATCCACGTAAAGTAGAGGCCAACCCACAAGGCTTCCTCACTGATATCGCCCCTTTCGTACAAGATCCCGTAGAAGCGCTGAGAAATTGGCAAGAGGAGATCAACACACCAAGAGGGTCCACAGTTCCTGAGATCGATCAACTGGTCAAACCAGATAGCACCACTGGTGAACTTGAAATCATGATGCGGGCACGTAAGGCTGGGGACCCAGACACAATGCGCGCTAAGTTTGCTCAAGGTGACGTTACTCCCAAGTTTGGACACTTGGAGTTCTCTCGATCTTTCGGGTCTGTACCTCAGACTGTCCTCAATAAGTGGACTACCGAACAAACTCCTAAACAACGAGTGGAAGCGGTTAGAGATTACTTTGAAGGGGCTGCGCATAGGATTTCCTTCGCTAAGCGATTCGGTGAGAATGGTGAGAAGGCTAATGCCCAGATTGCCAAAGCAGTGTACGAGGCTCAACAGAAGGGTCGTCCTGTAAGCAAAGGGGAGATCGACCAGATGTATGGTCTACTCAATGCCTACAATGGTATGTATGGACGCCTTAAATCTGAAGCCGCTAAGAATGCCCAGAGTTTGTTCTCTGCGTTCCTTGTGGTTAAGACACTGCCTCTGGCTACCTTGTCGTCTCTCTTTGAGTTTGTTACTCCAGCAATCCGTGGTGATGTAGGTACAGCGTTAACCTCTCTGATTCCTACCTTTGCAGAAATGGCTAAGGAGGCATCACGAGTGCTCCTCAAAGGTGTCCCTAAGAGCGACTTTGCTCAAGTGGCATCTGAGGCAGGGCTTAGCTTCCATAGTGCCCAGAGCGTCATGGCAGAGCGCCTAGGGGCCACCATGTTCAATCGAGGGGCAGCTAAGGTTACACGAGCTTTCTTCTTGGTGAATGGTCTCTCGGTGTTAACCCATGTGAACAGAACCTTTGCGGCTAAAACTGCTGATTCTATCTTCCATGAGAACCTCTTTAAACTGGCTAGTGGTATTGATGTTACCAGTGCTAAGGGTGCTCAACTGGCTAACCAATTGAGATCTATGGGTGTTGATATTAAGACTAACGCAGATGCGAGAGCCTTGTATAACCCAACGAATCCTTCTGAGGTTGCTGCTGCCAAGGATGCTAGAATTCTTGCTATGCACCGCTTTACTCGGCAGACTGTGTTGGAACCAAATATTGCAGATACCCCTTTGTGGATGAGCAATGGGAAGTTACAACTGCTGGCTATGCTTAAGCGCTACCCTTCTGCATTTTCCAACACGATTCTCCCACAGTTAATGCGTAAGTTGTCCCCTACCTATCAGGGATCCTACCAAGGAGCTGCTGCAGGTGCTATAGGGATTACGTTCATACTTGGGGCTGGATTGGGGTTGGGGTACATTCAGGATGAGCTTAAACAGATTGCTAAGGCCGGTACGACTGAATATGAAGACAACCGTACAGAAGGGATGCGATTTGCTGATGTCTTGAACACTACGCTTATGCCTATGCAGATGCAATATGTGTCAGATATGTTCACAGCTACTCGCCATGGGACAACCCCTGTGGAATCCATTATGGGTCCAGCAGCAGGGTTTGTTACAGAGACTGGTCTTGCAGCTTATAAGACTATTAGCTCCTTTGAAGAAGATCCTACCACTGGTCACATCTGGAAGTATCTGTACGAGCAAACCCCAGCGAGAGTCTTTAAACCTGGTAAGGAAGCCATCAAGGAAGAATTTGACCTGCCGTAAACAAGAAAACCCCTAAGGTTTCCCCGGAGTTACACTCTGGATGACCTTAGGGGTTTTTTATTGCCTGCTACAAAGTAGTAGCTCTGTTACTTCTGAGGCTTGCGGCCTTTAGAAGCGACCTTCTCCTTCACCATTTGACGAGCCACCTCTTCAGGATGTTCTTCCTTCCGAGGGTCAACAATGAGATCAGGAACCTTCTCCATAGAGCGACCTGCAATGTACTCATTAGAGTCCAACTGCTTGTCAGTATCTACAGTCTCACCCTCAACCTTTGCCTCCTCAGTAGGAGAGTTAGGCACTTCCTTGAGGGGTTCACGACCTTCATTCTTGACTACAGGGGTCAAACCCTCTGCTTCTTGCTCTTTACTGTTATTAATGGTGCCTGCATCCTCAGGTTTCTCCAGAGGACGAAGACCATCATTGTTTGGCAGTTCGCCTACTTTACCACCTACTCCAGATTCCCGAAGCAGATGCTCGTACTCCTCTACGGTAAGAACAACTTTACCACGCTTACTTTCGAAGTCAGCCATAACAGTTACCTCTTGGTTATGAGACATAGACCTACCTTAGAGTAATATACTCAGCGGAGAGCCTATAGTTTCATTATACGAAGGGGTGTCAATCTCTGGCAAGTACCTCTTGTCGGATTTGTTCAGTGGTCTTCATGTCCGTCTTTAGGTTGCTACCGTAGTAGATCACCTGGGACGGCTCAATTGTCACAGTACGTTTGGCAAGAGCTTTCTCCATAAGCCGCTTACCCATGAGTGCTTCAAGCCATTGCTTAGCGCTCAGAGGGTCTTTGAAGACGAAACCCTGAGCATCCTCGCAACCGATAATACTCCATAGGCTTGGAAGATGCTTGTTCATAGGTTGGTTTCCTTATGAGTAGGGACGACTATATGGGCATTGGCCACCAGTAGTGTGAACACCGCCACAAAATAGACAACTATTACTTACGCCATCCGATGAGTCGTTGAGCTGAGACTTGTTCGAGGTCATAGACTCCATCACATGCATTATGGAGCATGAAGCATCCTCGATAATGATTGTTACCTTGAGGGCCTTTGTAAGGCTCGTCGTGGAGATAACATGCTCCGCCCACGAGAGCACTAATTGCTCGTCCATTATTCAAATACTCCGTAGCATACTTGAAGGTCTGTTCGTGACCCTGCACGAAGCTAGTCTTCATTTTGTTGAGGCGATACTCAGCGGTACCACCATAAGGTCGACCACTTAGTGGGTTGGCTGCATAGTGGACAAAGGCGATATCCTCCACGTAGCAAGGCTCAAGGTAGTCATAGGCTTCGAACCCAAAGTCGTCCAATGCACCTGAGATATCGATCATACCTTTCAGCTCATTGAAGCGCTCCACACGCTGCTCGTGGTTGCCCATGGTGAAGATTTTGCGTGGGTTATAGATCTTATGTTTATTGAGTCGCTGCTGGGCTTGTAGGGCCTGCAGTGGTGCCAAGAGGATCTCCATGCCAGCATACCCTGCTGCAAAGTCCGCATTGACTTCACCACCATCGAATGTCCGACGGTTGCGCGGGGCGAGGTCATACGTGCTTAAGGAGAACATATCCCAGTGGTCACCAATGTGAACAATGACATCAGGTTTCCACGATACGATCAGCTTGCCTACTGCATCCAGAAGAGGAGCATTCAAGCTGAGGTTGTCTGGACGGATTTGTGTATCCGGGACAACAAGGATGTTAGTCATGTAGGATTGTTCCTATTGTGCTTTCGTCATACCACTCAAAGCCATTCTTCTCGGCCCACTCAGCGTGAGTCATTCGGCTTCCGTTCTGTCGCTTGCTCTGGAAGTGGATACCTTTATGGGGGTTCTCAAAGCAAAAGACAAGTTTTGTACCTTCAGGTAGGCTCTTCCTAACCCATAGGTACTTCGTTGCGTCCTCCCTATCCATAAAATAACCTTTGCATTCAACCAAGATGGTAGACCCACCATGATGTACCACGAAGTCAGGCTCATACGTGTGTTCCCATGTGTAGGGTAGTTTCCCATTGTGGTGTTCTGCTTGGCTCAACGGCCCCTCATGGAGCCGCTGCTCTAGTTTTGAATCGTACCCAGTTCCTTTTAGTCCTGTATCTCTTGGGCGGAAGTACCGTCCTTGAATAGACATCAAGTAAACCTCACTGTCTGAGCACCAATAGTTCCTATCGTTGCATTCAATACACGCCGCTTGTTGTTGTTATACCGATCTCGTACGGTGTTGACACTGCTATTCCACACGGCGTCAGATACCTCATAGGAGTTATCGTAGACTGGGTGAACTGGACTACTAGGGTGGGTTAACATGCGCATAACCCGAGAGAGCAACATCGGTTTTGCCCGAATACTCTCAGTCGGAAGTATTAGACCTTCACGATCGAACTCCTCAGGGCAACGCACCCGGAAGCTGTACTTCGAGTACATCTTGATGAGTCGACTCTCAACACGAGCAGCAGAGGTATTTGATAACCGGTATTGATTCCAGTATATCTCATTCATGCGCGGGTTGTTAATAGCCCTGTTCGTCATGTGCTCAGGCATGATGACTGTATTGACGTTGTTCTGTCCCGGCATCCACCCAATAAAGAACATGCAGTAGTCGATATCAAAGGCTCGCATTAGTCCGTTGAAGAACGCCTGAGGTGTAGTCCACGGGGTCATGGACCGCATGAAGTTAATCTTAGGCCAACCCTCGACCTGTACCTCAATGACCCAATGGTTGTTTACGTCACCATAGTTTTCATTTGTAGGTTCAGCCAAGAGCTCTTCAATATTTACAGTGCTACCTAGTGGTACTGCACGGGCACTGGGACCAGTGAACAACACGCTAATCTCAGAGTTAGGGTAATTGTGTTGAAGTTTGTCTACGAATTCTTCTACACCAACCCAGCGCGCATTCAAATTGGAAGGTAGCCAGATGTCGATATCTGATGGACGACCACCAAGGATAGCATCACGTACAAGGCCACCCCCAATAACAAAAGGACAACCTGCTGGAAGACTCTCACTGGCGAAGAGTCTAAGATCCCCAATGATTGCCCGTAGGGATTGGATCCCAGAGTTGTTCGATCGGCTCGACAGGAATATACCCGCATCGCTCACCATCTGGTATGGACGATGGGGGTTCCCATAGGCGTTTTGGGGATATGTAAATGTTGTTGTTGGCATCTTGAGTTACCTCTCCGTCATCTAAGAGCCACGCTAAGCGTGCATTCTCTAGTAACAATTCAGATCCAGCCTCTACTCCATATTTCTTGGAGTATGCGGCAAGGGTTTGTTGATAAAGTTCATGTTCGTTTGTGCATGTACCTAATAGAGCTACAGCAGCCTGCGGCCCCACTCCACGGCACCCTTTGTAGTTATCAACCGAGTCACCACAAAGGACTTGCCCGTAGAAGAACTTGAGGCCATTCCCGACAAGCTTATAACCCCCACTAGGATAGGCCACAGCTCTAATTTCCCCGAGTGTTGACACCTTATGAACAGGGATTTCTGGTTGGGAGTCCCCACATCGCCATGCATAGTGATAACACGGGATGATTCGAAGATCCTTGTCGCGGCTAGCCACAATCGTGTTGTCTGGATCAAGACGGGCAAAGATGGAGATTGCATCATCGGCTTCAGCGCCATGGACTGTATAGGCGTCGTAGTCTGCAACCAGAATCTCTCCGACGGTGGACCAATGGATTGGCTTCTCCTTAGATCGTTGCCCTTTGTAGGGATAGCTAACCGCAATCTCTGTCCTGAAGTTTGTCTTTCCACTGAGGAATAGCTCGTAGGCATCGGCATCTGTAGCCTCCATGATCCTTTCTATCATCATGTCCACACGTTCCTGCACAAAGGCACGACTGCGTGGGACCATTACGGTTGTCCCAAAGTGAACTTCAGGGGTTTGACATATAGCCCCAATCTCGTAGCGAAAAATGTCGCCATCCACCATTAAGCGTTTACTCGCCATTGACTCTCTCCGAAAGAAGAGCCAAAGTGGGTTCATACTCTGGCCAGTCCTTCTCGATTACTAGACAAGGGACGTAGCAGGCGCTCTCTAGATTATTATAGTAGATGAACTCTTCTAGATTCTCCCGTTCTCCATCAGTGAGGCGTTTGATCTTGAACACAATATACCGTTCTTCAAGTTCCATTAGTAGGGCCTCCGGTTGAACGGCTCAAGGTCATTCAGGATGTTGTTCCACTCTATGAGTTGAGCTTCATCGTGTTCCTTGTGGGCCAACGACGGGTGATCAAAGAGGACTCTTGTGGCTGCCGTGGTATAACCATTCCAGTCATAATTGGGGTCCTCCATCCGGATTGCTTTCTCCCACTGATCAGGAGTGAGGGAGTAACCGGGGTCTCCCGCCCCGGCAATCTCAATGTCCTCACCCTTGACTTCGTAGTTGTTAGGTACGGTCTTTGGGTACGAGGCTAATAACGTTCTCATTTGGTTCAGTCCCCTTGGTAATACTCTTGAGGGCATCCTCTAGGGTATTGGCCGTGGCTATAGCCGTGGGTAAATTATTGCAGGTATGCTCAATGGTGCCGTATTGTTTCTGCACCACGACATACTCTCCGAGGTTCCTATCAGTATCACTCCGCGCTTTGAGCCTCCAGTCACCCGGTGAAACAACCACAAGGTAATTGGAGGTTTCAAACGCAATGTCATCTGAAGTCACCTTTAGCTTCGTCCAGAAGTCATTGCCAATCATTAGTTATAGTCCCCTCGGCGAGCCTTCAGTTCAACTTGAGCCAAAACGTTCCATGCACGATGGAAGTCATGGGGGAGTCCTGACTGACTATCGACCAGTTCACCAATTGATATTGCATGCTCGTGTCGGAGCTGTGCATCACGATATCGCTGGATTCCACCTTCAACTTCAAGCCAGCCACCATCGGAGTATTTGTTAGCTCCAAAAGTTCCAACGGCGACAACGCCGGCAAGTGCCCGAGACATCGAGTCAAAGATGAGGGAAGGTCTTTGCTTTCCAGCGTCAAGTTTTGCCCCCGGTGCATGTTGGTCAATACCATTAGGATCTACCTCAACCTTCTCATTAGGAGTTTCTGTCATTGATTTCTTTCTCCCTTGCTCTTCGGAGGTCTGCGGAGAGGTCTTCAAGGTGACGACCAATCTCCGACGTAACAGCTTCATACCCTGGGATACGATCCAGCGACCTAAAGGCTGCCCCCAACGTGCTAACAGCATGCGATAGATTAGCTCGATCGAATTCATTACCAACGCTCTTCTTCATCATCGTTTTCCTCTACTTCATCATCGAGGTCGTCGTCTTTATCCGATGGTGTCTGAGGACGCTCAATAGCCTTTGAGGTGTAACCCTCCTCAACGTCATCCCAGTTCCCACTAGTACCCTTCGAACCCTCAACGATCTCCGTAAACCGAATGGCGCGGAGACGAAGCGACAGACCACCACCGAAGCCTTCAAAGGGTACGACTTCCAACTCAAGTTGGCCCTTGGATCCAGCGTAAGGAGTTGGAGCATCCTCAGGGTACTCAACGGTTTTCCCATCGACGATGTAATAAAGGCGTGGTTTAACTTCGAAGACTTCATCGCCAGACTTCACCTTTGCGTGTTGCTTGGTCTTAAACTTGAACTGACCATCAACCTTGGTTGGTTTAAGCTTTGCCTTCTTCCCTTTGACAACGGCCCGTGGGTCGCCCTCAATAGTCAAGCAGAAGGCCTTAGCCTCCTCACTATTCAGGAAGAAGTCCTGTTTGTAATCACCCTCGGGGTTGAACTTGGTGTCTGGATACCGGAGGTGCCCATAACCCATTTCAGCCGTAGGGGTAGTCACAATGAATTTATCTTTCTTAGCCATCGTTTTGTATCTCCTCATTACATTTCTTTCTGCATGGCGCATGCCACGCTCAATGTATCCATCTACATCAAAGCTCATATTAGTAGCCTTGTGTTTCGTCGCCTTGATCTGGCATTAGTGTGTATCCTTCCAACTGAGGCCAACCACAGAGTCTGAGGCTAGCGGTAGGTTCATCCCGAGGAGTTCCCCGGCCTTCTTAACGCAGATATCCATGAGTTCCCGGACACGTTTTACGTCTCTAGGATGGACATCATATTGCCCTTCGTCGTGCATGTCAATCACTTTAAGTGCGTCAAGGCCCTCTTCAGCGATTGCTTCTTCCAGTAGAACCATGGCGTACTTCATTACGACTGCACCTGCACCTTGAAGCAGTAGGTTGAGCGCTTTGTGCGTCATTGGGCGGCCTTTACCGTCCTTACGCAACCACAACTTACGGCCATCAAGACCAATGACGTACCCTTGCTCTCCTTGCTCTTTGACTCGATCAATGAGGTCACGCAGCATTGGGAGGGACTCAAAGAATCTCTCCTTAATCGCTTTACCGTCTTCACGGCTACCCTCAATGATGTCACCAATCTTCTGATCCCCAGCACCATACAGGAAGGCGTAAATGAACGTCTTCGCTGCGTCACGGTTAGGTAGACCAGCCAACATCATGTTGTATGAGTGGATATCACCATCTAGAATCTGAGCTGTATACTCAGGGTCGTTAACATAGTGGGCCAGCATACGCAGCTCAAGACCAGCCCCATCATATCCGACGAGAACTCTCCGCCCTGCTGGAATCCACTTCTTATGGACCTTGCCCTTATCGTCTGTGTGCTTGTAGATGATGCCTCGGGGGTTATCCTCGAGGCTACACGCAGATGATTCAAAGATAGCTCGACAGTGTGCGCCAAAGAGTACGTACTTGGCAGCCTTAGGGATGTTGACCACCCCATTGTGCCGCATACGCATTGTAGGTGTACCGATGGTAATTGCCCCAGCTTCGATACGACCATCATCCCGCACTAGGTTTAGGATGCCTGTAAGAAGACCTCGACGGTGAGCCAAAGTAAGTCTCTGTTTAAGAGCGCTGCCAATGCCACCATCTTTGATGTTCTTAAAGGAAGACTCAGTGAGCTTAGCTCCTCCGGGAACCTTCCTCTTCTTCAGGATTAACTCTTTGACTTGACGCTTGGTCATTGTACCCGGTTTGATACCAAGAAGACGCATCCTTAGTTTCCCAAGGTTTGTATTCTTCATGTCATCCAAATACCGCTCCAAGCGGGCCTCCTGCTCCTCTTTGTTCAGTGGCCTCTTAATGCTGGAATGCATCGTGATGTCAATGAATTTCCAAGTGTCAGGTTCCCAACCGAGGTAACCAGCAAGATACTCCTTGATGGCCTCGGTGCGGCCCATGTCGAATGGGAGCCAAGAGACTCCACAAAAAGGTCCATCGACCTCAAACTCTGCACCTTCCTTGGCGAACCATTTAACCACATTATCCTTGAGGTTGCCATCTTTTTTATACGGCTCAGTTGCAGTACAACCCTTACCTAACATCTTTGGCATCTGAGGTACAGCAATTCGGTCTAACGCGTTGATCCTCTCGTTGAGGACATGGATGTAGAATCCAGCTTTGACCTTGTTGACGTGTACCCCAGTGTTAGCCTGCTTCGCCATGATGGACGCTACTTTCGTTTCAAGAAGAAAGGCTTGCATCCATGGGTCAGACATTATTCCACCACTCGAACTACACTAAGTACATCATTGAAGACTGCGATGGTTTCGTATTGATTCAGATAAGAAGGAGCACCGAAGGAATCACGACGCAGACTATCTTGTACAATACTCGTATTTTGGAATACTACACACCCGGGATTATGACTTGGTTGAACAATATCTGATTCCACTTCAAACTTGTAGCCTTCTTTGAGCATTACTGTAAACTTAGCCATTAGCTTTGACTCCAATTTTGCTAGTGATGACACCATAGGTTGTCTCGATTCGTCCATGCTCGTTCTCGCACACCATAGGATCCTCGTAATACTTCGTGTGGTCACTCTCAAAGCGTGGGGCTCGTTGCAATGAGAAGATCACAGCGTGAGGACTATCGTCGATCCAAATGTCCGCTGGGTAGCAGTCACGTTTAGCACGGCCATCACAGTAGACAATCGGCAGGCGGAAGCCCCATGTGTCGAAGATCTCCTCGATGTCTTCCCAACGCTCACTCCCATCCTTCTCCCAAGCGGATTCAGATAGTGGAGCACAACGCCAAGTGGTGACCTTCACCTCATGACCTGCATCGAGGAAAGCACAGACGATCTCACGGAAGCACTTAGGGTCAGCGTTGACCGTCCCATCCCAATCTAGCCCGATCTTCATTGGCAACTCTCACATTCTTCTGGTGCATCAGGGTTACAGGTGACTCCGCTAAGGAAATCTTCCTCCTCTACTTCTTCTGGTGTTGACTTTTTTAGTTCATCACCTAAAGCAAGCATTGCCTTAAGGTCAGCCAGCTCATGCTTCATGCGTATGAGCTCCTCGTATTCCTCATTTGGGATCAGATACATCCAGTCTCTCCTTCAACCATTGCAGTACGTTACCCGGACGTGCACCATGACGGACACACTCTTGGAACAGACGTCGACCCTCTTGTTCAAGGATGATCTTGGTCTGCAACCGAATAATCTCATTCTTCTCCATCAGGAGTTTCAACATCTTGTCCTGACTTACAAAGCCGCAGCCACCTTGTCCAGATCGATTGCACATGATCTATTCTCCTCTTCTTCATCCAAAATCTCACTGGCTTTATTCAAAAGCTTCAGCTCATTGATCTCGGCGTAGGCTGCCTTGAGTTTCTCTTGGCAGTCCTTGAGTTCCAACTTCAGTTCACTCTTCTTCATCTTCGTATTCCTCTTGTCTCTGTAACCACTGATGATGCTCTAGGCAGCGCCAGCAGTAGCCGCACCATCCGTTGTCATCACCACAGTCTTGATTGCAATCCTCTATTTCCTTCCAATCACTCATTTCTTACGCTTCCCTTTGGACTTACGATTGCCAACACGACCGCCATCAGCAGCATTAGAAGAAAGAGAACGGACACGAAGGTTACCGCGACTGTTGCCACCGCCATCCTTAACCCGTGTAATGTGGTCAACCACTTGGTCCGAAGGGAGGTCCCCAACGTCTTTCTCCACGATACGACGGGCACGGTGCCTTTGGGCATCACCTGACTTGGACCCAACGCCAGTCTCGCCGCGTCGAATAGCAAGTTCACGTTCGCGCTTATAATCCCGTCCTTTTTTACGTTTGACTTTTGCCATTTCATTGTATCCTCTTGAGGTCACCCTCACGTATGGCCCTTTCGAGCCTTTGGCATTCTGCCTTGGTCACACCATATTGTTCGTACCACCCTAGGCGGATGATGAAGTAGAAGAACAACACAGCGTTCAACCTAACATCCTGCACACAATAGTCCATCATGTCCTGACTAAACTCTTTCCACTCATCCCCGTCACGATAAGGCAAACCTTCTGCCGCTTGCTTAGCGATGAATGCCCGAGCATAATCACCCTTGTGAAACTTGAGCTGATGACCCCATCCTTCTAATGCGTGGGAGAACCTCTCAGGATTCAACAGGCGGGATAGAATCGTTGTATCAAAGCATCTGCCAGCATAAGTAAACCCAAAGAGCTTACGTAAAACCAGAAGATCGAAACCAGCAAAGTTGTGTCCGATGATTTCATCTTTGGTGGACAACTCTTGGAGGTATTCGGCGCATTTGGTTGGGCCATAGGTCTGTTCCTCTAAGGTGAATGGATTCAGAATTACACCACAGTGCATCTTCGTAATTTTATACAGAAGATTGTTACCCTCAATATCTGAGACTACGCACTTAGAAGCGTTCTTCTTCGTCTCCATCAGGCTCCTGAAAGTCGGACTGACACTCTTCAAGTCTTCCGGTTTCAGTATCGTATCGGGTTGTAATAACGCCAGTGTGGCCATCTTCACGATCCTTTAACACGCGGATACGAGACATATGCTTCATGTCACCCTCGGCGTACAGGTCACGTTCAAAACCTAACATGAGTTGAACCCAACGCATCAGCCCTCTACCACCAGTAAACTGGCTTGGTCGCACCTCACCACCTTCCTCATGGCTAGGCCCTGAGTGTGGAGGATTCAAGTGGGACAGGAACATAATGTGGATGTCGAGTTCGTCTGCAAGGCCTGCACCTTCGGTAGCAATCCTAGCAATCTCAGTGTTTATCTCGGAGGGAGTTAGTGTATTGGTTAATGCTGTAATGTTGTCCACAAAGAAGAGCTTTACGCCATGGATCGAAGCGTAATACCTGATGCACTGACTGATGTTATCCCAATCGTTGGCACCTTTGTTCTTCCAGAGGTGCATAAGCTCATCGAGTTTGTAAGTCTCGTTGATCTGCTGCTGTCGGTCCTTCTCAAAACCTACCGACTTGACCCCTGTAAGTTGCACACTCACGTTATGAAGAGTCTTGCTGATCCTCTCCTCAAGCATGAAGAATGCAGTTGCTACTTTGTGTTGACTGATGAAGTGTGCGCCGATGGCATGTACCAGTGTGGTTTTACCCCCACCGACACCACCACCTAAGGCACTAATCTCACCCCAGCGAAGCTTAACCAACTCTGTGAGCCCTGGCCAAGGGAATGTCATACCCTCTGCCCTGACCTCTTCAGCTTCACGCATTGCATCCATAATGGTAGCTGCACCATCAGGACTACGAATGCGAGCACCCCTTACGAGTGTTTTGAATAGCTCTTTGTTGCGCCCCTCCATGAGCATATCATTCGCGTCTTTAAGGTCAGTGGTCGTACCCCTAAGCTCCGCAAACAACGCTCTCCCTGTTTGGTAGGACTCAAAGCCTGCCTTGTCGTTATCATGCACATATACGACTTCTTCAAATCGTTCAATGCGTTTGGTGTCGATGAGCCATTGAAGACAAGCCACAATAGACCCCGACCCAGCAGGGAGCCCAATGCACGCAAAGGTATTCTCCTTGCTTTCTCCTTCGGTGAATTGTTTGAGTACATAGAAACCACTCATTGTTGATAGTTCGTCTTCGAAGATCCAGAGTTTGGTCCTCCGGATACCCTTGTCATCTAACCTGTTGGCCCCAAAGGGAATCCCGTTAGGACCTATTGAGTAGAACGCCTTGGGGTCGCACACTCGAACATTGTAACGGCAGAGCTGCATGTTGGGGTTGTAACGCGGGTAGTAGTGCTCGACGATTGACTTACCATCCAAAGTAGAAAGCCCAACCCTAACACCAAAATGCTCACAGACCCAATCAGGTATGCGGCGAGACGCAAGGTCTTTGATGGGATAGGAAGAGATTTCTCCCAGTCGCTTTGATAGCTCATCTTGGTTCCACTCCTTCTTCACATTTAGAGTTAAGGTCGATGGGTCTTTCTCGTAGTGACCACACTTAGGACACTTCGCAAAGCGTACACCTTCATCTGTTTCAAACAGGATCAGGTGATTACCCTTTGAGTCACGACCCTCGGCACGGCACCCGGGGCATACAGTATCGCCAATGATCTTTTTACCTGACATCAGAGATCCTTGTACTTTTCCTCAAGTTTGGTGATGATATTACGAGTCTCTGTGACTCGCTGGCTCAGGAGAGATACATACCCTTTGCCATACTCTTCTGCTTCCTTCAGTTGAGCCTCCAGAACCTCCAGAGAGCGCTGTGCAGCACGATACTGCTTAGCGTCTGTGATCTGTTGGTTCGGGGTGCCCACAGGAAAGACATTGATCTCGATGGGATTCATTGGGCTTCCTTAATCTTCTTGAGCATTTCAGCCAGCCAAATAGGGCAGACATTGCGCGAGGTGCCATGGGAGTACAGTTGTGCAATAAGTTGTGCTTTCATTTTATTCACCTTTTCGGTATTTAACCCAATCGCCATGAGGTACACAGTCACGAGTGCCGCCATAACCATCCTCAATGTGATAGATCAAAGCTTCACCTAGACCGGTCCCAACAAGAGAGCAATCATAGAAGTTGTTGTTGCTTCCTTTGCTGTGGAAGCCCTCAAGCATATTCAAACGCTCAAGCCCTTGGGCATCCACATCGTAAATCTCGACGACGATAGGGCATACCTTTTCGCCTTCAAGACATACCTTGGGGAATCCACCAAGGCTGTACATCGCATATGGCTGCTCCGTCACAGTAGTCCCCAAAAACTTTTGGCCCTCAAGGAGCCGATGGTTACCCATCCCTTGGCGCAAGCTTCCGTACACCGCTACTTTGGTTTTGTTATTGATCGCCATCTTTTACCTGACCTTATCATCTGGATTGTTTTAGTTGATACTCCATACTCTTCCGCAAGAACCTTCGATGGAATTGAGCAGGTGTAGATGTGAACCACTTGATCTTCCTTAAGTATTGAGTTAGGTCTATCCTCACCCTTAGAACCACGGTTTCGTTCTTCACGATCTTGTATGTTCTGTTGGATTGTGCCTAATTCCAAGTGGTCAATGTTTGTACATAACCGATTGTCACACTTGTGCCTGACGAGAAGACCATCCGGTATGTCACCATTGTACATAATCCAGATGGCCCGATGAGCGCGTTCTACTTGACCACGAAACTTAAGTGCACCATAACCACTAGAGTCTTGACCCCAGAGCCACAAGTTACACTTAGTAGCCGTCATCGTCATCGTAACGTTCCTCTTCGTCATCATCTTCAGTGGCACTTAGATCACGCGGCAAGTTCACCACATGGTCGGGCTCAGGGGGTGGAGTAGGGATTACGTCACGCACACCAGTGGTAAGCCCATAGATAGCTTGGGCATAGAAATCACATGTAGCACCTTGCAAGCCGGGAGCACAATTGATCTCAAGTACAACTGAGCCCAACGCATGCTCATGCATTTCAATCAGGTCAACCGCACCAAAGTCCAGACCTAGTGCTGTCACCGCTTGGATTGCGATATCGATGGTCTGACGACGAGGTTGAACAATGTCATTATGCGCGAAGATCCAGCCATGCGCAAGGTTCCGTACGGTATTACCGTAATTCTCGTCTTCGGTGAATCCTGCCCGGCGTTTCTTCTGCTGGACGAAGATGCGGTTGATACCGCCAGATTTGAACACATGGATGCGATACTCACGGCGTACACCACGCATACCCTTGGTGTACAGAGGGGCTTCGGTCAGATCCTCGGCGCTTTCTACCACTCGGATCCCATCACCTTCTGAACCTGAGAGGACATGACGTTCATAGACACGGCGGCAGTCTTCACGCCGCATCCATCCGTCAGCAATGCCGCGCTCAGTGGTGAACGCTGGAATTGGTACTCCAGCGGCCCCAAGCGCCCGAAAGCATTCGAGTTTATTAAGTGAAGTACGACCGGCGCCCACATTGAGGATCGCTCCACCATAGTCAGTCCGGTCGAGGTTGAAGCAACCCCACTTGATGTTCTGCCGTACTGGCATCTTAGGGGCTCCCACTCGGACACGTGAGACGTTGGCATTGAGTGCCTCCAGTGCTTCACCGAGGTTACGTGCCCCTTCGGACACACCATTGGTAATGATTCGAACTTTAGGTGCTGGCATCTTAGTATCCTCTTATGGAAGTTGAGCCCTTACATGTTCTTCATGTATGAGTTGTTGGATCAACGTCGGGATGGGCAGCATGATGCGCTCACCCATTTTGTCCGACAGGAGTTCTTCACGATTAGCCTGAATGGCTCGAAGCTCATCGCAGGTCTTATCGGTCATGGGAACCTTGCGGGTGACCACAATGTCACCTTCCGGAATTCTCAGAATATTCAACAGGTTAGTCATCTCGACCTCCAAAACGACGATCGTAATCTTCGTCAATCAAATCGCATTCTAGTTTATTCTGGCGGTAGCATTGGCTGGAACAGTGTAGGTAGTCATGAGCCCTACCTGTGTCACGATCCCAGTGAATATACAACCAGATTTGATTCGTGCTGATCCTGCTCAAAGACCTTGCGCATTCAGCACAGCGCGCCGCATTGAGAGTACACATTTCGATGTACTCCTTTTGGGTGCAGAAGCCATTAGCCAGATGAACTTTACCCTGCATGAACTCTTCAGCAGTTAGATCCTTAGGTAACAAGATTACTGAATCTTTTGATTCTTCCGAGCCAACTTTCTGAGGTGTCTCCTCTCGCGTTTGTTGAGACGTTCCGACCCGAAAAGGGAGAACGTTTTGGTCCTCCCCCTCCTGTTCAACGGTGTCACAGTACGGCCAGTAGCGGTTTGGCTTAACGACACTCAGGCCGGTCAACGTAATGGTGCAACCAAGTTCATCATTTTTGACACAGCCATAGGTCGCAGGATTATGCTCAATCACACCAGAGATTGCAGCATAAAGTCTGGTACCAATATCCTTGTCGGTCCAGTCTTTGACGTAGCAGTTATCATGTTGGTACATATGCATGATCACTACTTTGCCATTTTTGGATTGGTACTTGAAGAGTTCCATTTTGGCAACATAACCAGTACGGGATTTCTCTTCGGCTTTACCAAGGTATTCCACCTCAATGCAGCTACCAATCTCTGCGCCACCATTGAGAAACTTTGCGAGAACACTCTTCACTTTCGCAGCGTATGGTGTCGAGCTTGTGCTTGTTGAGTGTTGCGTTTGGTATTGCCGACGATTAGTTGAAGTATCGTATCCAGTATTGTCCCAACCGTACCCTTGGTAGATTCGCGTGGGAAACACCGGAGCGTTTTTCTTGATAAGGCGGGGCATTGGGACCGACCGACTCTTGTCTTGAAACTCGAACTTCATGTGTTGCATGGGCTCAAGCTGATGAACCATTTGGTAGTCCACCCCATTTTCCTTGTAGGTGGCCCAAGATAGCAGCTTGTGACGGCCGACCAACCACTTGAGCATGCCCATTTCAGATGCCCACACCCAACTGCCATTGGACAACTTGCCGATTGCCATAGGGCGTTCGTCGTTGCGCAAGAAGTTCAGGGTGTTCTCTTCACGGTTGTACCACACCAAGGCGTAAGCACCATTGGTTTTCTTTATGGTGTCGTCAAGACCATGCTCGTCAAGGTGATAATAAAGATTGTCAGAGTCCACCACAAACTTCTCACTTTCAGCGAGGAGCTTCTGGTCTCGTAGACTTCCATTATGCACGCCAACGATATCACCGTGCACAAAAGGGTGAGCATTAGCGTCTGCATCCTTGGCCCCCGAGGTCGCATACCGATTGTGACCAATGTAGATGTTGAAGTTGTGCTTGAAGGCAAAGAGGTTCTCCATAACCTCCTTATCGTACAAGAAGAGTGGAGCAGGGACTGCCTTCTTCTCTACACACAGAGAGCGGTCGAAGGTGTCGATGGCTGCTACGCCTGTCGCATGTGGACCACGAATGACGTCATGGAAAAGGAGATCCTGAAAGAACTCCTTCATCGGGAGGGTCATTGGGGTTGGTGAGGCTACGCCTACGATTCCGCACATAATTACTTACCTTTTAGTAAACACGTTGGCCGGACGTTGCCGACACGCGAGGTTCATGAGTTTGGTGGTTTGCTCCATGTTCAACTCTGCAGGGGAAACCAAGTTGGTGGCTGCGGGTTGATACCATATAGAGCCGACGTGTGGTCCTAGGATCTCCTCTTTCAATCCAACGGAAGATCACAGGGAAAGACAAACCGCCAGCCAAAAAGATATTCATGGCGGCGCACACTGCGTCATAATCCCCGAGAGTGTTAGCACTCAGGTGTTGGATGGACTGCACATTAGCTATCCTGAACAAAGTATATGCCATGGCCGCTGGGATGTTGTCGGGCAGGTAGTCTGAGATAGCAAACCCAGTACGCGCCCTGTAGTTAGCGCACAAGACCGACTTGTGCCTCAGTTGAACCATTGTGTTCATCATGGTTTGAAAGAGGTAACGGTTGTTTATGAACTGGCGCGGCATCTGGAACAGGTTGCTAAGCACCGCCATTTGATCCGAGTTGAGAGTCAGCGTGTAATCCACGTTTGAACTTGCGCCGATAGCAACAGGTTGGTTGTTCGTGCTGGATCCGTTGTCTACACCCTCAACTTGACGAGCCCTTCCAGACAAGATGCGGTTCAACGCAGCCCGAATGATAGTGCCGACTGGTGTAGTCTCTACATCACCACCCTTTAACACCCAGTTCATCACAGTAGTCCGGCAAGACATGGGACTCATCCGCAAGATGAAACGCTCATCACACAAGATTCGTGCCATGAGCTCAGCCTTACGAGCACGTGGGGTTGCGCTTTGCTGGATCTCTTCAAGGTGACGATGGAAGATAGGCCAGTTATTTGGACTGAACTCAGGGTGCAACCTAGCAAGCTCCCCTGAACTGAAGTCATCACCAGTAATACGAATGCCGTCCCTTGGGGCTAGGGACGCAGACCAATACGGGCGATCATCTTCCACATCATCAATGGCACCCAAAGGGCGAGGTGCGCCACGGCGACGTACAATCTCGGCTTGAGCTGCCAATTGACTCCAATCAGTAGGAACAGAGGAACCAAGAGTGTGACGAGAAGATTCAGAAGGTTGGGTCTTCATGCCTTCCTGATAAGACTTGAGCAGTAGCCAAGAGTGAATCAATGCGGCTTCCAACTCTTCCACCTTGACGTAATCCAAGGAAGATGCGCAGCCATTCTGGAAGACAGTATTGAACACACCATCATTCAGCTTGACCAGCATTTCATCCTCAGTTCCCTCAAAGTTCCGAACGAAATCCTTGATGCTCAGCAGGATGTTGGTCTGCAATAGCAGCTCTTCCATAGTCGTCATTGGGCGGCCACCACGGAACTCGATGGTACCCAAAGGGCGAACGTTCTGGTTACCGAAGAGAGGCTGGAAGTTCAACGCCGTATACTTGCTGGTCTGCGCGGAGGCAAGACGATTGGCAACGGTGTTGTCGTACAACCGGGAGATCAGCTTCTTGTGGAAGACCAGAGAGTCCGCCAAAGGTGTGCAGAAGTTCGACGAACGTCGCTGAGATCCTGCCAACGCGAAGAGAATAGGCTCACAGGCTGCATACACCAGCATGTAGCGAGCCACTTGGTTGCAGGTGAAGTCCAGCATGTTCAGGTGCATGTGAGTGCTGCAACGCCACGAGGCGTCATAGTTCACGGTGTCACGCAGGCATGTGGTAATACGCTCGTACGCTTGGTACAGGACTTCACCACCCTTGCCGCCAGTGGTGATGAACTCAACGCCACCATTACGCAATGAGCCATCACTAGTGACAGTCCAATGCGGGTTTAGGTGACGACGGGCGGTTTCAACATCACCACTGGTGAAGCCCTCTAGTTCAAGCTCTACACCAACGGCATCTGCGGTGACGAGGGAAGGATGCGCACGATAGTTTTCGAGAGCACTGTATCCCAATTGTTCGCCAATATTTTGCATGAGAGTTCTCCGAGTTTTTCTTTGTTCGGGATCAGGGAAACGACACCTTCGTCGCTGATGTCGGCAACTTTGTCGGTCATGTAGTAGATACCTTTACCCCACACGACCAGATTCAACGCGATGCGCTCCTCGTTACCATACCAGAGCTGCTTGATGACAGTCTTGAGATTGGCTTCGATGAGGCCGTCAGCGGGTGCATACTCAGCGCCTTCCAAGAAGGACAACTGAACGCATTCGTTGTTGTAGCCTTTACGCATGCGGCGCTGTGGGCTACGGGTTGGAAGCCACCAGTTCTTGTCCACCTTGACCAGACCGAGAGGTGGCATGGTGAAGTCCAAGGTTTCAATCGGGACATCAAACAAGGCGGTGTAATCCTTGTTCTCCGGTTTGAGGAGCTTGATACTAGCATTGAGCTCGTCATTGTGACCATGGAACTCATTGATCCACGCGGCGTACCGACTAATGGTTCCATCTTTATTTGGATACAAATAAGTCACGACCGAATGACGATAGTAACTATTCATATCACTGCGCAGGTCGAACTCTGCGACTTCCCGATTAGATTGCGGCATGGCGGAATACCTCAAGGGCAGCGGCGGCAGCTACCACGTCGCCTTCGTTGATGATCCGCTGGCATTCTTCTTGACTTACCAGTGCCTGATACAGCGGCAGCTTATCCACGTCGTCGTAGGCCTTCTGAGCGCGCTGGTGGATCGTTTGGATCATACCCTCATCCCATATCCAATAGTTCGACAACGTGCGGTATTCGGGACCGTAGGACTTCAGACGGCACGCTCCGGCCTTACCGTACAACTCACGGCGTCGAGTATCAGTGTCTTCCAGCAAGCTTGGCAGCCCAAGGAGGTAATCGCACATGCACACCACGTCGCGGCTCAGGCGCTCCGTCACAGTACGCAAATGCGAGTAACCAATGTGGACGTGACCACCGGCGGTACGCAAGTTGTTGTTGGTTGCGCTTGGTTTTGGGTTGACCTCACCAGTGAAGCCGTTGTAGTCAGGCGTACAGCCGAACTCGAAGGCCTTCTCGGGGAAGGACGACATGTCTTCGTAGATGTGGGACGAAACACCACACTCGATGAACAGACCTTGGCCGATCAGGACTTCACGACCTTGATCGAGTACCCATTGGATTGTCGCAGCGAATTGTGCAGCGTCGGCCGTAGGGTCAACGTTGAATTCGAACAACACGTTGTCTTCTTGCAGGCCACCGCCGATTACAGGCCGAGGTTTGTCCTTGCTGCCGCCCAGTTTGTTGATGCAATGCGAAATCACATCGCCGTCATTAACGAAAGCTTCCGGGTCAGCGCCGATCAGTGCTTTGTTAGTCATGATTACTTTACCTTTAGTGAACGGTTTCAGTTGCTTCGGAGACCCACTGTACGAAACCAGTAGCCTCTTCGCGAGGAGGAGCAGCGACCGGGATGGTCAGATCAGGAAGAGCGTCGGAACCACTGAGGAACGCTGTGAGTTTCGCTGGGGTATCAGCAGTCCAGATGGTCCGGATGGCGGAAGAAATGGCTTCCAAGTGGCGATCACGTTGACCATTGGTGTAGCTTGTTGATCCCAATGCCGCAAGTGTTCCTGGGCTTACCTGATAAGCCAAGTCGGTGTGGGCATTGAAAGTACGCTTGATGTCGTCCAACTCCTTGCCCAAGTCGATGTTCCACAGGTCATGCCATTGAGCACGGGAGCGCAGAGAGCGGGCATTGTAGAGACGATCACGGATTGCCGCCGATTGACCACCCTTGTTGTAGCGACCTTCAGTCATCATCGACGTTTGATCACGGAACAAATTTGTGGTGTTCCAGAAGCCAACCTTGGTGCAGTACGACAGGTAGTGATTACCTGCAAAGGTGATGATGTCGCTATCGTCACCATGGTTGAACATGCTGGACAACACGGCGATCACCGACTTGTTACGCCACTGGTTAGTCATAGCAAGGCGCTGACACGCTGCCAATTGACCACGAGCACCGTCGAATCCGTTTGAAGTTGTATACTCGCTGGTGTTGCGCCACGCTTGGAGGTAAGCAATTGCTTGACCGCTTGGGCGCTCACTACCAACGAACTGGTACAACGCGCCGCGCCATTGGCGATTGGCCGTTATAGTAACGGCCAGCCTCGATTGCGTATCACGGAGTTCAGTGCGGAAGGAGGCACGACCATTCTCAATTGGCGTGAGGAGGTCGCTGAGGAATTTCTCGTTGGGCGTCAGCACACGAAGGGTCCGTACCAAACCAGCACCCACTGGGTCACGGTAGTTCTCCAAGAACCCTTCGCGCAGCAACAAAGAGCCAACGTATGGATCAGCCTTACCATTGGTGGCGGTAAGGCCCATGTTGTCACCAATGATACCAGCGTAGGTCCTTTGAGTGGACCCAGTGAGGTAACTCACATATCCTACAGCCAAGGTCTCACATGAGGTTTCACGGAAACCACGGAGTTCATCATTGAGTCGAGTGGTTTCACCAGCGGTATTGCCGAAGGCGACCACATGGCCGGTGGTATCAAGCAATGGTTGACCATCCGTGTTAACCTCAATGGCAAGATCTCGTGATCCACCCACAACACCCGGCTCGAAGGCACGAGGATTGTTCAACCCATTGAAACAGCCCATGGAAATGATCTCGAAGCTCACCATACGGCGGATGGCCTCTTCTGGACCAGCGTAGGTCCGCTTGAAAGCTAAGATTGCATACATTTTGCATACCTCTTGACGTGGGAGATTTTTGTGTTACCGTAAAAGCTTTTAACCTAAGGGTATACCTATAGGTAATCCTATTGCTTAACCTAAGTTATAAAAACACTATAAGGATTAATCTATAGGTTCACCCTTAGAGTCAAAGAGTTCTATTTCTGGATTAACTTTGTTCTTGATGTGGGTTTCAGCCGATCCCCTAAAACAAAAGGAATCTTGAAGCCACCATATGCCAGTGAAGCGACCCTTACGGTAAACCCGCCAGAAATCATCAGGAGTATGTACGATTTTCCACTTGGCTTTAGCTGTAGGAAGCGTCACAGTAGTTGACCTCCAGCAGAACCAACCACCGGCACACATGGCTGCCAACCCAAGGAAGAAGAAGGTCAACCCAAGGTTTTCATCAACGATGGTAGCAACTACAGGTTCTGCTGCACTAGCATCACCTACTACCGACACCAGTAGCATCAAACAAAGGAGAATCAATAGCCAATTCATTGTTGTATCCTCTTGTTACATTTGGGTTAACGAGCGGATTGCTCAAGCCTACTCTCTAGGGTGCAGCTTTCTGTCATTACCTAGAGGGTAGGGTTCAGCTATCAGAAACCTCGACGTTGACGCTTGCCTTCTGGACGCATTACGCTGTCTTCACGATAGGATTGACCTTTCGCTACGCGAGAGCCGTTTGGATTACCCTTGCTGTACCACACACGGGCTTTCTTCTTGCCGTTACTTTGCTTTGCCATTACGGGCCGCCTTGCGCTTGTCGCGCTCTTGATGCTCAGCCCACCATTGGGCCAGCGCTGGGTTCATTTGAAGTAAGCGATGTTGCTCACGTTCGGACATATGAACGAGTGACCAACACAACAACTCAGCCACAGGAGAGTTGTGACGCCACTCACGTTGAGCCTCAGCCCTTACGAAAGAAGGTTCATCACGTTCATCATAACAAGGCATGGTTACAACTCCTCGACCAGAACAATCAGGTCAGTGTGACGCCATGATTTATGATAGGTATCCCACACAAGCCAGCCCAAGTTGTACTTTCTGTAGAATACCTCATTGGCTACCGCCTTGTGTGTTGCACCAGACGGCAGGTTTACATAGATCCGTTGGCCCATGATTACACCTTCTGATAGGTATACCCTTGACGGATATCATTGTTGACGGTCACACGGATACGACGGTTCGGCGCATGACGGCTAGTGTTGGGTTTGCCAGTGGCACGACGAAAGTGTTTCTTGTTCGGGTGACCCTTGAAGGTTGGTTCTTCAATGAGTTGACCACCACGGCCACGGTTAGCGAAAGGTTTGAACTCTTTGGAAGCATCGTAGATTTTGTTCATGGCATTTACCTTTTGGTTTTGAGAAAAGAGGGCGTCACAGTATTTACCGGCTCCAGTGCAGGGCCAGCATGTAAAACGTTTTGGTACTCACACGGTATTTCGTGCGCTTCAAGAGTCCCCAACCTATCTGGACCCACACATGACCAGAGGTATCAAGGCGCCACGACAGATAGTTGTCTTTAGCCTTGACCATAAAGCCGGGGCGAATCACAACGTTAACCCTTTGGGGTCCTCAGGCTCATCCTGAGGCGACTCAAGGATATACCCCTTATCGGTGTATACCTGACGGGCGTAATCGCTCACACGGGGCCTACGGACCTTAGGAGGGGTGCCTTTGGGGGTGGTGCGCTCTTGTTTCCAGCTACGGGACATTTTGTTCACCTTTAGGTATGAATTAGGAGGGAAATCAACCCAGGTTCACCTATACCTGACGTTCTCCCGTGCTTGTATAGCCAGCTCTGCTAAGCCGGTTGTTGAGGGTGTGATTCCTATCGGCGAGCTGCCGCACAATAGGACACCATTGACTTCCCGTACAACCTACCTCCGACCAAAGCATTGTGGTTTCGGTCAATGCTCTGCGGGTAGGTGTTTCGTCCTCTGTCACAAGGACTCGTCAGCGGGTATGAAATTAGAGGGAAGGAGGTTCGCGCCATGGTTCCTCGTCTCCGGTCATTGCAGACACGGTGTCCTATACGATTCTAGACGACTTCCCGGACGCACCACTACTAGTCTTCATTGGAGGGAGCCAGTTTTGTGGTCACGTTTCGGCCCTTGTCACTGGGCCTCTTCAGCGGGTTAGAGAACAGTGAGGAAAAGAGCACTACCGATCAGGTTATAACCAAGCTGACCTAGTGCTACACCAACCGCAATAGAAGTTATGAGTTTCATGATTGCACCTGTAAGTTATGACCTACGATGAATACCTCATCGCAGTGCTTGATGTCCCAACCTTTGGCACTGGTGTCGAGCTTAGCCAATGTTACAGCATGTGCTGCATCACGGGCTTTTCGGTCTTCACCAATGAAGATGGTACGGGATGGTTGCCCATTGCTGAAACGTAGGGTGATATCGTATGAGTTAGCCATGTAGCACCTTAAATGTGAATCCCAAGGCCCCTAGGAGGAGCCACAGGATAATTGAGAGAGTAATCCTTACCTGATTACTAGTCATTGGCATAAGCCCAACCACGAGGCACACAAGAAGGCGTCACAGTATTTTCCTTGACCACAGGCCGCTTGATGGTGTGCTCTGCAAGCCACATACCACCGGGAGCGCGCTTAAGGTTAGTGTACAGACCGTGACCAGCCAGTTCGAATTGCAGATTCACAGCGTTGATAATGGTGCTGCAACCATAGGTTCGTTTAGCCATGGTTATACTCCGTAGCTGTCGAGGTCGTCCCACTGATTTAGACTGACCACATTGTCACCACCACAACCACACACTTCAACACGATTACCATTGGCGCACCGTGTGCAGTATGTACCAAGGATGGATGGACTCGTCACAGTAACTCCGAGTGGCCCATTCTCGCGGGAGAACTCAACCTCAACCACATTGCCCGGCCACACAATACCCCCTGCCTCGAACTCAAGCAACAGGTCGTCGATGACTTCCATGCGATGTTCCCACTGCGCCATTGATCCATGCTTGCCTGTCTGAGCATTGATCATTGCCACCTGACGCTGACCCAACAAGATTGCATGGATCGTCGTCAAATCGTCGTGAACTTCTGATAACTTGCTCATATTGACCTCTACCTAAAGTAACCTGTGTTTAGAATTTCATCCAGTGGATTGCATTCCATTCTTTACCGGTGCGCCAGATAGACCATCCAGTTTCCAACAACTGACGGTAATTGCCTTTGCCATCACATTGGAATGTAGTGGATTCAATCTTACCTTTGGTTATCACCATGTCAAACAACACGTAGCTTGTGTCCTTGTGCCGAATAACCGTAGTCAAACCATTACCATTTGGTGCCAGGGTTGACAACTCATTGAGTGGTGCCATGGTGCGATCATGTACCAATTGGGCACAACTAGTTTGGTTAGCATTAGACGCACCTGAAGACAGGAGTGCAACCAATACAAAAGAGCAAGAAAGTAAAGTTTTCATAATTTGATACCTATTTTGATTTGTCTACTGGTTAAATTGACCCCTTGAGGTCACTCATACAGAGCCAATACATATCCTTGACAGACTCAAGGTATTCGTCAGTTATACCTATGGTGTTCTGAACCATACCTAATATTGTGGTCATGCATACGTCATGCATGGCCTGATTTGATTCAGCCCATCGTCCATCGGCCAATACCACTGGTAGCACCTTAACCGCAGGTGCAACCGTCATAGTATTTCCTTGACCACGCACAGCGGCATAGCCAGCGGCTAATACAATGAGGATGATAAAGATCAGGTTCAAAACCCAAGATTTAGGCAATTTCATGTCACAACCCTCCAAAGTTCACTGGACAAAACCACGCATCATTATCATCCCCTAGGCATTCGAAGGGGATAAGGTCATACACTTGAAACGTCATAACCCAACGCACTTTCAAAAGTTCGTCACAAGTATAAACCAGTGTGATAACCCCTTTGGAGTGTTTCATTACCGTAACCTCTAGTTACATATAGCTAAGACATCATGCAAACCCACTGTTTCCAATGGGTTTGACTAAGACTCAGATTGCATTAGGACTCGACGGGATCAGTGCCAGTGGTGGCCGCTTCGACCTTGACCAATGCGCTTGCCGACTTGAGGGACTTCGCCAGTTCACTCTCTGCGTCAACCTTACCGGCCTTGATCTTGGCATCGATCATCGCCATGAACTTGGAGAACGCTTTGTCAAGGTCGAACTCTTCAGACACGTCGGCAGGTTTCTTGAAGTCGAACCACGGTTTCTTGGCCGCTTCCACGAGGTCAGTCTTCTTGCCCTTGGCGCAGATGAAAGGGAATTCCTTCTTAGTATCTTTGTCGAGGTTGACCTCAACTTTGGACATCGCAATGGCCCATGCCACCAGCGCATTGGACCGGCTACCCTTCGGCAGTGCCCGATACAGTTTGGTAAAGAGGCTTACCTCGTTGTGCTGGTCGATATGAGCAATGACCGACAGGGCAGTCAGTTGGATATCCTTGTCCAGACCGGCGCCGCGATTACCGATCGATTTGATAGCCAGTTCAATGGCGTTTTTGTCCATGTTAGCAGCGTATTTGATAGCGCCCATCTTATTCACCTTTAAGCAGCGCCAAGGCTGCGTTGATTTCAGTTTGGTTGGCCTTGTGCACCGTCATAGTACATTCTGGCCGTTTGATCCACACGGTTGACAACTCTTTACGGAGTACCCTTGCTTCAGGACTGTAGTCAAGGGAAGCAAGCTTAGCGAACTTACGTTCTGCATGCTGCTGACATTCAGCCAGATACAATGGGCGTTTGATGCCTTGGGCTTTAGCCTTGCGGTTAGCCTTACGGCGTGCCTTCTTGTCTACTGGGTTCATGTTTCGGCCCTCTTTAAGCCATCATCAGCGGAACAGTAACAGTCCCGTACATGCTAGAGCCGAGTCATGGATCTTAACCCCATGCGTCTCTCTAGTTTGCCCATATCGTAAGGGTACTCACGTCCGCTTTAGCCCTTAGGCCAGTGCCGTGGGTTCTAGGTGCTTGACCCTAGTCTGTTCCCACTACAGCGCAAATCACTGGGTCTTTAGACCATCAAGCCACCAAAGGGTGCTGGCTATCCTCTTAGCTCTTCGCATTCCCTCATTCCGTCGAACCCAAAGCTTACGCCTATGGCCCTCTGTACTGGGTTTGCTAGGTGGCAGAGCACCTATTGCGTAGCGTCTTGCTGGCTCCGGTCGGTATCCCGGTAACATCACCCCCGTAATCTAGGTGACAGCCTTACAGTTGCGCACACTACAGATATTAAGTCTAAGCGTACACTACCGTTCGTCGCATTACAACATGCTTGTCCTATAGGTGAATAAAGGGCCTATCCCCTCAAGCAAGACCCCAAGCTAGAGCCTTACATTCGAGCATCCTACTATACGTCTTCGGCTACTCCGGTGCTGCACTATACACAATGCTATCCTCATGCCAACTCTGTGATTCCCTTGTATATCAAGCACTTAGCTGCATTAGGGTATCCCTTGGCCTACTCTCAATGTGTTACTTTGGGTAGATCGGTAACAGTGTGTGATACCCAAGGTAACAGGCATGAGGTAACAGTCTTGGGTATGCCTTGGGTATGCCTTGGGTGCTCTCCTTTAGGTTAATGACCCATGCGCGTAGCAAGCCTTATGCCAAGCCTAATACCGTACATCATGTATCACGCTAGGGTAGTACCTTGTATAGCCATGGTATCCAGTAGGCATAGGACATAGGTGCTACTTCTGGTTGTACTCAAGGTATCACTAGTGGTTGTACTTAAGGGATATCCCATATGTCTATCCCCTCATGCTAAGCCAAATGTTTTTCTCATGGTAGTAGCCCAAGGTACAACCCACCTATGCCTTAGGTGCAACCCTTGGGGTAGGCAATAGGCTAGCTCTCTTAGTCTCCTTGGGTTGATAGCCTAGGGTAATCCTAGGGGGCCACCCCCACTTAACCTATGGGCCAACCAAGCGAATATCCCCCAAGTACACCGGAGGAGTAAAATCAACTTTAGGGTCTTACTCTAGGGCTCTCCTAAGGTCTTACAAGAGGAGGGGGGGAGGGGTAGGGTTACTCCTCTAGTGGGAGCCTAAGGTATATACCTAAAGCTTACTTAAGGTAAATTAATCCTTGACAAGCTTTCTGGAGGTAGAGATAATGAACTTATAGGCTTCCACTTTGAGTATATACTTAAGGACACCTATAGGTATTACTCATTGCTGTTACCTTAGAATATAAAACACTATAGGTAACCTTAAGGAGCTGACGGTCGTAGACAGCTTTCTCCAGCAAGCTTTTAAGAATAAGGGTTGACCTTAGGGTTACCCTAGGAGATAATGGAACTATAGGCTGAGATTCAGCCGAACTAGGTGAAGCGTTACGGTAGCGTACTGGCTTTGGAAGCCTGTGGCGAAGGTTCAACTCCTTCCACCTAGACCAATTACGGGCCAGTGGTGAAACTGGTATACACAACAGTCTTAGAAACTGTCGCCTATGGCGTGAGAGTTCGAGTCTCTCTTGGCCCACCAACATGGAGCACATCATGTCAAACGTTACGCAGATTACTGATGCTCCCAAGAGCAAGCAAGAACGCTTGGATGACTATTGTGAAGCGCTCTGCAATGGGCTTACCCGTGAGGCTGCATACATAGCGGCTGGCTACAGCTCACACAATTGCAGATCCAATGCGCATAAGTACTACAGACAAAACGCAGATTACATCCAAGGGTACATCGCTGAGCATATTGGCTCTCATGTACCAACCGCCCTTAAGGTGATCGTCTCCATTGTGAATGATCCCAACGAGAAGGGTGGTATCCGACTCAAGGCAGCCCAAGATATCCTTGATCGTGGTGGCTTCGGGGCTAAACAGAAGATCGAACTCACTACGAAAGAAACCAAGGATATGACCACTGAGGAGCTGCAAAATGAAATTATTCGACTTGCATCAGAGAACCCCCTCCTCTCTCGCCTCCTCGATCCGTCGCTCTCAATTTCAGAGTGATATAGACCTAGTGCAGCTTAGGGAAGGCCTCAGGTTGCACTGGTATCTTGACTCTTTGGGTAAGAAGACGGGTGGCTACGGGCACCTCTACAAGAAGGGAGATCCAGAGTATTTTGATGGCACTCAGGCATACGCTTGGTTGGTATCAGATATCAATCACGCTAGGAAGGGGGCAAGGAAACTCTTTGATCAACTCCCCTATCAAACGCAAAGTCTCTTGGATGTCCTTGTGAGTGTCTGCTTCCAGCTAGGAAACGGATGGTATAAGGAGCATAAGAAGACGTGGAAGGCTATGCTTGAAGGTCATTACGAGGAAGCTGCCAGAGAGGCAGAGCGTAGTGACTGGTATAGGCAGACTCCAGTGCGTGTGAAAGATTTCCAAAAGGCACTCTACGAGGCTGCCATTCTAGCTCGTTCTTACAAGGACTTAGGACTCTAATTATGCCTAAATCAAACAGTTCTCGCCGACGGTACGCTGAAACTTCTTTGCTTACTTCAAACATTGTGACTGACCCTGTAACCAATAAACGTGGTCACGTAACAGATGAACAAACTAGGATCGCTGTGGGGGACCAAGGTGCACAAAAGCTCCGAGACTCTAGAAAGACAATGACCCAGCGTGATGATCTTGTGTCGTCTAGTGACCCACAAGAGACTCCTGTTGAGCGTAAGGTTCGACTTAAGAAAGCAATGGATAATGAGAATGATGAGCTCATTAGTAAAGTGAAGTCTGCCATGTCTAAGAAAGGTGGTCCACTCCAACGTTCTAATTATGACTAAGATTATGGCCCTGCGGTGGGTGCCCTCTCCTCCATCTGCCGTTTAAGGGCCACCTATTCAAGTGGTGGTTACCATGAGATTCGATCCAGAAGATGCCCCTCTCGATACAAGGTATGACCGTTTAGCAAGCAAGGAACTAGGGGCTGACCACTGGCGAATCTTATCGCCATTCGGCTACAAAATCTCAGAGAATGAGTGGATTACTATCCCTGTTGGTTACCTTACTGATGGGGCTTCTGTCCCTCAAATCTTCTGGAATATGATTCCACCTTGGGGAGTATACGGACAAGCTGCCGTAGTGCATGATATCTTGTGCGAATATCTGGCAGTAGTCAGGGATGGTGTGAAGGTAGACATTACGAGAGCCCGTTGTGATGAGATTCTCAACGAGGCCATGAAGGTTCTTGGTGTACCAATGGCGAAGCGCCTTATGATCTATTGGGCGGTCTGCGCCTATCGATTAGTATCAGGCGTCAGCCAGCCTTCCAACACCCCAAAGAAAAGGGCTATGGAAGCCAACTGGCAGAGAGGAGTGGGTGATGTCGGAGGATCTGCAAGAGCGGCTTTTGCAAGCGATGCAGGAGCTAAAGGATAGACAAAGATTCTGGAGGATGAAGTTCTTCAACCCCTATGGTTGGCAGAACACTTACATCACAGAGTCACATCGCAACCAACAACTGCTTGCCATGACGGGTAACCGCTGTGGCAAGACGTATACTGGGGCATACATTATGTCTGTCCACCTAACGGGTCTTTACCCTGATTGGTGGGAAGGCAAGCGCTGGGATCGACCTATCGATGCATGGGCAGCAGGTATCTCCACAGACACCACTCGGGACATTCTCCAGAGTGAACTCCTTGGGCCTTGCCATAACCCCGATGCATTTGGCACCGGTATGATTCCTAAGGAGCACATAATTGATACAGTCAATAAGTCTGGTGTCCCCAACGCTGTACAAGCGGTACTTGTCCGACATGTTTCCGGAGGGATATCTTCTCTGGTCTTTAAGAGCTATGAGATGTCCCAAGACGCTTTTATGGGAACAGCTAAAGATCTCATCTGGTTGGATGAAGAGTGCCCTAAGTCTATCTTCACCCAATGTATCACCCGTACTGCTACAACTGGCGGTATCACCTATCTCACCTTCACCCCTGAAAAGGGTATGACGGAGTTGGTGAAGGACTTCATGTATGACATTAAGCCGGGACAGTATATGGTCACTGCTTCGTGGGATGATGCTCCTCACCTAGACGACGAGGTTAAGGAACAGCTTATGGGCGCCTATACGCCCTCTGAAAGAGCGATGCGTGTTAGTGGTCAGCCTAGTATTGGTTCTGGTGTTGTCTTCCCCGTACGTGAGGATAAGATCGTTGTAGAGCCATTCGCTATTCCTGAGCACTGGATGCGGATCATTGGTATTGATCTTGGCTTCGATCACCCCAACGCTATCGCTACGATTGCATGGGACAATGAGGCTGACGTCTTTTACCTGATCGATGAGTATTCCGAACGTGGGGAAACCTTTTCGATGCATGCTAACGCAATCAGAGAAAGAGGCGGTGATGTAATCCCAGTGGTCGTTCCTCATGATGCCTTTAAGCGAATGGGTGGTGATGGTGCAGGGTCAGGCAAGAAGTTCGTACAGCTCTTCCAAGAGCAAGGACTGAATGTTGTGATGGAACCCTTTAGCAACCCTCCTTCTCTCGATGGTAAAACCAACAACTCCGTAGAGTATGGGGTCAACTTCATGCTCAACTACATGGAGACTGGGAAGTTCAAGGTCTTCAGTACTTGCCGTAAGTTCCTCCAAGAAATGAAACTATACTGCCGGAACGACGGTAAGATCAATGATCGGAATGACGACATGATCTCCGCCACAAGGTACGCTGTCCTCATGGCTGGTCGTCATGCACGTCCCGGTAGTTCCAAGAACGCTGGGTATCATTACGACATGAACAAACCCCTAGTCCCTACTTGGTATAACGAGATTATCTAATGGCCAAATCAAAGAAAAGAAAGATTTCACCAATGGCTCCAGATGAAGTGTTAGCCAATGTAGAGCATTGGATTAATGACTCTCTGAGCTACAATATGTCGGAGCTGTCCGAGCAGCGCGCCCAAGCTTTGAAGTATTACTTTGGTGAGCCCTTTGGTAATGAGCAAAAGGGTAAATCTCAGGTAGTCACTCGGGATGTCCAAGAGACTGTGGATTGGATTATGCCTTCTCTTATGAAGGTTTTCTTCTCTGGTGGTCAAGTTGTTAAGTTCAATCCTTCTACCGTAGAGGATGTCCCTGCTGCAGACCAAGAGACTGAGTATGTAAACTATTTGTTCTCCCGTAAAAATAAGGGCTTCACTGAATCCTACGACTGGTTCCAAGACGCCCTGATCATGAAGACTGGGGTGATGAAGGTCTATGTTGAAGATGAGAACTGCCCTAAGTTTGATTACTTCGTAGGTATCACTGAGGACACACTGCTTGAGATAGTCTCGGAGCCTAATGTTGAGGTGATCGCTAAGACCGTCAATGTAGATGGGACATGTGATGTCAAGATCCGTACTGATGAGACCAAGCGTAATATCCGTATCAAGTGTGTTCCTCCTGAGCACTTTCTGATCGACCGTGATGCTACCTGCCTTGAGGATTCCCAGTTCACTGGTGATCGATCTGAGCAGACCGTATCGTGGCTCCGTGAGAATGGTGTACCTGAGGATGTCATCGACGAGCTTCCATTTGATGAATGGGAGTACTCAGATTCTACCCCGGAGAAACTGGTAAGGGATCAGTTCGATGGTTCAGGTGACTTCAACCAACAACAAGGTGCTGAGCCAGAAGCTAACCGTAAGGTGTGGGTGACTGAGTGCTACGTGCGTCTGGATGTCGATGGTGATGGCTATGCGGAACTCCGCCGTATTGTCGTAGCCGGTAACTACATTATCTCTGATGAAGCATGGGATTGTGTTCCGTATGCAGAGCTCAGTGCTCACCGCATTGCACACAAATTCTTCGGCATGTCGATCTATGATAAGATCAAGGATATTCAGGACATCCGTTCTGCATTGACTCGTCAAATCATGGATAACATCTACCGTCAGAATACTGGCCGTTGGGCCGTGCTTGACGGTCAAGTGAACCTTGAGGATCTTATCTCGAACACCACTGCTGGTGTTGTCCGTATGAAGTCTCTCAATGCGGTAACCCCTATGGTTACTCCTCAGTTGACTCCAGACACATACCAAATGCTAGACCGCTTTGCTAATGATCGGAGTAAGCGTACAGGTGTAAGTGAACGGTCTCAGGGTCTCGATGAGAATACCCTGCACAGCAACCAAGCGGCTACCTCGGTGAACCAACTGATGACTGCCGCTGAGCAACAGATCGATCTGATCGCCCGTATGTTCGCTGAGACTGGCGTTAAGCGTTTGTTCCAGCTCCTGCACGAGCACTCCATTAAGTATCAAGACCAGAAAGAAGTCTTTGAACTTCGTGGTCAGTATATTGAGGTCAATCCATCAAATTGGCGTGCACGTACTGATATGAGTGTGACCGTTGGTGTTGGAAACATGAACAAGGATCAACAACTGCTGCATCTTACCCGTATGTTTGAAATGATGCAAACGGTAATCGCAGGTGGTGGTATGGGTATCCTTGTTGGTCCTGACAATATCTACAACATGCTCAAAGAGTTTACAGAGAACGCAGGATATAAAGACGTCAGCAAGTTCTGGACTGATCCTAATTCACCTCAAGGTCAGCAGGCTCAACAACAACGTGCTCAAGCTGAAGCTAAGCCTAAACCAGATGATATCAAAGCACAGGCTGCTATGGCGCAAGCACAAGGTCAGAACATGAAGGTACAAGCTGAGGCTCAGATGTCTCAGGTTGAATCCCAATTGAAACTGGCTGAGCTGGAACTCAAGAAACAGGAAGCAACCATCAAACTCCGTGAGGTCGCCCTTAAAGAGGCCGAGCTTCAACTGGATCGAGATAAGTTCATGTGGGAACGTGCAAGGGATGAAGCCGAGTATCAACTTGAGTCTACCCAGCAACGAGCAGCGGCTCTTGGTGATGGTGAAGTACCTGAATCTAAGAAACCCACAGGAAAAGCTTCCAATTGATATTCTAACTAAGGTATAATGAAATTATGAGACTTGGTTACGATATATCTCTTAGCGAGAGAGTAAAGGAGCTGCTTGATGAGGGAACCTTGGATCAGATAATGAACCAAGTAATATCAGACCTTGATGGGGAGTGGAAGTCCACTCTCCCTCAGGATTCCGCTACCCGAGAGTCAATCTACCATGAATTACATGCACTCAATAGGGTTAACATCCGGCTTAAAGCTTTGGTGAACAATCTGTTGATGGCAGAACGAGGAGAGAATGATGGATCCTACTGAAGACGGAATTAGTGCAGTTGATGCTACTTCCTCCATTGAAGCACTGCTTGGTGATGACCTTGACATGCTCGATGATGAGAATCAAGGCACTGAACCCGTAGAAGCCAAAGAAGAAAAAGTTGAGGGTGATCCCGAGGCCACAGAGCCGGAGGAAGAAGATGAGAATGATCCTGATGCCGAGGACGAAGAGGATGAGTCTGAAGAAGATGACTCCGATGAAGATCCCGCGCCAGCGATCACCGATGACACACTTGTTGACATCAAGATTGGTGATGATGAGTATGAAGTCAATTTTCTAGAGTTGAAGTCTGGTTACCTTCGTAATGAAGACTACGTGAACAAGGTGAATGCCCATGAGGCTGAATACCTTGAGAAGTCTGTAAAGATTGAACAGTTGGAAGCCGATCTTATTGAAGAACTCCAACATGTGTCTGTTATTGTGACTGGTGATCTCTCCAAGTACGATCGTATCAACTGGGCTGCGCTCAAAGACGCTGATCCAGCGCAATATAATGCTCTTCGTGTGGAGGCCACTGAGGCTCGTGAACAAGCAGCTGCTCTGGTCGAGCGTCGAGCAACAATTCAGAAGATGCACCAAAAGGCTCAAGAGCTACGCCATCAAGCTTACCTCAAGAGTCAAATTGAGATTGCCGAGAAGATTGTTCCGGGTTTTCGTGAACCTGAATTCTTCCAAGCACTAGTGTCACATGGAAAGGACATTGGATACACTGAAGAGGAAGTTCAGGGTATCTCTGATGCACGACAACTCTTCTTGCTTAATAACTCTCGTTTATACGCCGAGAGCCAAGTAAGGAAGAAAAGTGCGATGGACAATAAGGTGACACCTGATCTACCCCCAGTTGTTAAACCGGGAGCAGTGAAAGAGAAATCCTCTACTGACCGCCGAGTCGTGAAGAACGCCAAGGCAGTGTTTCAACGTGACAAAAGTGTGGACTCTGCTGCCGCACTCCTCATGACTTTTGATTTATAAATAAGGAATAAATACCTATGGCTACTCCAGTCAATGCCGTCAGCACTGCTCTGATTAATGGTCAGCGCGAAGACCTGATCGACATCATCTACAACATCGACCCTTCGGATACCCCATTCATGTCGGCAATCGGCAAGGGTACCGCAGAGGCCATCACCCACGAGTGGCAAACCGATGAGCTGCGTGCTCCTGCGGTCAACACTAAAATCGAAGGTGAAGACGCTACTATCAATGCTGGTACGTTCACTACCATGGCTAGCAACATTTGCCAGATCACTTCTGAAACCCTGCAAATCACCGGTACTGCTGAACGTGTGAAGAAAGCAGGTCGTAAGTCGGAACTGGCCTATCAACTGGCTAAGAAAGGCAAGGAAATGAAGTTGGACATGGAGTATATGCTTGTGGGTACTCCACTGGCTAAAATCCAGCGTACCAGCTCTGTGGCCGGCCAGATGGGTAACATCTTCTCGTACTACAAGACCAATGGCTCCTTGGGTGCCACCGGCGTTGCCCCCACCGGTAACGGCGTGAACACTGGTACTGCTGGTACTCTGCGTACCCTGACTGAAGATCTGGTCTTGGATGCAGCTCAGAAGATTTGGAACGAAGGCGGTAAAGCCAACCAAGTCCAAACCTCGGCAGCCTTGAAGAAGCACGTTAGTAAGACCTTTGTTGGTCGTGCTACAGAGATTACCCTCGATGCTTCGAACTCGACTATCAGCCAAGCGGTTGACGTCTACGAATGCGACTTCGGTAAGTATACCATCACTGCAAACCGGTGGTTCAAAGCTGATGCCTTCTTCATGTTTGATCCGAAGATGCATAGCCTGAACTTCCTGCGTCCTTTCACTCAGTTCCCACTGGCTAAAACCGGTGACTCTGAAAAACGTGAAATGCTCTGCGAATACACCCTGCGTGTAAACAACGAGAAATCTGGCGCTCTGATCCGCGACGTTCAAGCGTCGTAATCCCTGAGAGGGCCTTCGGGCCCTTTTCTTGTTTCTGTAGGAGAGAAATAATGAGTACAGGTATCATCACCGAATACGACATCATCGATGGTCTCTTTGTGGCTAAGTCCACACAAGACGTGGAGGCAGTCGTTGAACAGAATAAAGCTGAGAGACTTTCAGGTGTGAACGATGGACATGGCCGTAATATGCGTAAGGTCGCCTCAATACCACTGATTGTTGTCCAGCAGCTCCGTACACGCTCAATGAAGGATGGTGGTCCTATTGACCTGAACCTCTTGGGTATCGACGTTGAGCATACCGTACGCTTCAACAAATGGTTGAACGATCGGGACAATGAAGCCTTTCGAACCAATAGCGCGAGACAATAATCATGGCCTACGAGACCTACAACGAAGTACTTACTCTGGTGAAGAGTTGGTCTAATCGACGAGACCTAACGGATGACCAATTCTATAATTTCATCTTCTTCGCAGGGAATTTTGCTAATCAAGTTTTGCGAGTCCCAGCCATGGAGAACACTGAGATTCTGAGTACTTTGGTGGATGGTCAAGTAGTAATTCCTTTTGACTTCCTAGAACTTCGTAGCCTTACTGCTAATTTTGATACAGAAGACTCAGTGCCTCTAGAACGTGTAGCATGGGATCAATATGTCAATTATGTGAATGACCCTAATGCTCAAAATGAGACTCAACCTAGGTACTTCTCAAGGCAGGGTGCATTTTGGTTTATTACTCCTGTCCCTGAAGAAAATACTCAAATCACTTGTCACTATTATAGAGCACTCCCAGATATCAGTGTTTCAGAGCCTACCAACTGGTTGATACAACTGAGTCCGATGACTTATTTGTTTGGCGCACTACACTACCTTTACTTGTTTTTAATGGATGATGAAAGAGCCCAGTACTGGCAAACCAAATTTATTGATGAGTTGACTCGTATCCAAGAGCTAGCCAGCAATGCTGAGTATAAAGGTACTTCCCTCACTGTGCGCGCTAGAAATCCATCTGCGCAAGGAGAAATATAATGTCTTATGATGGTATGTATAGTGAGTTATCTGCAAGAGGTACATCCAGTCAGATCCTAACGCAGGTTTTAGAAGTTAGAGATCAAATTGTAATCTCTGAGAATAATGTTGAAGTGCTTGAGGCTGCTGCTAATAACAGTGCTGCTGTGGCCTCTAACGCTGCATTGGATGCACAAGCTTCTGTGGCATCTATTGGTACTTCTGTCGCCGACGCAGCGGATTCGGCTTCGGCTGCTGCTACATCTGCTGCTAATGCCGCTCAGTCTGCTATTGACGCTGAGTTTAACTCTGTGATTGCCCTAGCTACATCCGAGATTGCCCTTAGCACTGCTCAAGAAGCTAATGATATTTCGGACAGTGCACTACTCGCTGCTAACTCAGCGGTAACCACAGCGAATGGTATTGCAGGTACAGCGAATACTGCTTTGGCTAACTCGGTCATCGCGGTTGATGATGCTGATGCAGCTGTTACTACTGCAAACAATGCGTTTGCTGCTGTTGCTGGTAAGCAAGATGAAGATCAAATGCTAACCGCGTTGTCTGCACTTACTACTAGTAATGACACTGCTATCTACTTTCAAGGGGCAGATCTACCGTCGTTGTACACACTGACAGACCTTGGAAGAAGTCTTGTAGGATCAGCTAATGCCCCAACAGTTAGGACTTTACTAGATATTGTAGATCCTCCACAGAGTACCCTAGAGGGTTTGGATTTCTATAGGTCTGCTGCAGGCACCATAAAGGTTGGGGTTGGCAGGGCGTTTATACCAAGCCTAAGTAAAACCCTTTTGGTTAATACAGAATTGACCTTAACCTTAAGTGGTCTAACTGCTGATACTCTCTATCATATTTATCTGTATAGTAACTCTGGTGTACCAACAGTAGAAGCTTCCTCTACAGCCCCAGTGCTCTATCAGGCACCATCTTGTTATCAGAAAACTGGTGATAACAGTAGGAGATATATTGGTAGTTTTCTAGCACTCTCTGCGACAGACTGTTATAAGTTTGTTCAATGTGGAGAAAAAGTGTTGTACTTAGAAAATACTAGTCTCCTTCAAGTGGTTGCTGGATCAAGACCCGCTACTTCTACAAATGTCAGTTGTTCCGCCAGTCTACCAATTACATCCGCTTCTGTCCAACTAGAGGCTGGTAGCGCGCAAAATGTTGCTTCAAACTTGCATTTAGCCAATCCAGACATGGGATCTGTATCTTCTGGCAATAGGCTGATGATTATAGATAATTCCACAACTGGTAATTTCTGTAGTATAAATCTTCCCGTTGATTCCCTTCAACGGATAAACATAATCTATGATATCGTAGGTGCCTCAGGCGGTGCCTTTCTACGAGTCAGAGGTTATACCTTCCGGAGGTAATTATGTATACTTACTATTATGCAGTTCGTGTAGATCCGAACGATTTCGGGTTTATGACTGTTGAATACCCATACCCACCAGAGCTAGAATTAGAATATACAATGATGTCCCCGCCTGAGTTTCGACAGTTTCAGATTGATCATCCGGAGCTCTTTGATTTTTAAATAGGATCTTCTATATGACACCAATTATTAGCAATATCGTTGTGGCGCTTGGAGCGGCTTTTGTTATTTCCGCAACGAGTGCTATAACATTGGACTGGAAGAATCAATCTTTAGATTCTACTTTTCTAGCTCAAAACACAGCCGCTGTTAAAGATTTAACCAATGCGGTTAGAGAACTTCAAATTAATCAAGCTGTGTTCACGGAGAAGTACATAACAAGGACCGAGCTTGATACTAGACTTAGGGGTATGAACTAATGTCACTTGAGGCTGCAACATACATCAACCAATTGATTGTAACTAATCCCGAAGGTGCAGACCCCAAGGGTCAAGGTGATGACCACCTAAGACTTATCAAAGCTACGCTGAAAAATACATTTCCAAATATTGATGCTGCTGTTACCGCGACACCTGCAGAAATAAATGCACTTGTAGGAGGCACTGCTCTCTTTAAGACAGGTATGATTCTCTTGTGGTCTGGTAGTATTGCTTCTATCCCAACAGGATGGGCCCTTTGTAATGGTACAGCAGGTACCCCGAACTTAATGGATAAGTTTGTAGTGGGTGCAGGTTCTTCTTACGCCGTAGGGTCAACAGGTGGATCTTCAACTCACTCTCATACTGTAAGCGTTAGTGGAACAGCCCTTACTGTTGGTCAGTTGCCTTCTCACAATCACGGCCCCGCTATAGGTGCAACAGGGTTTGTAACCCTTGGTACTGGTGCTGGTAATACATCCGGTGGTTCTGTGATCGGCAATAGTCCAGTCACTGGATCAACTGGTAATGGGGAAACCCATACTCACTCCGCTAGTTCAAACGTTGTGGACACTAGGCCACCATACTACGCACTAGCTTACATTAGGAAGACTTAATCAATGGCAGACCTACAGAGAGTCGAACTTAAGAATATCATTGGGATCAACTCTGACTTAAGGCCATCAGACGTTGGTCCTCAAGTCTGGACCGCTGGTCTTAATGTCAAATTCAGGAATGGATCTGTAGGTAAAGCTGATGGATACAGTAGGGTTTTCCCCGCAACACTTGAGAAATCCCTACATCTTCAACCATATTTAAGCCAGAACACTCCCTACTGGATATCAGGTGGAGCAACAAAGCTTTATAGGACAGAAGGTTCTACTTGGGTAGATGTATCTCGTACCGTTGGTGGGCCCTACACTGCAACCATTGATAAAAATTGGAATGGTGGTGTCCTTAACCAAGTTGTGGTTTTGAACAATGGTTTTGATGTACCGCAGAGTCTTCTTCCAACCTCTTCAGACTTTACTGACCTACCAAATTGGCCAGTTAATACAAAGGCTAAAGTAATCCGCCCATTCAAGAACTACCTAGTAGCCTTGGGGATTACTAAAGACAGTGTTGATCAACCCACTACGGTTAAGTGGTCAAGTCCTGCTGATCCCGGGGAGGTCCCTTTTACTTGGGATGAAACCGATGCGACTAACGATGCTGGTGAGAACTTCCTCAGCGATACCTCTGGGGCTATCGTGGATGGCAAGAAGCTTAAAGACACCTTCATCATTTATAAAGAGGATTCCGTATACTCCATGCGATATGTGGGTGGTGTATTCGTCTTCCAGTTCCAACAGTTGTTCGACGATATTGGGGCACTTTCTACAAATTGCATCGCTGAGTTCGACGGTAAACACTTCGTTGTTGGCCAAGGTGATGTGTATGTACATAATGGTGTCCAAAAGACAAGTGTCATTGATGGAAAGATGAAGAATTACCTCTTCAACAGTATTAAGAATGTGACAGTTAAGGCAGTCTTTGTAGTACCTGACTACAATAATAATGAAATGTGGATCTGTTTCCAAGATGCTGATACAGCCACAGGCTCCCTTTACGCTAACCGAGCGTTGATCTGGAACTGGAAGGATGACAATTGGTCTATCCGAGAAGTGCCAGACTCACCAGCAGCCACCTATGGTATTGTAGACCCACAAGTATCGGATGCATGGGACGACGACTCTTTGGCATGGAACACCGATACGACTGCGTGGGGGAATGCGTCATATAACCCAAGTAAATCTAAACTTGTGTTTGCTAGTCCAGACGAAGACACAGTGTTCGCGATAGGTGACACCAACCTCTTTGACGGAGAAGTGTTTGATAGTCATGTTGATAGAACACAAATCTATCTAAGTGATGATCAGAAGATTAAATTTGTTAGCTCAGTCACTCCTCATTTAAGTGGGGTTGGTACTGCTAATATCTATATCGGGACAAATATGCTTCATGATGCACCTACTGAGTGGTTCGGACCATATGCGTTTACAATTGGTGTAGATGAAAAGATAGATTGTCGAGTCTCTGGTAGATATATTGGTGTACGTTTCGAATTTAATTCTGCAGGTACTTGGTTCCTTAATGGATATACTTTGGAGTTCACCCCAACTACAGGTAAGAGATAATGGCCTTTAATCCATCAACACCTCCAGCAACAGCAGAAGGACTCCTCCCATACCTACAAGAGGAGTTCTTTAGGGTTTCTCAATCATTCAATCCACTTCTTGATGGACAATATGAAGTACTCTATAGGCTTCCTGTGCGGTTTAAGCCGGGTATGGTGTGTTACTTCGCTGGACCAGCTAGTCCTCTTGGTTCAGGAGTAGAGGGCCTCTACAGGTATACTACCACGGGTTCTTGGGTGTATGTAGGCTAACGTTAAGGTTTTATGGTATACTGAAGGTATAGAGTCTGAGGAGACTATCATGATCAAGTTGATTTCTAGGCCTAATATTGATGAGTTTGAAAAACTTGTTCCCGGCCTTGAGAGGGCGTTGACAAAGACAAGCTTAGGTAAATATTGGAGCATAGGTGCACTATACGATAATATTGTAAATTATGCTGCCTATGGATACTACCAAGAGGAAAGTGGGTTTGCAGCAGCTTTCACTGTGAGTCAGTCACCTCTGCGTAAAACATTGAATGTCTTTTGGGCCGGTAAGGATCCAGAGAATACAGTCCCTGTCAACCATGCGGAATGTGATGAGTTCCACCAAGCTTGCGCCCACTATTTTAACTGTCAGACTATTCTTGTGCAAGGTCGTACTGGTTGGAAACCCATCGGTGAAGATCTAGGTTATTCTGAAGACTCTAGGGTCTATCTCAAAGAGGTGTAATATGAATTTTAATAGATTTGCCGAGGGTCTTCGGTTAGGTATGAGTCCTGCTGTAGCTGATCGTATGTGTAATGTGTTCGGTGGTGGTGGCGGTGAACAGGAACAATCCTCTGAGCAAGACTCTACCCCGTATCAGACTCAACAATTTGATACCCTCTTAAAGGGTGCCAATTCTTGGCTTTCGCAAGGTGGATTCCAGAAGCAATATGGTGGATCTGCTGGTTTTGATTCTGTAGCTAATATGAACCAGAATCAACTCGGTGCTTTAGCCGGTTCTGCCGCTACTGGTAATCAACTTCAAGGTATGCTTGGATCAGCGGGTATCTCATCTTTAGGTGATTACCTAGGTGCTTACGACCCCAATAAGACAGGTCTTACAGGTGCAATTAATGCTTCCAATGAGGCTATGAATTGGGATTACAACACGCAAGTGGCCCCTCAGGTTCGTCAAGGGGCTACTGACGCAGGTCAATTTGGATCTACCCGTCATGGCGTAGCTGAGGGTATAGCTCAAAGTCGTCTTAGTCAACAAAAGATGAATGCTGCTAACACTATGGCTTATCAAGACCAACAGGCATATAATCAAAACAGGTTGGGAGTTCTTGGTAACCTCTCTAGCATTGCAACAGGTTTAAATTCTGGCAACACCATGACTCTTGGAGCGGGTAGTGCCCAGCAGCAGCAAGAACAGAATGAGATTAACGGTCTGCTTGAGAAGTGGGCGTATGAAAACAATGTCAGTCTGAATGATTTGACTGCTTATAAAGCACTGATCTCTGGTGATATGGGTGGTTCATCTAAGGGGTCTTCTCAGGCTAAAGGTGGTGGCTCTGGTGGCCTAGGTGCATTAGCATCCTTTGGTGGTTCCGCACTTGGCTCTTACATGGGGGCATGACAAATGGCTATTGAAATTAAGAGACCACTTGTCTCCGATCTTTTCGCGATTGGGTCTAGTGTAGGAGCCAATGGAAACAACGCTGTTGCGCCAGCTATCGTGTCTGGTTCATATCAACCAACCCAAGGTGATCCTAATTCTAGGGGTCAACAACCACAAGGAGGTGGGCCAATGGATGCCCTCTCCAATGTTGGTGGGAAGGTTGCAGGCAGGGCCCTAAATAACTACCTAGGAGGTGCGGGGGCTGCAGGTGCATCTACAGGTTCTGGCGTAGGTTATGGTCTTGGTCAATCTCTGGTATCTGGTGGTATTGGATCTGCAACATACGCAGGTACAGCAGGTGCAGCAGGATTTGGTGCAGGTGCAGGTGCAGGAGCCACAGGAGTAGGATATGGCCTAGGTGGTGCTTTGTCGTCGGGTGCTGTCGGAGGTGCAACCTATGCAGGCGCTGGTGGCGCAGTAGCTGGAGGTACAGCCGCAGGAGCTGGAGCAGGTGCTGCAGGTGCAGGTGCAGCGGGAGGAGCAGCCGCAGGTGGTGCTGCTAGTGGTGCAGCCGCTGCTGGTCCATTTGCTGCTATTGCTGCTGCTATCATCATGAATGAACAGGATTCCAAAGCTCGTGGTCTACGCCGTGAAGGCAATGACTACTACAAGGATCTTGCAACTGGTAAAGTTCTGCAACAAGACATCAATGGTAAATGGGCTCCAATGACAGATAGCATCTTTGGTGAGAAGTCTGGACTCGGTAATGATCAACGCTTCTTCGGTGATGTCATGACGCTCGACTTTAAGAGTGCAGCCAAGAACTTTAAGAAGTCCTCACTAGCTACCGGTTTCGGGCTTTGGGGCTAGGAGAATACACATGGCAAGTCTTTTCGATCCAAGCTATCCTTCTATGCTTCAGGGTGGTGGTCCAACCTTAGATCCAAACAAACCAGCCCTCTTGCAGGGTCGAGGTGGTGTAGAAGCAGCCCAGAAGGCCCTAGAGGCACAACGTCTCTTGGAACTTGAAAGGATGGCTGCTCAAGGTAAAGCTGCTCTCACTAGTGGTGGCCCTCGTGGTCCTACCTCAGCGGCTTGGACAGCAGGTCAGGCACTAGATGGTTGGGGTGCCTCTCGTGGTCTTATGGATGCTCTGAAGGGTGCAGGCAAGGCATTAGGTGGTCCAGTAGCTGGTGGATTGCAGGCTCTCACCTATTCTGGTGACGTAGGTGAAGGTTCTGAGTTGAGTCCTGATCAACGTGAGGCTAAGAACCCCGGTGAGAAGGCTGATGCTGAAGCTTATGCACGACGTATCCAAGATAATGCTAAGGCTGCTGTACGTACCACACGTGGTGATCCTATCCTTAGTCCAGAAGATCCGGGTAATGTAGCAGCCGCAGTTGAAGCCCAAGAGGCTGTCTCTGCTCCACCTGTTGAGCAAACCCCAGTGGGTCCAGTGGCTGAGAAGGATCCCGTCACAGTAGAGCAAGCAGCAGCAGCTACAGCCCAACAAAGGGAGTCCCAACGTCAGACTGTAGAGCTTGGCGCACAGGAAGCCCTGAAGACCAACCAAGTGACTCGTCCTCAATTAGCTAGAGAGATCGTCTCTGCTGATGCACAACGAGCTGGCAAGGAGCTGACCCCAGAGCAATCTAAGGCAGCTGTGGCAGAAGAGCTTGGCGTCATGAAAGGTATGGACAATAGTGACCTGTCTAAGTATGTTTCTTATGCTTTGATCGCAGGTGGTATTGCTGCATCCTTCTTGGATAAGTCTGGTCGAGCTGGTGACATGTTTGCTGCATCCTTCAATAAGCAGCTTGACCGTAATCTTGCCTTGGGTATCCAAAACAAGAAACAGAAGGCAGCAGCAGCCAAGCAAGCTCAAGACTTGCAGATTGCATTGATGAGAGCCCAAGAGGCTTCCCGCACCAATGACATCCGTGAAAAGTCTGTAGACCAAACCGGTCGGTATCAGGAAGGTCAACTCGACGTTGCTCAAGATCGTACAGAGATCCAACGTGGTACTCTAGGTCTTGGTTACGCTAAGGAAAATCGTCAGGCTGCTCAAGGTGCTGCAGGTCTCGGACTTCGTGCCCAAGCCCTAGAGCTTCAACGCGAGCTTGGTACTCGCAACATGGATCTCAAAGAAGAAGCTAACACTATTAAAGCCGCTGGTGCAGCCCTCAAGGCTGCTAAAGGTGCTCCTGGTGTTGCTCTCACTGAGAAAGGTTCCGCTAAGGTGGTATCTGATTTTGCTAAGCAACAAGGTATCAACCTTGACTCTGACGCTAAGTCTGCCCTAGCAAGCCAAGTGCAACAAGCTAGTAAGAACGATCCGGAATGGGCTAAGAATCCAGCCAAAGTAATGACTAGGATTATCCAGTCAGGTGGTTATACTCAAGAAGTAGATCCAGGCATTCCATTTGTCCCGTTCACGGGTGGTGGACCACGAGTAAGACAGAAGAAGTATCAATAAGTAACTCCGAGGAGAGAACCCATGGCAACCCCTAATGATGGTCTGGTAGATTCCCCGTTTGGTCGGGTACGTCCAGAGATCCTTGAAATCCTTAATGGCGGCATGGGTTCTCAACCCTCTACAGACAACTCTGTCCCTGAACCAGTAGAAGTACCGGGGCAACAACCTATCGGGGCTCCAGCAGGCCCACAAGAGGTCTCAGCCAAAGAGCCTGTTGAGGTTGTTGAGCAGCCACAAGTAGTTGACCCAGATTCGGCTAGATCTATCATTGGTCGGTCTGCAGATCAACTCCAAGCGCAGATGTACGGTACGGTAGAAGCCATTGGCGAAGCTACTGGTAATCAGTATCTCATGGATACTGGTGCGCAGGGACGTAAGGAACAACTTGATGAGGCTGCTCAATATGGTGACCCTTCAGTTGGTTCTTACCGGGACGTGGACTTAGAAGATCCTGAGTCCATTGGCTCCTACATTAAGCAGCTTGGTTTGGGGATGACCCCAGGGCTCGCTACAGTAGGTGGTGCAGCCGCTACAGGTGCTAAGCTTGGCGGTGCCATGGGTATTCCAGGTCGTGCAGCAGGTGGTATGGTAGGGGCCTTCTTGGGCTCCTTTGGTATCAACACTGGTGCATTCCAGAATGAAGTCAAAGAGTTGGATCCTAGTGCCAAAGGTGGTTGGACCTCCCTGGCCTTTGGTACTGGCGCTGGTGCATTGGATG
>Ga0307413_10000016_pt1 | contig 48293 bp, 70 predicted proteins | sample DK1Ometagenome_3_FD_203714 | JGI IMG/M metagenome (GOLD analysis project Ga0307413, IMG submission 203714) | Maize rhizosphere microbial communities from greenhouse at UC Davis, California, United States - DK15-O-2 | ecosystem: Host-associated > Plants > Roots > Rhizosphere > Soil | place: USA... | reverse complement strand
CTTCCGACCCCTTGACCTCGCGGTACACGTTTTGAGCGACCGCGCCGAGGTAGGGATTGGCTGATTGACGGATGGTTTGAGCTTTCGTGATGGCTGACATGGTAGATGCTCCGGTGATTGACAGTCATAGACTATTCGTCTTTGTCCGTACTGTCAATAGGTTCTGCACCGATCAGCGGCAGCCATTTGTCCAGATTACCGACGGTGACGGTCATTTCTGTACGGCGTTTAAATTCCTGACTGTCACCTGCCGTCAGTAGCCGATCAAGCAGCACCAGGGTAGTGCTGAACAGTTCTTGCGGCGAACATCCGGCAGCCTCACAAATCCGGCCCATTGCGGCCTGAAGACCCGCCGGATAGGGCATCGTAAAGTCAGGATTAGCCGACCGGGCAGCACGCTTGCACAGCTTGTTATTGTGGCGCTTGAGTTCGGCCGGCGTACCCTCGAACGGGTCCCCATTGCGGTCGGTTAAAGGCTTCACCGTTTCACCTCCAGCCATTGCGACCACAAGTTGTCGATTAATACCTTCGGGTCCTTGACGGCGTAGTTCAGGCAATTACTGGTGCCGCCTGGCGACCCATCCCACAGCGCGCACAGCCGGTCGCAACGATCAACCATCCACTCGTTCCGAACCTGCATTTTTCCAGGGTGGTAGCCACCGTCCGAAACGACAGTGACACTTGCACATGCATCGATAAGCCGCGCCCACTGTCTACGGGACGGCGTCGGCCATTGGCTTTCCTGCCCCTTAAAAGGCACAGCAGCGTGCAGCGGGATACCCAACATCCGGGCAGCTTCCGCAAAAGCCTGATCCCAGCCCAGGGCCATGCCGGAAATGACCGAATCGGGCCGCATGCGCAAAAGGTAGTCGTACGCCAAGCGGGTCAACTCCACATGCATGTTGTTGCCGTACCCGCACCCGAGTTTGCTCGGCCGATGGCCGGTCGCTGCGATCACTAGGCTCATGACTTCCCCGGCCTCAAAAGCTTATAGGCCCCGTACCACGAGCCAACGGTTAAAAGGATGATTAGTCCACCGAATTCGAAAGCCGCGGAACTGCCGTGTCGCCACAGTACCGGCATGACAAAGAAGCAGAACACGGTCAGCGCGAGGGGAACACCGATTACAATCAATAGGCCCTTAATCATGCCAAATGCCATCCGTTACAGTGTGGGCAGGTTTCCACCAGGCGACCGGCGCGCATTCCAGCAGCACGGGCCGATTCGGCGGTCGAGAAACGCTTGCGCGGTGCGCAGAGTGGGGTAATCGGTGCGAACGGTTTCATATTGGCATACCTTTAGGTTGCATTGCTTTGCGCAGCCAGCCCCAAACCGAACGGCCTGAAGCTTCAATTTCATCGGAGTTTTCTAGCAGCCATTTGCCGCGGGCCGGCGTGATTTTCTTCATGCGCCGAAACCCGCCCGGGCGGAAGCGATTGCCTTCACCGTCAACGACGATATGACGATCTGAGAACCCTAGGTGCAAGGTTTTATCGTAGAAGCCGACTACCCACGGGTCTCGTGAGTCGCCATCGGCCCATACGGAGGCGAGAACATAATCGCCCTTCACTATCGGGCGGCTCATTGAACACGCTCGGCTTGACGCACCTGGGCCGGTTGCTCGTCGCCCTTGAGGGGCATCAAGTTGCGTTCAAAGCAGCCGCTGCCTTCCGGAAAAAAGTGATTGGGCTCTACCTCCCAGGCGCGAAGGCAGTTGGCGTCACCAACGTCAGCTATTCGATAGTAATTCGAACTGCCTTCTAAAGGCGCCACGAGGTGTAGGGTTTTCAGAGTAACTACTGACCCGACGCACTCCGGACACGATAGGGAGCTGACCACTAACGCCAGGTCACCCGGTTTGAATTGGCGGCTCATAAATAAAAATCCCCGATCAATGAAGGTACGGGGATAGGCTATTCGTCTTTGTGTTGTGCGTCAAGCTATTTTGCGGCGGCTGCCTTGATCTTTTCCGGGCTGCCGTAGCGGTCGCCCAATTGGCCTTCACGGATGAGCCGACCGTTGCCCTGGGCGGTAGCGATTTCGAGCACCGATTCGCGCAGCCCATCGATACTGCCGAAGTAATTGCGCAGGGTGCCGACCGAGAATCCTGCCTCGGCGGCGACTTTGGGCAGTGACAGCGAGTACAGGCCCTTCGCGACCGCCATGCGGTAGGCGGCAAGGGCAATATCCTTTTTGTCGTGCTTTTTCCACAGGTTGGAGAGCGTCGGCACCCGCTCACCTGGAACCAGGGCGAGGCGGTCTTTTTCCTCGACGAGCTTATCGACCAGTTCGGCCATTTTGCCTTCATTGATCAAATAGTTCATGGTGCGGGTGACGTCGCGCCCCCATGCTGGATTAGCTGCAAGCTCTTCGGCAATCAGCTTTCGGGTGATATTGCGATACCCGACGCGCCGGGCGACCGCTACAGCGGCTTCAAATACTTCGGTCGTCATGATAGAGACTCACTATTACTCAGTTGGCGCTAGACTATTCCTTTATGTGTTAAGGTTCAAGCCTTAATACAAAATCGCTCACGGCGAACTCCAGGTAGGTGATGCAGCGCGGGTGCCAGTTGACCCACTCCGCGCCGAACAACTCAACCGCGGCGCTCAGGTCTTCAAGCCCGCAATCCTCGCTCGGGCCGGTCGGCAACCTAGCCGGGTGCGATCGGTCGTAGGGTGTGAGATAGATGGTCATTCGTCCCACCCCGCCCGGACTACCGCCGGCTTATCTTGTTTTAGGTCGTCTTCAGTGATGACGCCGCTTTCCGGGTCTCTCAGGTTTGCCAATGCCTGAAGTCGTGTTAGGCGACAATCGGGACGCCTTTGCGCAATTCGACAAGCTTTTTCTGAGGAGTAAATACCCGGACGCCAAGTTCCGTAGGCCGAGATGCAAAAAGTGCCGTTGCCGTTTTTGTGGATCGTCATTCGTCACGCTCCCGAAAGTGCACCGCCACGGCCTGGTGCGTGTAGAAGAGTGCCCCGCAGTTGCACCGATGACCGGTGGACTTCATAAGCGCGGAACCTGCACCGATTTGATCGCAAAAAGGGCATACATAAAAACCCCCTCCGCATTCGACGTCCCGACGTTCGATTTGACGGGCTTTGGTCGCCACGTCTGACCAGGTTGGGCCGTTCATAATTGCGGCTCCTTATCGGTCAGTGCGGGGAAGCGTACGCCCTGTGGGAGCGAACCGGTCGTAAAGCAGGCGATGCCCCCCGCAGCTAACACCATATTGATTGCCCGCAGTTGGGCGACCTCGTGCGCGTCCTTGGGATTGAATTCCCACCCAGCTCGTTTACATTCGGGCATGGCGAACACCGCAACGCGTACCGGATCGCACGTCTCATAGTCGCGGAACCAACCCGATTGGTAGCCGAGCAGGTCGCCGGTTTTGATCGTCTTGTTCAATTGAGCCGTGTCGTTCAGCCAACCGTAGCGCACCGGCACACCCCTTTCGTCCTTGAGCGCCCCGACGTTGTTACGCCCGAGCATGTAGCCCTGGGCAGGCGCGGCCAGGCGGATGGTCGATTGCACGTAGGCTTCGGCCTTACCGTTCAGCTCGACCGGCGTCTCCGGCGTAAAGCCCATAATCGCGTACAGTTCGGCCATAGCCTGACCGCCGATGGCGTGCCGGTTGGCCCAGTCGCTTAAAACGCTCATTTTGTCCTGTCTCCACGATTACTGGATATAAGCCGACGTTGCCCAGGCTTGAGCCGCCAGCGCGTATAGGTGTTGCAGTCAGTGCAGTAAACCACCTGGCGGGTAGCCAGGCGTACCACTTCGGCATTGCCGCATTTGTAGCAGGGGCCGGCCATCAGACGACCCCGAGCAGGCCAAGCGCTGCATAGACCGCGATAATGTCCGCAGCCTGAGCCCGGGCATCGTCAAGGGCGTTATGAGCCGTTTTGCGTGGTGCGTTGTCGATCAGATGGCCGAACTCTTCAGTCAATGTGCGCTGATCGCGCCACTGCCAAAAGCCCCACGGTGCTTCGCTTCGCCCCAGGCCGACCCGATCATAGGCAGAATCGAGCCACACCGAATCGATGTTGCCGCGCTGCCAGTAAGTCGAGGCGCCTGAGCAAAAACGCTTCAAGTCCGTTAGAGCGTCGAGCAACCGCACGCGCTCCAGGTTCTTGCCGAACACGTCGGCTTGGGCCTGAGCGCTCTGCTGACCCCACCATTGGACGGTTGACGGGCTGATATGGCCGCCGTCGGTATCGTCGCGCAGCTCAAGTAAGCGGTAGAATTCCGGCCCCATTTCACCGGTCTTGCGGTTGAAACGAACGGCGCCGATGGAAAGAATCCGTGCGTCCGGTGCCGTGCTGAGGGTTTCGCAGTCGATCGAGATTTCATCCATGGTCAGTACGCCTTGCCGCCGGGGCCGTTGCGTGCGGCTGCCTGATGATCGGCCCGTTGTTGGTTATAGGCGAGCTTCTCAATCATCGCGCCTGCCAGGTCGTAACCTTTGAAACCAGATAGGTCCAGGATCCGAATCATCGCGTCGGCAAGCTCGACTTCGGCCATCTTGCGGTGCGGCAGATGGTCATCCATCAGGTCTTTGCGATCCCCCTCCATCGCTTCGCTGATTTCCGAATGGATCAGGCACAGCTTTTCAGCGAAGTTGACTTGGGTTTGATCGAGGGGTTTGCCGGTCAGGCGCGAAGTCCACCAGCCGGAACGAACCGCCAGACCGTGGCAAAGCTGTTGCATTTCGAGCATGCCTTCGAACGCCCGAGGAATGTAGATGTAGTCCAGCAACGGAGATTCTTTTCCGTCCGCCCGGTCCTGGCGAATGAGATGGCGAAGCTGCATTTCCGCAGCCTCTACGGCTTTAACGTGGCCGGTGGCCGGGTGGGTTTGGCGATGGTCAGTCATGCTTGTTGCTCCGCTCTATTAAAATGAGTTTCGATGAGGGTAACGGCCAGTCGAGTCCACAAACTGGTCAAGAAGTAAACCCCCGCAGTAACCGCAAACCCCGCATAGGCTGCGAGCGCTACGGTAATCAAAAGGGAGCACCAGCTCACTGCTCGGGACAAGGCTCCCGGTCTTGCGTCAGCCCATTTTTGTTTCGTCTCCGCCCAGCTTTTGTCGCTCGGTTTTGACATCAGGATCGCGAAGAACGCGAGCGTAACAGTGGCTCCGACGGCAATGACCGTGACCCACATCAAGACGGCGGCAACCCGAGCTAGGTCAACACTCTGTAAACACACCGCGGCGAAAAGAACCGCAGGCATCCCGAGCCATATCCAAAAACGGTTTAAGTGCTTCATGCTTGTTGCTCCAATTGATTTGAGTCCCGAGAGTATTCGGCTATGTCGATCCCGTCAAGCAATAATTTAGCGGCGATTCGCTGGCGCAGGTCTTCAGCTTCGGCGCGCTTCAGAGCCTGGGCACTGAGCACGTCCACGCCGAACAGATGGAAGAACCGGCGCTGCATCTGGCTATCGTTATCGCCCTGTTTCTTGCGCCAGCCGCCCCAGTACCCCATGGCCCGTTTTAGCTCGTTCAGCTCCGCGACCCGGGCTTGATGATCCCGGCGCAGACGATTGACCCCGATACCTGGCGCCCGCACGCTAACTAGGTACTGATCATACTGTTCAACGGTCATTACCGCGGCACGGACGTTCGCATACAGCTCTTCAAGCTTCTCCGGCGTCAGTAGTTCAAGGTCGCCTTCGACGTGCTCCGGATCGGTTCGGGTCATTGGCTCCGGAAAGAAACCACAGTGCGGGCAGGCTTTATAGATCCGTTCGTACGGCTGCGCGCAGGGTAACGGCGTCTCGATCAGGTGGCCGGCGCCGAGCATCTGGTTATTGCTCCAGCCAGCGGCGCGGAAGGCTTCCCAGGTTGACCCGAGCGGATTCGCCAGGCGTAGGCCCGGGTTAGCGCATACGCGGTAGGGCACGACTTCACCGGCAACCGAGCGGCGACTTGTACGACCCAACTGCCAGGTACGGTGGGGGGCTTCGGGTGGCCCATTGAACCGGACTATGTTAGAGCCGTGGTCGATTAGGATTCCGAATGGCTTGGGGCTCTCGGCGATGCGCTGCCGCCGGCCGGCGCTGTCAAGGTCGTCGAAGCCGATCTTTTGGGCGTCGGTCAGCAGCAGCCGATAGAGCCGGCCGACCCATTGCATGAACCGCGGCAAACTGGCGGTGCCGGTGCCGAGGATTACAACCTCGACTGCCGGTAGGTCGTTCCCTTCGCCGTACAGGTTGCAGTTCACCAGCATGAGCAGCTTGCCCGATTCGAGGTCTTCCTTGGCGTCGTTGCGAATGTCGGGATCGGTGTCGGCGCTCAAGGCCATAGCCGGAACGCCCATTTCATTAAAGCGCTTGGCGGTTTCCTCGGCCTTGTGCACACTCGATACAAAGCAAATGCCCTTTTTGCCGGCGGCGCGCATCAGGTAGTTGTTGACGATATCGCCGACCAGGTCTTTGTCAGCGTCTTCAGCGGCCACCAACTTGGCATGTACGAACTCGCCGCCCGAACCCACCGCAAGCTTTTCGTACTCGACCCGGCAGGGCACGGTGTATTTTTCATACGGGCAAAGATAGCCGTCCTCAAACAATTCGAGCAGCGTCGGGCCCATAACCATTACGTCGAACAGGCCGTCACTGTCGCGGCTCAACCCCCCTCCGTCCGACCTGGCGGGCGTGGCAGTGACACCCAGGCCTTTAACTTGAGGATGCGTGAAGATTTGCACGGCCTTGGCCCACTGGTTGCCCTTGCCGGTGCCGTCGCCTTCGGCTTGCTGGTGGTGGGCTTCGTCGCACACCCATAACGTGACGGTGGCGAAGTACTTGGCGTACTGGGCGGCCTGTTTGCCATGGGGAATACGCCACAAGGTTCCCACGCTCGCCACGCTGATCGGCGCGTTCGTGTCATGGCAGCAACGCCCGTGCTTCTTGAAGATCGCTTTGATGATGGCCTTGCGGTCTTTCGCGTCACATATCAGCCTGAACGGGATACCGAACTCGTTCATCGTCTCGGCGATCTGCCCGACCAGCTCCTTGCGGTGGGCGAAAATACAGGCCGCCCCTTGGTGCTTGGAAATGATCGACGCTATAAGCCGGGTCTTGCCGCCGCCGGTCGGTATGCAGACCAGAACGTTCTGGTGCCCCACGTCCCATTCGAGATAAACGCCCTGCTCGGCCTTGATTTGGTAGTGCCGCAGGCTGACGTGTTTACGTGTGGCTCCGGCCAGTAGCGAGGCCTTGAAGTCAAATGCACTCATTGGGGCGTCCACTTATTGCTTTTCTTGAGATTTTCGGAAGCGAGCAGTATTTGCAAATTCTCCGGAACGTGTAGCCCGGACACATACCGCCCTTGTAAAGGATAGATGTGATCCACGTGATAACTCAAAAAACTGGCCTCGCTCATCTGCCGAGCACGGGCGTACACTTCTTTAATTTGCGATATAGCCTCCGCTGACAGCCAGCGGGGGATACGCTGCAAGACCGCCGCCCTGCGTCTCGCTAGAGAGCATGCCCTACGTTCGCGATTGTCTAGGCGCCAAATCTTATTTCGAGCTAGGATCTGCTCGCGGTTCCTCAGGTAGTAACTGGCGTACTGCTCACGTAGAAGGTCAGCGCAAGCAGTGCGCCGGACTTTTTCCCTCAATTTTATTTTTTCTAAAGCGCGTTTACGATAAAGCGCGTTTCGCCGCAATTGATCGGCCCGATTCGCCCCGTACCGTAAACGGGCCTGACAGTTGATCTTCTGCCGTGCTTCCGGGTTCGCGGCTCTTCGCTTTTCAGACCGTCTGAAGGCGTCGGCCTCTTTTTGTTCCGGAGATCGCAGCGAACGTCTGCGGCTAGAACTTTGACGACAGCATTCTTTACAGCGACTAGTAATCCCCCCTTTTTTGCTTCGGTCAACCGCAAAATCGCTCGTGATGTCCTTCACTTGCCCACACCCTCGGCAAATTTTTAAATTTGTTTGCATTTCAAAACCCCTAGCTGCTAGTCTGTGCCCAACGTAACACGAAAGCACTTGAGGTAACAATATGAGCCGCACCGCAATTAACCTAAAAGTCGATCAAGTTCTGCGAAAAGCACTAGCCCAAATAGCTTTTGAGCAGAATCGGACGCTCTCAAATTTGATTGAAACCGTGCTACGCGATCACGTAGCAAAAACTGCCCCTAAAAAACCTCTACAGTGAGTGTGAACCATGCAAATCATCGTTAACCCATCAGAAGAAAGCCCGCTTCAACTCATGGCCCTAGCTCAAATGTTAAACACCCTGGCAGGTGGCGGCGGGGTGGTCGCATCAACCCCAGATAAGGCCTCGCAACTGCAAGACCGAGCGCACGTAGAAGAAGACCTGGGAAACGCCCCTCCGCCCCCACCGTTGCCCGATGCGCTTGGTGCCTCCGCCCAAGTGCAGCCGGATCCTGCCAGTGCCCCGCCCGCCTCGAATACCACCGATGCCAGCGAGCTGGACAAAAATGGGCTCCCGTGGGATGCGAGGATTCACTCGTCGAGCAAGAACACTAACCAGGACGGCACGTGGCGCTATACCCGTGGCGGTGATCCGGCGGTTCGTGCTCAGGTCGAAGCCGAATTGCGCGCCAGGGGTTACGGTACTGCCGCAGCGGCCGAAACCCCTCCGCCGCCACCTCCTGTTGCCGATCAAACCCCACCGCCACCGCCACCATTGGCTGACCAAGCCGCCGATACGCCACCGGCCGCTACCCAACCGTTGACCGGTGAAGTGTTCAAGGCAATGAACCGCCTGAGCCCGGACCTGCGCACCGAAGCCCTGGGCGTAGTGGGCCTGTCAACCCCGGCCGAGTTCATGCGCGAAGTGAAAGTGCACCCCGAGATTGCCGCGCCGCTGCTCGAAGCAATCCACATGCTCTTGGGGGAAGAGTGAGCGCGCATAGCCGCTTAGCTCCGTCGAGCGCCTTCCGGTGGGTTCCGTGCCCGCTGTCGGTGGCGCTCGGCGAGCAATTCCCCGCCCTGAGCGAGCACCCATCAGGGCCGGAGGGAACCGCGGCGCATTGGGTGTGGCTGATGATGCTGACGAGCCATACGCCGGTTCTCGGCGAGCTGACGCCGGAAGGCTTACCGGTAACGGACGAAATGCTCGAAGGGGCGTTGCAGTTCGTGAACAAGGTCTTCAGCATCGCAAACCCGCACCAGGCGATGGCAAAGGTACGGCTCGAACAGCGCGTCAGCATGAGCGGTATTCATCCGCTGATGTTCGGCACGCCCGACGGCTCCATCGACCTGCTCGAAGAGTGTGGAGAATGGCACATGATCGACTACAAGTTCGGTCACCGCGCCGTGAGCCCGTTCGAAAACATGCAACTGGCGGCCTATACGTTCGGCGAGTTCGAGCGGTTGGAGTTGACCGACGTGCAAATCGATAACGCCAAGGTCTTTTTCCATATCGTTCAACCGCGGTGTTTCCATAACCGACCGGCCAATATGACGTGGGAAACGACCGGCAAGGACCTGCGCAAATTGTGGGAGCGGATGCGCGTCTCAGCCCGTGAGGCGATCATGCACGAGCTGTCCGCACGGCCCCAGGTCGGCGCGCACTGTCGCGACTGCCCAGGTCGGCGCGCATGCCCGACTCTGCGCACGAATGCCGGGGCCAATATCGACTGGGTCAACCGCAGCCATCCGGGGGAAATGCCTCTTGATGCTGCCGGCCTGGAATTGAAGTTTGTCGAGGCAGCGCTTGCCCAGCTTGAAGCCCATGCAAGCGGTTTGCGTGAGCAGGTCGAGCACGGCATTACCAGCGGCGGCCATTGTCCTGATTGGGTCATGCAACCGACGCCAGGGCGCGGCAAACACTGGACGGTGCCGGCGGACGAGGTCATCGCCCTTGGCGATATGCTCGAAGCCGATTTACGTAAAGAGCCGGACGTCATCACGCCGTCTCAAGCGCTCGCACTGTTCAAGAAAAAAGGCTTTGACTTATCCGTTATAGACGAATATTCTGCACCCAACCCCGGATCGGTCAAACTGGCCCCGGTCAACAATGAGCTAGCCAAGAAGGTATTCGCGCAATGATTGAAATTCTCTTTCCGGTCGGTCGCCTCGTCGGCGGGTCGCTCTACCAGGGCAACTCGAAGGACGACAAAGGCCAACCGCTCGTGTACAAATCCGGCAAAAACGCCGGCCAACCTCGCACGTCTTACAGCTTCGGCGTTGCCTTCAAGAAAGGTCCGGAGCAGCACTGGAACGCGACGCCGTGGGGTCAACAAATCTATGCCGAAGCGCAGAAGACCGCGGCGACCACCTATCAAGGCCGTTTCTTTGCCTGGAAAGTGACCGACGGCGACAGCACCGAGCCCAACAAAAAGGGCAACAAACCGTGCGAGCGTGAAGGATATCCGGGTCATTGGGTTGTGTGGTTCTCGGGCAACTTCCCGCCGATGATCTACAACGCCAACGGCACCGAGCGTATTCTCGAAGCGGACGCGGTCAAGCCGGGTTACTTCGTCCAAGTGTTCGGCAACACGGAGTTCAACGCCAACAACGACAGCCCGGGCATGTACCTCAACTATAACCTGGTTGCGTTCAGCGCCTACGGCACCGAAATTCAGCTCAGTACCGGCCCGGACGCTGCGTCGGTCGGCTTTGGCGGCCAGTTGCCCGAGGGTGCGTCTACTGCTCCAGCGGCGGGCATGTCTGCGCCTCCGGCCGCTCAAACCCAGCAAACTCCACCGCCTCCGCCAGCGCAACAGGCTGCGGCCCACCAACCGCCGCCCCCACCGCACACCGGCTACATGGGCGCCGATCAAACGCCCCCACCGCCTCCGCCCGCTGCTTTCCCGCCGGCCGGCTGGTGGCCGCATCCGCAAGCCCCGGGCAGCTTCTACAATGCTGCCGGTGAAACGCTGACCGAAGCGGCATTGCGCGCACGCGGCTAACCTTCAACCGATCAACCCGACGGCTCCGCAAGGGGCCGTTTTTGTCAGGGAGAATACGCATATGAATACTGCCGACTTGCGGGTCTTGCACCGCCGAGTGCGTGAAGCCTCGTTGCCCGGATACGCGTTACACTATAACGAAGGGGCGAATAACTTTTACATCGTTCTCTACGGGCATAACGGCGAGCAGGTCGAAAGCCGAGAGTACTCTTGGGATGTGATGATCGAATGGGCGGGCGAACAGCTCGCTAAGCGGGGTGCTTAATGAAACCATGCACACTCGGGAAGCGGCACAAGTGGGCCTTTGTCCGTAACGTTACCTGCTCATATCAAAATGGGCGAACGGTATCGATCAGCCGCAAAGGGGTCTATCGGTGCGACTGCGGCCAATCCAAATACGGCCCAATGGTGTACGAAGAATGACCGGCATGCCCCCGCCACCTCCGCCGATCCTGTATGGCTACCAAATACCGGTCGGTCCAGGATTTAGCACCGTCCTGGCAGATATGGACTTTGAAGGCTATAGCGCCGCTGGCTTCGTTTGGAATGGCCCCACCGCCAAGAAACCACTCGGCTACTGGACCGGGCCGCCCGGCGCTGCCCAGGGGAAAAAGGGCCTGAACGTCATAGGCTCTAGGGTCTATTCGGAACACCCGAGTACCGAGGCGCTGACCCTGAGTTACGACCTAAAGGACGGGCAAGGCACACGCCGTTGGAAACCCGGCCAGCCCGACCCGCAACCGCTATTCGACCACTTGGCGGCGGGCAAACTGGTCGAGGCGCACGGTGCAGGGTTCGAGTTAAATTTCTGGAATGAAGTGTGCGTGCACCGCTACGGCTGGCCCCCGCTGAATGGTCGACAGTTGCGATGCAGTATGGCAAAAGCACGAGCTTTCGGACTCCCCGCCGCATTGGCCGACGTCGGCGCAGCCCTTAACCTGGACACGCAAAAGGACAAGGCCGGCAAAGAGCTGATGAAAATTTTCAGCTGGCCGAAAGACCCTACGAAAAAGGACCCTAGATGGCGGATTCTACCCGAGCACGAGCCTGAAAAGTTTGCCCGGTATGAGGACTATTGCGATACCGATATCCATACGGAGGCCGGCGTAAGCGCCCGATGCCCGGACCTGCCGCCGCAAGAACTGGCGTACTGGCTGGCGGACCAGGCCATTAACCGGCGGGGCATTGGCGTCGACATGGATGCCGTCCGCGATTGCATTGCTGTCGTCAACGAGGTGCTTAAAGTCTACGACGACGAAATGTTTAGCCTGATAGGCCTGCGTGCCAGCCAAGCTAAAAAACTGGTTGAATGGTTTGCAGCTAACGGAGTAGTCGGGCAGGACGGCCGGCCTTGCAAATCACTGGCCGAAAAAGATGGTAACCTCGAATTTCTCTACGAAAGCCGCAATAACTACCCGTTTCCGGTAGGGCGCGTGCTAGAGCTGCGTTGTCTTTGCGCTTCCGCTAGCGTCAAGAAAGTTTTCTCCATGGCGAACCACGCGAACAAAGACAGCCGCCTGTGCGACCTGTTCATTTACCACGGGGCGCGCACGGGGCGCGATACGCACGCCGACGTTCAACCCGGCAACTTGCCCAAGGCAGGCCCGGATCTGCGGTGGTGCGACAATCAAGGCATCTGCCGCCGACCCTATGCCAAGCACCTGGACAACTGCCCGTGGTGCGGTTGCTCGGCAGCGTTCGGCACCGAAGATAGCCCCATAGAACTCGATAAGGGCTGGTGCTTTGAGGGGGTTGAGCACGTTCTTGAGGTGCTGCGGCTGCGGTCCATGGCTGCCCTGGAATACTTCTTTGGCGATGCGCTGTTGTGCATATCCGGTGTTGTGCGCTCGCTACTGGTGGCTCGGCCAGGTTATCGCCTGCTGTGCTCCGACTACGCCAGTATCGAGGCAGTAGTTTCGGCGGTGCTGACGGGCGAAGAGTGGCGCGTCGAGGCGTTCCGCCGCAAGGAGGATATCTATCTGCACGGTGCCGCGGGCGTAACGGGCAAAACCTACGAGTGGTACAAGGCCAATGGATTCAAGAAGCACCCCGACCGTCAGAAGATCGGCAAGCCCGCCGAGTTGGGCCTAGGCTTTGGCGGTTTCAGCGGCGCACTGTTCGCGTTCGGTTTCGAGGGCGAGAAAAAAGAGGCGGATAAGGTCTGGATGGCCTGGCGCGCAGCAAGCCCGGCGTTCGAAGAAATGTGGGGCGGCCAATACCGCGGCGTGCCTTGGGACATCAAAAGCCGGGAGTTCTTCGGGCTTGAAGGGGCAGCCGTACAGGCAGTGCTTAGCCCTGGCGCAGTTTACGGCTTTCGGGGCATCACCTACCAGGTTATCGACGACGTGCTCTATTGCACGCTCCTGAGCGGCCGGCGCATGGCCTACCACCAACCGCGCCTTTGGTACGGCGCCAAGCGTGACGGTTGGGTAGAGTGCTATTCGCTGACCTATATGACCTGGAACACCAACGCCAAGATGGGCCCGAAAGGCTGGGTTCGGATGGAGACCTACGGCGGCCGGCTGTTTGAGAACGTCGTCCAGGCCACTGCCCGCGACATCATGGCCCATGCCGTGGTCAAGCTTGAGGCCGCGGGCTATCCGGTCGTGCTGCGCGTGCACGACGAGGTGGCCGCCGAGGTGCCGGACGGTTTCGGCTCACTGGAAGAATTCGAAGCAATCCTTACAGACCTGCCCGACTGGGCTAAAGGTTGGCCGATCCGTGCGGCCGGTTGGGAGGGCCAACGTTATCATAAAGACTGACCGACGAACGGTAATTATAAGTTGTTGACGATAGGCTCAAAGACGAATAATCTAGGCCCATCGAAACGAACAACGGAGCAAGACGAAATGAAATCCCATGACCGCCCATATGCAGCAAAAGGAACTACTTCTTATCGTTGCAGCACCCCTTACGGCTGGGTGATGATCGGCGCAAAAGACCATGACGACGCCATGAAAGAAGCCAAGCGGTCTAGCAATTTTGTAAAACGCGAAAACTTGGAAGTTTGGGACGGTTCGCGGTACGTGCCCTGCTAACCCTCCCCGCCCACATCAAGCCCCTTAACTGGGGCTTTGCCAGTACCAAAACATGCACGGAGTCGCAACCATGTACGCCATTGTCACCGCTGTACTGATCGCCACAACGCCCGGCCAAGCGCCGGAAAACAAAGCCGCATATTTCACCGCCGAAGGTCCGGAACTCTGTTACCGCCAGGCCGACAAGCTGAACGACCGCGACGATTCGACGCTGTACGTCTGCAAGGTGGCTGAATAATGGGCGCCCTCATTCTTACCCGGCGCGCCGGGCAGTGCGTGCGGCTTGACCTGACGTCCGATAGCTATTGCACTTTGATGCTCGCCTACACGGGCAGCAACCAAGTAAAGCTTGATCTTTCCGGCGCCGGCTCATGCCTGTCCAAGCGCGTCGACGTGGGCGGTGAAATGCTGATAGGGCCAGGGGTGACGGTCAAGGTCGTCTCGATCACTTTCAAAACCGTGAAGTTGCGCTTCGACGCGCCGCTGAGCGTCAAAATCATGCGAACTGAACTACTGGAGCGTGCCTAATGGGCCTTTCTACCTTGCTGCTCGTCGCGGCCATCTGTTCGGCTGAAGGGCCGGACAAAATTTGCACCTACATGGACGTGACCGAACGGATGGAAGTCGTCACCGATGAACAGTGCTTTGAAATCGCCTCGATCGCCAACGCCGGTCTCGTCGGCAAGCCCGATACGCCGCGCTACGGCTGCATCAAGCCCGAGCAATATCTCACGCTGATCGGCGACACCGAATACCTCAAACTGACCCGTCTGCCGGAGCAACTGTGATGATCAACGATAAGACGCTCGACGAGGCGCTGATTGAAATCATGCGCTGCAAAAAGGCCCTTGAGGCGTTGCGGGCCGAACGTAAAGCCGAGGACGTTGCAAGTACTGAGGCAGGTTTTAACGGGCGCTATTGGGCCCGCCCTAGCGTAAAGCACGCCGCAGCCAAGCGCGCTAGCCTGGACCTGACCCGTAAACTGGCAGACTTGAGGGCGGGGCGATGAACCTCGGGCAAGCACTGGCCGCCGTTGTTCTTGGCCCTGCTGCGGTAGTCCCTACGGCACAAGAGACCAATTCGGCGGTTGCTGGCGACCTAGCGTTCATGGCCGCAGCCCTCTTTATGGCTTTTTGGTCGGGTAAATGACCCGCTACCCTTGCCGCTGTCGGTCCTGCGGCCATCGTCGAACCCTGGCGAAGCAACCGGCGCACTACTGCCGTGAGCCTCTTTGCGCATGCGGCGGCGCCTATCGCGTAGATTGGTATCGGCGCGGCAAGGAACATAAACGGGCGGCCTGTTACTGTTCAGGCTACCCATGGTCAATTCACAACGCCCCGCACCGTCAGGGCTCGCCGGAGTATTATGAACGATGAAAGCTCAAAAGAAACCCGAGCCGCAAGACCTCGTAGGGCCGCCGCGTCCGGAGGATATCGTGAATAGCTGTCGACGCTGGGACGAATTGTGGGAAGCTAAAGACGATTGCCGCCATAATATCGTACAGCTTCCGGGCGGTGGCGTAAGATGCTCGGAATGCGGCGGCTGGTGCTGTTATTGACGCAACCCGTCGTAACTGCGCTCACACGCAAGGCCGGCTATTCGGGAGCGGTCAAAAGCCGAAGCGAGTTCTTGTCGCTGGCTGACACAGCGGTCGAGCAGTTGGGAGAGCACCAGGGCGGCGCGGGTTGTTGACGCGCTGCTGAGGGGAGGTCCGGCACTCTTGCCGGTTCCACCGAGCCGTAATTGCAGCTCGGCGAGTTCGTCGCGCAGCCGGCGAGCATCAGCACTAGCGCCGTCAGCATCAAGCCGAGCGCGTTCGATTTCTTGAGTTGCATCACGTTGCACTCCGGCCGCCCATTCTGCACGGCGTTGCTCTTCGGTACGTTGCTTGAGTTCTTCCTGGCGAATACGATCTGCGTCCCGGGCATCGCGCTCGGCCCATTGGGCTTGCCATTCGGCGCGCTCTGCCAGCCGGCCGCTATGATGCAACCACCAGGCAAGGGCGGCGATCGCAAGAATAGCGGCAATGTGAAGCCAGTAGCGGCGCAGCAGGTTGAGGGCGGCGATCACGTTGCGAGTGCTCGGACGGCTTGCGCATACCGTGCTTTACGGTCGTCCAGCCCGTTCAACCCGCCATTAATGCGCCGGGTAATCCGCTCGATATCGTCGGCGTCGGCAAACTCGTTCAAGCCGTTTTTACGCCAGAACCAGGCGGCGGCAAGCGCTGCGTATTGCGGCAGCTCAAGCAATTCGGGCTGAGCCACAAAGTCGACGCCGAGCGCCGTACTGGCCGCGGCATAGTTGTTCTTGCCGGTGATTTGCATCAGTCCGCGCCCGCGGTACTTCCAGCCGTCGCCCTTGTCGTTATTGCCCATGCGCAGGCCGTACGCCGCGTTGGCGATTGCTTCGGGGTTACGGGCGATCGAGTAGGCCAAGGCGTTGGGCCCGGTGCCGTCAGAGAAGCGCGACGGCCAGGTTCGGGCAAGGCCCTCGGCGCTGTAATTCAGGTTCTCGACGAGACGTTTAAAGCCGCCGGACTCATGGCCGACTTGGGCGAGGAAATGGGCCTGGCGGCGTTTGGTGTGAATGCTGAACTGTGACATAGCGTCGGTTAGGGGCGAGGCCCATTTGAGCGCTAGGGCGGCGTCAAGACTGGCCGCGAGAGCGAGAGTTTTCGTGTCCATCAGGCTGGCCCCCTACGTTGAAACCGCGGCAGTATCCGGGCCAGGTTGCCCCGGCACCGCAAGACAAGGAGAAATACCGGACCGAACACGAGGAGGTAAAGCCACTGCGGGCCCGTGTACTGGACGCTAAATACCCCGGTTACCATGCCGGTGACAATCCACATCCCTAAACCTGCTGAGCCCATCGCCAAGCACATGGCCGCCAATGACACGCCCCACCGATACCGGGCGCCGTTCGGCACATACGAGGCGATTACAAAGAACGTGCCGAAGTGCAAAACGGCGCGGGTCATCAGAAGACAGGTTTCAAACTCCATCGGTATCGCTCCGGCGTTTGAAGAACGGAATGCGATCAAGAATAGATTCGAGCCATGATGGCAGGGGGCCGCTCTTGTCGATAATGTAGTAGAACGCAGTAAATACGACCGCGGCCAGGGCAGAAAGTGCCGCGCTGATAAGCATCGCTTTCTCGCTCCACGGCGGACCCCCGCCATACCAGAAAACTCCACCTGCATAGCCGATACCGAATGAAAAGGCGGTCAGCTTTACGCGTTGCCACCCGCTTGTCGCCATTGGGGCGGCAAGAAAAAAGCAGCAGCCGACTACCGCGCCGGTTGCTGCCCAAGGGTGAATCGCCATCATGACAGCGCAAAAAAGCGTCAGGTCACGGGTGCACTGGTCGAACATCGCGGCGCCTCACCTGTTCGGTTTATAGATGGCGCCGATTGTACCACAGGTCAGGCGGCACCCGGGCCGGTAACATTCAGCAGGGCCCCGCTCGAAGCCTGGCACCCCGATAGGTGGTCAGTGGAAGTCGCAAGGGAGTAGTTAGCAGTCACGTTATTAGCGAACACGCAACCCGTTGTGATAGACACTGATCCGGCACCCGTGGTCAGGCCTCGACCCCCGTTAGACGCCATCCTCGAACCACTCAATGTTAACTGAGTGGTGTTAGCCGCCGTCAGAATTCCGTCACCCGTGGCGTTTAAAACATCCGCGCCGCTGATCATCACGCCAGTACACGCACTGAAATACATTGCAGGTATGCCCGCGGTCGCACCGGCCAAGCCCCTACGACCCGCCGCGTAATGGTTGGTGATCTGAACATCTGTGCAGGAAGAAAAGTATGTGGCGGTGTCGTCGCACAACCCAGTTGTGCACATGACCAGTCTAGGGTAGCCGCAACCACTAAAGAAGAACCCACGCCCACCGACAGTATCCGCGAAGCAACGGCGCAAATAAGTCGCTAGGCAATTGGTGAAGCTAAACCCGATTTGCGCGCCGTTCGTACCAACGACTAAGCCAGTAGTACCTGTCACTTCGCAATTGTCGAACAGGCACCCTTGATTGTTGCTAATGCTAAACGCTGTGAAGTTCTGAGCCGCGACGTTACCTACGTAATCAGCAGCGATATCGCGACATTCCAAAAAGGCCCAAACGTCCCGGAACAACATACACGGCCCTTTTAGCAATCGATTGCTAATGCCCCGGATACGAATATTAGTGGCTACGTTGCTGACATGGTTATCGTCTACAATGAAGCCTTTGCAGTGATAAGTGGTGATATCTTCGATTGTGACATATTCCATACTACCTTGCGACGTGCTCAGGTTGAACAACCAATTACCAACACTTTGGTTTGTACAATCAACCGTAAAGCCCGAAATGTTCGTAACCTGTCGCAAAATAATAGTTCCTGCGCCAGACACGATCAAGGAAGTGCCGCCACCTTTTATACCGCGTAAGGTTTTGCCCGTCCCCACGCTAACATTACCGGTTAACAGGTAGGGCCCGGCGTTAAAAGTAATTTCACGTATCGTTGGGACGGCCAACATGATGTTGAGCTGCCCTACGGCATTGGTGACCCCATCCGGTTTAATCCCAAACTGTTCGACGTTTACGCTACCGTTGTGGCACATGTACCAACGGATGCCGTTTACATCGACTAGAATCGTTCCGCCATTACTAGCTGAAGTTGTGTCGCTTGGGATTCGTCGATACCAAACACCCCCGCCGCTATCCCCCTGGCCGTAATATCCCGAGGTCATTTGAAACTGAACGCTCGCAGGTGCGCCGGCTTCAAGTGCTGCAACGGTGTTGACGACGCGAAAGGCATTTACCCCCGCAATCGACGCTGCTAGTGCTTCAAGCGTTGTAGGTAATGGGGCCCCGAGATAGCCAATCATCGCAGCGCCCTTTAACGGGTCCGCCTGGTCCGCTAAGTCTAGGCGCAGCGCCCCATCGTCAGTAAACGCCAAGAAACTGGTTTGATCAGTTGCCCATACCCCGGTTGTCGTGAAGGGTAACGGCGCTTCAGGGGACAAATGGTATTGAACGCCGTCGCGCACGATGTATTGATTACGCGACGTTAATACAATGCCCGGAACGCCATCGACGTAATCAGCTAGGTAGACAAAACCGAAACTATCAAGCATCGTGCGAAATGCTGTTTCCATTCCAGACCAAGTTTCCCGCCGCCGGTCAAAACGGTCTTTAAATGATGGAAGCAGCGAATTCATGCCTTCATCAAAATTTGAAGCGTTGTCGTACAAATCTTTTGGAGCTGAAGATCCGAGCGGGTTAAGCGTTTTATATGTGTTAGTCATCAGAACCACCGCCCTATAGCCAATTCATATCGAGTGACGTTAACCGTCAAAGACAGTGGGTACATTAAAAAAACCCCCGGCCCCATCGTCGTAGTGGGTATGGAATTCTGCGCGCTGTGCAAAGGGGTAGCTACGCCGATAATGTCCGTGTGCACCAGGGGGGGTGAGATAAACGGAGTTTGGAAGGCTACAGCCGGCAGGCCCGTGATACTGTAGAAAGAACTACCTATACCCGTGGTGATCGCAACAGATGGATGGTCTGTAATTCGGACATGCTCCAAACGACCATCTGCCCACTTGGTGTACCATCCACCTGTGAAATTAACAGTTTGCAAAATGGCGCCCGTTGGAACACCCGAGGCCTGGGTAACTGCACCTAAAATATTAGTCTTTGCGTACGCACCTGCCGCAATAAGCGCAGTAAGCAACGCTGCTGTGGTAGTCACGCCCGTGCCGCCTTGGGCAATGCTCAAGGCCGTTGTCAGCCCGGTTAGGCTGGTGATGGTAGAGTTAGCGCCCGCCATCACAAAGCTAGTCCATGCTTGCCATACCCCGCCCGAAAGTCGACGAAAATAAACCTGGTCACTCGTTCGCGAAGTGACTATCTGCTGCATGTTTGTAGAACTGAAAACCAATGACAGGGCCATGCTACCCGAGGCTGCTACGGGCGGGAGATTTAGAGTCCCTGAGCTAATTCCAAAAACCCCAGTCGTTGTGATCGCGTTCAAATCGGTCGCGACAGTGGCATTCGCAGCCCCCGCCCACGGGATACCGAGAGTGTCCCGCATTGCAGCGCTGTCCGCTCCCGCTAGCAGCTCCCGGCCCTTGGCGGTAAGCGTAGCAAGACTTAGGGCACCAGCACCCGTGAAGTACGGCAGTCGATCAGCAACCCCAGTTAATGCGGCGAAGGCTGCCAAGTTTGGGTTATCTAATAGTTCTTCGATATCAGCTTCCATTCCGGCATAGCTTTTGCGCATAACGCCAAGCCGGTCAGGGTATACCGCATCGACGCCGTTTACCAGATTGTCTAGGTTTTCGGCGTTATCGTCCAAATCGCGAGGATCAATAGAGGGTACGGGATTCCCCGTGTCATAGCTCATGGTTGGGGCCACTCTTGGTTAAGTGCTTCGTCAGTTTCGGCGATATAAGTCTGCCAGGGGTTAAGCGGCCACTCCCTATTTATCGCGTAGTCAATGATGGAAGAATCCAAAATAAATTCGGGGAATTCACCCCAACCCGGTGGAAACACGGCACGTTCCCTTAATTCAAGTTCTGCGGAGTAGGACCACAGCGCCGGCCCGACGCGAGCAGGCCCTTCATAGACGTTAGTAAAACGGCAAGTGTAAAAACCGTACCCTAACGGGGTATCCAAGGGGCATTCAAACCACTGGGAACCGTCGATTAAGGCATCGCGCCACCATGCTTCAAATGTTTGCCCTTGGACACTAGTAAAAAGCCATGCGATTTTAGCGTATTCGGGGACACTGGTAAAACGCCGACGCTGTCGAGCGCGTCCGCTGCTCAGCTCCGTTCGCATCAAGGGGGATTCAAGCTGATAGGCTCTGCCGGAATGCAGGCCCCTCGGTAGCCCCTCGGGATAGTAAATTGTCATGGCGCTATCGCATCATCTGACAGGTAGACACGCGCATCATAGCCCACCGCCTCCACTTGCGCACTGCTTAAACCGTTAGGAGAGACACTTGTTATTAAAACGGGGTAGCACATTTCCGTGAGTTTTCCGAAAAGTAAATGCGGTGGCTCCCTTTCCCAAGTCACGTCGGGCACGAAGTCTATTGCCGGCACGGTCAGCCTGTAGTCGTCTAGCCGAGTTGCAGAATACGTGCCCGCCACCGATCCATCAGGCCGCCGGAGCATTACTCCATGGGCGCCTCCGGCCGACCAGTCGAGGGGCTCGGAGGATGTCAGCAATATTTCCCCGGAAGGTAATAACTCGAACCCCATAAGCAGCGCACTTTGCGGATACCCACTCGTATCGTCTGCCACTGCGCAGTAGCTCAGGTAACGACTACCGCTTACCAGAGCGTCGGCTTCGGTCCCCCATTCAAAGTGGTCGGGACGATACCGTTGAACCCGGCGTCGGCGCATTCCGATCTGATAGGCCTTATTCGGGTTAGTTACCCCAACCGCCGTTATTTTCTCAACCCTTAAGCCCATATCGCCGTCTAGTCGACACTGGACCACGTCCTCGGTCCAGTTCAATGCGTTGTTAAAAGTCACCTCTACCCCGTCAAATTCGTCCGGGTTGGCCACGAGCCGAGGTGTGCGGCGCAAGTAGCCCACCATATTTTGGGGTGTGTACATCTGCTCGAACACCGTTCGGGGTTCATCACGCACCGGGGTTATCTGACCCCGTTGAATGGTCAGCTCGGCGAACCCGGCCCCGAACACGTCCACCAACGCCTGTTGCGCCGTAGTCTCAAAATCATAGGACATATCGAAAGTATCTTGACGGGATGCCCAAATAGCGCCCAATCGATTTAGTTCCGCGAAATTCGTTCTATGGTCCGGATAGCCTAAAGACCGTGGAATGTACGCCGCAAAGTCGCGTAGGCTCCTGGTCGGCTGCTCGATACCGTCGGCGTTAGGTAAAATTCGTGTCGCTACTACCGATACCAGGTTTTCAGTCTGAGAGGATATCCGGTCAGAAGTTCGGACTTTGACACCTAGGGTAGTAACCCCTGCGTAGCTACTGGGCGAAGCGATTCGACTTTGCATCGAATACCACTGGATCGTATCGCGGTATTCGATGTTTTCGCCTAGCGGCGCGAGGAGTCGAGCGCGTACCTCCGGACGGATAAACTGGCCGTATAAAATCGTGTCAGTGTACCCGCCTTGGTCCAAGGTGGCTGCCTGCTTTGTGAAGCCTAAAGAGTGCCAGGTTGTAGTTCCGATAGGGCGCCACTGTACTTCGTAATCAACGAAACGCGTATAGACCTGCCCCGACCCCCCTACGCCGCAAAGCCCTTCAGGAAAAAAGAACGATAGGTCTGAACGATCGGTAACCTCTCCTTCAGGACACGCGGGAAAAGGCCCTCTCCAGCCGCTTTCGAAATTACTTTCATCGATACGGACCGACGCCCCTGCCGGAGTAGTCGCGTCGAATCCTGGAAAACTAAAATCCGTGGAACCTGAAGAGTTTAAACGCTGGACGGTTATGACGCTGGGGGTCTTGGACGTAATCCGAAATCTCAAGCCTAACGGCCCGATAGCCGCAGGGCCAGTTCCCAACACCAATGAAATGACGGGGGTTCCATCGGGAAAATTCAAAGTCATTTCGTGCGCTACAGGGTCGTAACTATTGACCAAATAAGTCCCCGCATTGGTGCCGACTACCTCAATAGCGCTGCCGACCGTAGGCGCCAGCATTGCTAAAGCCGGACCACTGACGATATCGCGTGCACCGACGCCTCCATCTGTAACGGTGTAGCTGTACGGGGCTATGATCCTCAAAATCAGTCCTACCGTCCAATCGGACGGGAACCCGGCGGGCAAGCTAACCGCGTACGCATTGAAGGTAAAGTTAGCCGCAATGGGGGCCGGGGTAATGGTCGAAGTAGCCGTCAGCTCTAACCCTGGCGCCCCAGTAGAACTAGCACCTACTTCTTGCGCCGTGTGCCACCACTCGAAGGCGCTATAGCTTGCTACGTTTGCCCCCGGCTCAAAAATTTGATACGCGGCGTCTGACCCTAGGGCTAACAGTGAAGTGTCCCCTATCTTGATGTTATCGGCGAGGATTTCCAACCTACCGACGCCAACACATAGCCCTAACTCGGTCCATTGTTCACGAAAATTTCGGAAGTATTTGTGCGGGGGTACGAGAAAATCCGGGTAGACCTTTACTCGTCCGGCGATTTCTCGAACGGGATCGCCTAGTTTGATTTTGTTCCCGCGCACACTGCCCTGACCTAGCGCCTCGCCTTGACCTGGCGCCTTGGGCGTTCCGGGCAATTTCGGCATCAGCATACCGAATACCGCCTTAACGCCCGCAAACAGCGCAGCGGTAATACTGAACGGGTCGGTCCCCTTCGGTTCAATGTGCAGGCGTACGCGGTCTTTAGGCAGAAAAACGAATTCACCCCACTGCTCCAGAGGGACGCGCTCGTCATTGACGTAGGCCGACAGCGCGAGCGGCTCGCCTGCCGCGTAGCCGCCAGTCATCGTCTGGTTAAGGAACTGTGCGATCGTCATCCGCGTATCGACTTGGTGCTGCTCAATTGGCCGGGCTTCAAGCCGATTCGGGTAAATTTCGATCATTATAGAAGATCACTTTGTAATAGGCGGCGATAAAATCCGAGACGCGGCGCATCATAAAGCCAACGTCCGGGTTCGTTTCCATGACCCATAGCCTACCATCTGCCTGCACAACCACGCCAACGTGCACGAACAGCGAACCCTTAAAAACGGCGGCCAGGGCTCCCGGCGCCGGCTCGCCGCGGTCCATCGACTCGCTTATGGACCAAAACTGGGCGGCTATTGCGCTACCGTTACCGCGGATCGCCGCAGGGTCCGCCGGCAGCTCGGGCAATCCCAAGTCAGCACGGACGCGCAGTGCCAAGCCCCAGCAATCAAGGCCGGCCATTGTCCGGCCGCCGTCCACGTACGGCACTCGAAGGTATTGGTTCATGTGATGTATTTAACCCCCGGCGAGAACTCTTGCGTGTAGCGAAAGCGCGGCCAGGCGGTATCGATGAGATTGAAATAGCCTGCGGTGAACTGCACCGTTGGCCCTTCGATTTCGGCCGCCAGGGCGTCGAGGTAATAGGGAGGTTCGGCCGGTGCAGACGGATCGGATTCCAGGAAAACCCGCAAGACCATCTGCACCGTGGCGCCTGCTTCGTTCGCCATGTCGATGCGGCGCTGAGCCTCCCCGGTCACGTTATCAATGGCAATGCCCAGGGTTTGCGCGCCGGAGTTATCGCGCTTGGGCAGTGACGGGTCGAAAGCCGTCGCAATGAACGTCAGGGTTCGCCCGTCCTCCGTCGTTCCCGTGAAGTCGAAAAACTGGTTGCAGATGAGCAGCGCGTCGGGCCAGGCGGTCGACGTGATTTCAAGCGTGTGAATCTCGCAATCGCTGCCACCACTGGCCCGCAAGATATCTAGCACCGTACTCATGATCCTACCCTTTTTGTACCAGTAACCTGGTTGATGCTTTGACCTAGCTTGCCGTTGGCCTGCACATCCCCGACCGTAACGTCGATAATAAACCGGCGGTCGGCCTCGCTCCACTTACTGGACGCTGTAGCCGTTTGCCCGCTGTAGTTATTGACATTGACCACGGGTGCCATTGCCGCGCCCCCCTCACCGCCACCCTGCGCGTTCTTGTTGCTGACCACTTCGCCGCGCTGGTTCGGGATCATGTACTGTTGACCGCCAGCCGTGAAAATTTCAGGCGCACCGCCTTCGTTGACCCGGTAGACGCTGCCAGGGTTGACCGCACCGCCCGCCCGCCGCCCGCCGCCGAAGCTTTTCGCGAGTAACATGGTAGCCAGCAGGGCCGCGCCGCCGATCACCGCCGCGCCGCCGAACGAAGCGATCGACGACAAGCCAGCGGCAGGTGCCATGCTCGTAGCTACTGCCGTGCCGGTGGCTGCGGCGGTACTGGTAGTGGTCGCGGCGATCGATGCAGTAGCGCCTGCTTGGGCCGCGGCTACCGCCCCGGTGCCAGCAACCTGAGTTGTTGTTGTGGCCGCCGCGGCTGCCTGCATCATGATCTGTTGTTTGATCCAGTCAACGCCCATTTGGACGAAGGCGCCGATAACCGTGTTGAGCACAGTATTGGCGATCCCCCCTAGGGCCTCTTGCAAACTACCGGTGCCCGAGACGAGGCCGGCGATAGCTTGGGTGCCCGAGGCGGCCAGGGCATCAAGGCTGCTCAACATCAGCTCATTGCCGAGGCTTGCCGCCTTGAAGTTCTCCTCTTGCAGCACGCGCATCTGTTCGGCATTGGCGACTTCGGCTTGATGCTTAAGTTCCAAGTAACGCTGGTCGCTGAGCAACTTTTGATTATTGAGGTCCTGAAGCTGCTTTAACTGGTCCTCATAGTCCATTTGCTGCGCGGCGATCGGGTCAGCCTGCGCCAGTGCAGAGCGCGCCCCTTTCAAATCGTACAGGGCGCCGGCCATATCCCGTATGCGCTGCACTTCGTCCGGCGTTGCGAACTTGCTAAGGCTCAGTTGCGCGGCGTCCTGAGCGGCCTCACGGGCGGTTTGCCCGACGTTGGCAATGGCCTGACCGACCTGGGCAAACTGCTTTTGATCCGCCTCACGGGCGGTTTGCTGCTCCTTGGCCGCCCGTCGCGAGTCCGCCTGGGCTTTCGTCTCAAGCTTAGCGGTGTCGGAAAGGTCTTTTTTCTTCGTGGTGTTACGTGCTTTTTCAGCTTCCGCCAGGCGATAGGTATCGACGGCCAAGGCTGCGGCTAAGTCGCGCTCCTGCTGCGTTGCCGATGCCCCGAGTTTCTGGATGGCGGCAAGCTTGGCCCGTTCTTCGCCCTGGGCACGGATCAGTGCGTTCTGTTCGGCGAGTTGCTGAATAGCCTTTTGGCCGTCAGCGGTGGTACTGGCCGCGGCTTTAGGGCCGCTCGTGCTTTTATTCTCTTCTTTTTGTTGAGCTACGCGGCGATCCTGCATCGCCTTGATTTCGGCGTTTATCCCTTCCAGGCGTTTAGCAGTGGCCGCGGCGGTGTTGGTCAGGCCGGCCTTAACCTGTACCGCATACTGTTCTTCGGCGGTAGCGCGGTCCCGGACAAGTTGATTAAACCGTTCAACGTCTGTAGGACTGAAGGAACGTTGAACGCCGACGGCCACGGCGTCGAGGGCCTTAGCTAGCAGGTTCGAAGCGCCGGTAGCCTGATCAATCACCGCGAGGGCGGCCCCAAACTGGACAGTAATAGCGTTGGCCGCCTGGCTAACGGTGCGCGGTAGCTTCTCAAATTCCGTATTGACCTCTTGAGTCCGGCCCAAGAGCACGTCGAAAAGTTTCTCTGCGGTGATTTGACCGTCGAGCAGCATTTGCCGCAATTGGCCCATCGTCACGCCAAAGCCCTTGGCGATCTGGCGGGCAAGTTCCGGGGTGTTCTCAACGACGCTGTTGAATTCTTCAGCGCGCAACGTGCCCCCGGCCAAACCTTGGGCGAGCTGGCGCAGAGCGTTGCTCGTCTCTTCCGCACTCGATCCACCGATCGTGCCGATTTTTTGCAAAGTTGACGTAAGAGTCAGGACTTGGGCGTTTGTAGCCCCAAGACTTTTAAGCGTACCGGTAAGCGACTCCCATAGCTTGACCGTATCGCCCATAGACGACCCGGTCTTAGAGGCGATTTGAAGCAACGATTGATAACTGGCCTTTGCGGTATCGACGTCGGCGCTCAAACGAGTGATGCGGGCTTGGAACAACGTGAACTGTTCAGCCATCTGGCCCCAGGCTTTGAGGGTCTGAACGGTGATCACACCGGCAACTGCCGCGGCCAAGGGCGTCAAGGTAGCGGTCAAGCGGCCGGCAGATTGCGCGCCCTTATCGATCCGTTTGCCCATGCCGTCTACGGACTTGCCTGTGTCGGTTACTGCTTTACCGGTGCGGGCGGCCGCTCGATCGGTCTTGTCGAATTCGGCTTGTAGGTTGTCCAAGCTGTTGGCGGCTTCGCGGCCGGAATCGACGAGCTTTTCGGTCTTGGCATCGACCTCGTAAAAAATACTGCCCGCGTTTTCAGCCATCTACTTTTTCCCCGCCCGAGCAGCATTGATTTTTTCTAGCCACGACATCTTAGCGTCAACGTCAACGGCGGTCATTGGTTTTGCACCGGGCTTGGGCGGGTACTTGGATTTCATCACCTGGACAAAGCTGCTCATGGTCATATTCCAGGCGTCCGATTCCGACATGCCCAAATGTGCGATCGCTGCGGAAACGTATTCGGCGCACTTGAACTCGGACAGCGCTTCACCTACTCGTCCGGGCTCCGGCTCCGTGTCGCCTTGGACGCCATGCCGTAACAGGCCCTTGGCAATCGCCACAATGTCGTGCATCGGCAGAAGCCCCGGGCTATAGGCGATCCGGCCTCGCCCTGTCGGCACCATGCCGCCGATCAGGTCGCCCAAGTCCTGATCACCCGCGCACGCGTAGAGCACCGTCAGCGCACGCTCGAAGCGTTCCTTGCGAAATCGCTTGAGGATGAATGGCTCGTCGGGCTCCGGCGCCAGGACAATAGCGGTCGTTTCTACAATGTCGGCCGGCGAACCGATTTGGGACATAGAAAAAAGGGACGGCCGCAGTAAATACGATCGCCCCCCCGCCTCTATCCCGACTTCGCCAATGGCGGTCAGGGCAGTCATTTACACCTCGATAAGCCAGGCCGTTACGTCAGTCGGTGCAGAGACGTCGAGGGTCACAGCGCCAACCAGGTAAGCGCGATAGTTTGCAAGCGGAATGGCGACCGTATCGCCAGCGGCTGCCGGAATGCTCGCCCCAGTCGCACTGTTGAATGTGGCGCCCGTGCCCGGAACCTTTACGGTAGCCGGGGCGTCCGCGCCATCCAGGGTCAGGGTGACGCTCGATGCGGAGGCGTTGCGCACGAACAGCACTTGCTTACGCGAGGCATTGAACGTCAGGGTGTTGGAAGCCCCCAGGGTGACCGGGGCGATTACGGTCGAGCCGACGGCATCGAACGGGGCAACGCTTGGAATGTTAGCCATTATGGGACCACCGGAGTGTCAGTGATGATCAGGCCGAACGGCGAGTAGGCAATTTGCGCCTCAAACGAACGGGTGACGACATCAGTGGTTGGGGCTGACAACGAAATGTTCGTAATGATCATGAACGCCTCGTAGGTCAGGTCAGGGCCGGTTAGGCGAATCCATGCGTACGGCTTGCCGCCGGTAGCCGCGCCGGAAATAACGTGCTTGACCAGGGCGACTTGCGTCACGGTGCCGGTTTCGTCAGTCGAGCGAGCGACCAGGTCGCCGCTCACGGAAAAATTCAGGTAACTGGCGGCGTTGTCTTTCAGGTTGCCGACGGTCAGGTCGGACGTTGCATCGATCGTGTCCCATTCGACGGTGATTTCCTTACTGGTGAACCCACCCACCGGCATATAGTCGGCGTTATCGGGTTTGGTGTCGCCGCACCCTGGATACCATTCCAGGGCGTAATCGCCGCCCGTCATGGATTGGTTTGCGCATACTGGCATTTTCTTGCCCTCTAGCTGGATGTTCAGTTATGCCCGAGAGGGCGCGTATCATGTTAACGCATTGCGTGCAAGCCGTCAGCTAATCAGTTCGAAGTTGAGTTCCATCACCGGTCTTTCTTCGGTCGTAAAAAATGGTCCGGTGGGCGCCGCCTGTAGACGGAAACGTGTCACGTCGCAGTTACCCCAATCGTTTATTGTGCGTTCGCGAATGGCGTAAGCGATATCGCGAATGGTTTTCATTTGCGTGCCGCCCTTCTGAGGGCCGAGTAGGGTTACGCGAACCGAGTCATAGAAGAGCGACGGTTCAGCCGAGACGCGCCCGCCCGAGGCTGCCAGGAAGCAAATCCGCTGTGCCGCGCTCGCCGTTGTGTCAACCCACTGACCTTGGGCGAACACGAAACCGTAGCTTGCCCACAATGGGTCCTCTTGCAACCATTCTTTCAGCGCCTCGACCGGGATAATCATACTTTCATGTTCCTGATAACGGCTGCTTTGATATCCGCCAGGCCGTCGCGTTCGAAGCCCTTGCGCAAAAACTCGGGCTCGGCGTCCGGGCCCCACACGTTGCCTAGGGTACTAGGGTAGCGCGGCACTGACTGACCTTTGAGCGTACCGGGCGCTTCGTGCACGTACCCGGCATACGCTGCGGTGTAGCCATAACGGCCCGTGTACCCGCTCGCCGACCGCTCAACACGGCGAAACCGACTGTTGAGCAGGGTGCCAGTAGCCATGGGCGTGATCGCGTCCGCGTAACCGCCACCGATAATCAACACTTCGGTTATCGTCTTTTCAGTCATCGGGCCGGCGATATCCGCGAAGATTTTCGTCAGGTTCGACCGCACTCGATTCATACCTTTAGCCGGCATCAGGTCACCGTCCTGAAGTCGGGCACGTCGCCATCGAACATCGAGCAGTCCCACTCCATGTGGCTGCGGATTTCCTGCCAGTCGGTCGGCGCGACGGTGTTGAGCTTGATCAAGTCGAGGTGCTTAGGCCGAGCGTCTTCGGACCAAATAATATAGTTGCTCACGAATTCTTTGCCGTCCTGCCCGCGCATTTCCTTGGACTCCGCCGCCCATGTACAGGCAATCACGTACTCATCACCGTAGACGGGCGTCTGATTGTCCAGGTCGAACGACAGCAGCGGCTTGACCGTAGCGGTGTTCGTGTAGGACCAGCGGGCTACGGAGGACATTAGCAGCACCCGCCGTTAGGCTTGCCGATGAAGAACGCGCAATTGGCCGCCGTCGGGTCGTCCGGAATCATGTCGGTAAAACAGCCGAACTTGTCCAGTTTAATCAGCGAGTTGTAATACTGCTTGTAGCCGTCCGACAGCGTGCCGAATGCGTAGGATCTGGACGCGCCCGAGGGTGCCCGCTCTTGGGTCACGTACTTGTTACCCTGGGTCACGCCGAGCAGGGCGAGCATGTAATATTTCATCAGCAGCGCCGTGCCTGGCGATACGCCGTTGGCCGTCAGGCATTCGTCAGCCTCGTTGATTTGATCGACGAGCAGTTGCAGGACGATGTCGGGGATGGTCAGGCCCAGGGAGGCGAGCCATTCTTTTGAGGCGGCTAGGGTCAGTTCCACGGGGCGGTTCTCCGGCTAATACGCACAGCGTACCACGGCATGACGAATGGGTAAAAATAACTGTTGACGGTACGTGCAAAGCCGAATAATCTAGGCTCATCGAAACGAACAACGGAGCAATGATCATGGAACCGATTTTCGCAATAGCGGCATTAGGTGGTTTTCTCGGCGTCCTAGCGTTCGTGCTATGGGCCAAGTGAGCAAATCCACTCAACCCCCGGCGCCCGGCTATTGCTGGGTCCGGATCAAAGGCGGCCCGCGCAACGGCGAGTGGCTGCAAGTCCTACGACGGGAGTACCAGAAAAATGACAACCGATAAGTATTGTGACTGTGCCCAAGGGCGTTGGCCGTGCACCTGCATGCCTAGGGGCCGGACTACCACCGAAATGGTTAGGTCTGCCCTGGAGTGGGACGAAGCCACCAATCCTCAGGCCACCGACATCTACGCCGAGACAGCGAAAGCGATCAAGGGGCGCCCAGGTTACTGGGAACGCCTGGCGACCGATAAGGCGAAGCTGTTCGCGCTCAAGTGCGCAGAGTTCGACGTACTGAATGCACGGCTCCGGGTTTACCAGGGCGTAGCGCTGATCGGATGGGCCGGTTTTATTCTCGTATTGCTGGGGGTGTGAAATGCGCGAGGCTATCGTGATGATCCATCCGATCGTTCGAAACTATTACCACATCCGAATGATCGAGGAACGCACCGGGCGCATCGCCATCGCGAAGGTCGGATATATCGAATTGGTGAAGCCATGAAAAAAGTTGCCGGGGCGTTAATTCTGTTCGCCATATTCTTCGTTCTTTTCAGTTCGACGGCCGCGAAGGTCGGACTAGGGGAAGCTTTGCTAGAGTGGGCCGCCGCCATCATCACAGCCGGGTTACTTGCCTTGGCCGTGTATTGGCTCGCTGAATAGCAAAAAGCCCCGATTAAGGGGCTTTCCGTTTTACTGCGGACCGGCGGTCACTGCTTGCCGGCAGCATCGAGCAGGGCAGCGGCATCGGTGTTGGCTTTGTCGAGGATCTTTTGAGCCTCTTCTTTAGCCTTGTCGATGATTTCCTTCGCCTTGCCCTTAGCTTCCTTCTCGGACATTTCCTCGCCGGTCTCCAGGCTTTCGCCCAGCGGCCGCACGCGGGATCGCAGCAGGTCAGAAGTTGGCAAGTTGTCGTCGCCGACTTCCAGTTTCAGCACGTCACCGCGCTTGGCGTTCGGGAATTCCGGGTGCCCGACGAGGGCGCCCAGGAGTTCGAATTGCTTCGTCTTGTTAGCCATTATGCAGATGCTCCGTATGCAACGCCCGAGCGACCCGCCTGGTCTGCTTTGATCAGCAGGCCCGAAGCGCTCCAGGTCATCCAGTGGTAGTCCGCGAAAGGCACCTGACGCGGGACCGGTACGGTGTTGACCGCCATGCCGGTAACGGGTTCGATGTAAGCGCGGTTCAGCACGACGCCGACCATCTGGTTACCGACGAGCAGGCTCGAAGTTTTGATTGCCACAACGCCAGGGGTATCTTCCAGGATCGCACGGTAGAACGAACGAGCGATGGTGGTCGAATCGGTGGTGCGCATCAAGTTCGCTTCGATTTCCGAAGAAACGTAGACGGTGACCGGTGCGGTAACACGGTTGGTCGAACCGCGCAGGGCCTGGATGAACGCCACGAACTGCGCTTGCAACTGCGCGTAGGTCGCTACGGCCGAAGTCATGTCCTGGGTCAGGACGACCGCCTTGGTGTTCGGGTTGGTCTTGATGCCGTAGGCGTTGGCGCCCTGATAGTTGATCAGGGGATTACCGTCGACCATGTTCACGGTCATCAGGCGCAGGACTTCGCGAGTCGCGGCCGCTTGGTTCTCGGCGATGTCGTCGGCACCGATCGAGCGTTTGCCTTCCAGTTCGCGCCACTGCACGCCGAAGGTTTTCTCGTGGATCGGAATGACAATACCGTCGTAGTCGGTCGCCACCTGGCCCATGAGCTTGGTGCCCTGGCCCGACAGGGTGGTCGAACCAGCATCCATCGCACCGATGCGCTGGTAGGCCGCAACCAGTTTGCCAATCGACACGGAACGGCTGAGTGCGTAGATGTCCTGAAACATTACGTCAGCCTCTTGGCCGATCAAGTTAACCAGTTGGGTGTCGAGGTCCAGCCAAGCGCGTTGGCTCAGGTCGGGCAGGGCATTGACCTCCAGGTTGGCGTTACGGGCGAGTGACCGGTTCCAGTGAAAGCCGATGGCGCGCATCTTCTCGCGCTGTTCGTACTGCGTGCGTGCGGCGTCACCACCGGCTACGACTTTGGCGTTCAGGAGCAGCGACATTATTTGATCCTCATGTCGATCAGGGTATCGACGGCGGCAGATGCCGAAGCGAAGACCGAGTAGCCGATAATTGGGTCCGTACCTACAACGCCGAGGCGCACACGGCCGGCAGCGTCAGCGGCCAGTGGCGAATCAGCGGCCAGGGCTTGAGCGGCGGCCACACGGACCAGGAACACGTCGCGACTGCGCGGAATGTAGGCTTGGCCCATTTCGTCAGCGGTGTAGCTGTAGGTCAGCGGGTCTTGGTGCATCGGGGCGTTCAGCACGTACAGGTACGCAGCCGATGCGGCCGTGCCGTTGACCAGGGTGGTGGCGGTGCGGGTCACGACGTTGCCGGCTTTCATGCCGGTAGCCGCTACTGGCAGCTCCAGGATTTGAGGCGTGTTTTCTTCAACCCCGCCCCGGTAGATTTTACGCTTTGGGCCGATATCGATCGCCATTGTCCATTACTCCGGAAGCTTGGTTTGTTGGAAGCCGTCGGTGTCGCTGTTGCCTTGGAAGCCTGGCAGCAACGGCGCGGAGCCCACGCATTTGGCGTGCATTTCGTCCAGGGCGTTACCGGTCAGGGCATCAGCGACGGTCTGGCCGAACTTCTCGGCGACAACCTTACGCTTGTCAGCTTCCAGGGCACGGCTATTGGCGGTCAGGGTATCAGCCAAGGCCTGATGATTGGTTTGCAGGTCAGCAACGGCTTTCGCAACAGGGGCCACGACAGCGTTAACCGATTCCATCAACTTGGTGTTGTTGGCGGTGAGAGCCGCCGCGAGTTCTTCAGGAGTCATTTCAAGTTCGCCCTCGGCGGTTGGTTTGGTGACTGGTTCGGAGTTTACACCGAACTTGAGCCATTGCAAAATTCTATTGACAACAGGGTTCTTATCGACCCACTCGGTTTTTTGCTGCACGTCTTGCAGGCTGTCGGCGAACGTTACGGCCCCGTCCTTGACCGAATAGTCAACAGCCTTTGAAACCTTGTCGATATGGACAATGGCCGTCGTGCTGTCAAAGTCCTCGACCCAGGCCCATTTATCTTCGCCACCCCACTTGAGCGTGGCTGCCTCGTTGAGCAGGCGCGACAGGTTGCCATAGCTGAGCTTGCTCAATACCTCATTGACTTGCAGGGGCTCGGCGCTCTCGACATCCACGGTGTTGACCATCAGGCCCACGCCATCGTCAGGGGTGGCCGCACCGACTTCGCCGATCAGAATGGCGTCATGATCCATCAGCATGTTACGGGCGGTGCCGCGGTAGGCTTTACCGGTCGAGGTCTTGCCGTTGGCGGTCAGGTCGGCATGCAGAAAGATCCCGGTCGAGGTATGAATAGGCTCGCCTTTGTCCAAGGCGTCGAGCAATTTGCGCCCACCAGCGGTATTGGCCGCGTAGTCCTCGTCGACCCATTTCTCGACGAACACGCGATTGCCTCGACGCTCAACGTTGCGGTTGAATGCCCCGATGTGGTGGGCATTGATCGCTTCCGGCGTGCCCGCGGGAACGTACGTGCCATCAAGCGTCGGATGGCCGAGCGGGGCAAACGTACCCTCCAGGCCTTTATAGCTGGCCTCAATTTCGCTGTGTGGATACAGCAGGCCGTTCATCACCACGTCATCCGGCAGCGTGTAGCTCGGAATAACCGTATGCTTTCGGCCGTTGTGCAGCACGCCGCGTTTAATTTCGGCGGTGTTCACCGTGCAGCGCAGGTTCACACGCAACGGGTCGCCGCTCTCGGTTTTGTTGACATGCAGTGATAGAACCGGCGCGGGCGCTGCGCCATACACTTGTGCGAGCAGTTTTCGCAGCGCTTTGAACATGGTCGTCGATCCTCAAATTGATTGATTGGGTGGCCGTTAGCCCCGCTTCTACTGCGACGCGTGCCACGTCACCGCTGCGAAACCTTGCGGCTTTTGGTGCACGAACCGACTAACAGGCAGGCTTTCCCGGAACTCAAATCCGGACTCCGGTTATGCGAAACGGTGGCCGCTGTCCGAAGAGACGCATCTTTAAGCCATTCGCCGCACCCGAATAGCATGTTAATCTTTTGTCAACCTTTACGCCACCGGACCTAACGCACATGGCAATCACTGACAACCAACTCTTGACCATGGCGGTAAACGCCGCGCTCAACCAAAACGCCCTTTTCAATTCGAACTTCCGTCAAGCCATGATGCGTGGTGCCGGCTCGGACGATAAGCGCAAGTGCGCTTGGGAAGAATACGGCTGGAAAGAAAACCTATCGTTCGACGACTTCTATAAGTTGTACGACCGCCAGGGGGTGGCCTATGGCGTCGTCAAGCTGTTGAATGACAAGTGCTTTGAAACTGACCCCTGGGTTATTCAGGGCGATGAAACAGACGAGAAGCGAGCCCCGACGCCTTGGGAAGAGGCATTTCGTGTCTTCGCCAAAAAATCCAAGTTGTGGAAAGCGATGCAAGTCGCCGACGAGTACCGGCTCGTAGGGCGCTACGCCGCGATCATTCTGCGCATTGCCGACGGTGGTAATTGGGACCAACCCGTAAGCGGCAGCCGGCCCGTTATCCGTGAGCTGATTCCGGCATGGGAAGGGCAATTAGCTCCGACCGACATTATCACCGACACGAACAATGAAAATTATGGCCTGCCGCAGTTCTGGCAGTATCGCGAATCGGACGTCTGCACCGCTGACGCAAACGACCCGGTTCAGCCTCGCGACCTGAAGATCCACCCCGACCGCATTATCATCCTGGGCGACTGGCGTGCCGGGCGTAGCTTTTTGCGCGCCGGCTATAACTCGTTCGTCAACCTGGAGAAGATCGAAGGCGGCAGCGGCGAATCGTTCCTAAAGAACGCCGGTCGGCAGATGCACGTCAACTACGAAAAGGAAGTGGACCTCGGGAAAATTGCACGGGACTACGGCCTTAAGGACGTGAGCGAACTGCAAGCCCGGTTCAATGAAGAAGCTCGCGACCTGAACAATGGTGGCGACCGCTTGATGATCACGCAGGGCGCCACAGCCAACGCGCTGGTGTCGACAGTGCCCGACCCGCGTCCACATTATGAAATCAGCGTGCAGACCATCGCCGCCAGTACCCAACTACCGGCCAAGGTCATTAGCGGTATGCAGACCGGCGAGCGCGCCAGTACCGAAGACCTCAAGCAAGTGAACAAACGCGCCCAAGGTCGACGTCTGCACGACTTGCGGCCGGACGGCGAACAGGTAGTCGAGCATTTGACGCGCATCGGCATTGTGACGCCCGTTGCTGAATTTACCGTCATGTGGGACGACCTGACCGAAGCGACCCAGGGCGAGAAGCTGGACAACGCCATCAAAATGACCGCAGTGAACAAAGACAACGCCGGCAATGGCGACACTCCGGTATTCGCTTCGACTGAAATCCGTGAAGCCGCCGGCTATGAGAATGATGCTGAAGCCATGCGCGCTCGTGAAGATGAAAAGCCCCTGCCTGATGAGCCCGCCGACCCCACTATCGAACCAATAGTCGTACCCCCGGTGGCGGCTGCCTGATGGCCCGCGCCCCTATCCTACCGACAAACCTAGGCGACCCGACCGGCACGGACGCCGCCGAGCGCCGAGCGATGGCCGAATTCAGCCGGAGGATCGAGCGTTGCCGGCGCGCCTACCTGGATCTACTGGACCAAATCCAGTTTGATGCGGTCACTGTCAACGTCACGCGCTATGAGTTCCGCACGCTTCCGGCCATCTTGACGCAACTGCTCGATCAGACCGCAACGCTCGTCGATCAAATCCTGGGCGCCGATACGGTGCGTAATTGGTTCGGCGTCGAGTACGTGATTCCGGCGTACGAGAAGGGCACCGCGGCAGCCTGGCGAAACCTGGGCGTCCAGTCGGTCGAATACGCGGCCATTCGCCCCACGTTGCAAGCCGTGCTGACCTCCGCGCCGTATCAAGCGCGCATTGGGCTGGTGGCCGCTCGTGAGTTCGAGCTTATGAAAGGCTTGAGCGCATCGGTCAAACAGCAGATGGCCCAACAGCTAACGGCCGGCTTGGCGCAGGGTATCGGCCCTCGGGAGATTGCTAAAAACCTGACTTCGCAGGCAGGAATCGAGAAGCGTCGGGCCAACATGATCGCCCGGACCGAGATTAACCAGGCCCTACGCACCGCCCGCATGGATGAAACGCAAGATGCCGCACAGCGCTTGGATATCAAAGTCAAGGTCATGCACATTTCAGCCTTGAGCCCGACCACTCGCCCGACGCATGCGGCGCGTAGCGGGCGACTGTTCACTGTGCAGGAAGAGCGCGATTGGTACGCGGTCGATGGAAATAGTGTGAATTGTAAGTGCGGATCGAGCGAGGTGCTCGTCGACGATAAGGGTCAACCGTTGAGCAAGGGCCTTGTCGATCGGTTGCAGAAAGCTGCCGCGGCCTGGGAAGAGAAAAACGCCGAGTGACAGTCACTCGGCGGAGTGTTGCGGGTTAGTGACGGTCACAACGGGCGCAGACCTGCGGGTTCTTCTCCAGGCATGATTGAGGCATAGAACCAGGTCCCGTTACCCCATTGCAGCCACCGGCCGTCAATTTGGCCCTTGCGGTATTTATTACCGCCCGCGTCTCGATGCGTAGCATCCGCTTCGGTCCAGGGTCTTGGCGTGCCGACATGCGCTACCGGTACGCTCGGCATGGGCGCGGGGGCTTGGGGCATGGCCTGGACGGGCGACACGTATGCCTGTTGCGGTGCTCTCGGCACATCGTCCTCCGCGATCATTTGCAGCCGACGGTTCAGCGTATCAACCGCCTCGCGCACGTCCTGCTCGAAGCTCTTCGACCCGCGCTTGCCCGCGCACATCAGCTTCTTGACCGCGTGCCCGATAGCCTGATCGGTCACGTCGAACAATTCGAGCAGGCGATAAATATCGATCGACTTCAAATGCGATACGTCCTTGTGGTAGTGGCTGTGCTTCTGGCTCATTTGCTCATATCCTGCTGTTGTTTAAGGGTTTTTCTTTGACGATGAAGGATCGCCTGTTGCCGGTCGATTTCAGCCTGCTTGCGGTCCAGGTATCGGGCGATCGCTTCCAGGGCACCGCGTTGGGCGACGAACAGTTCGGAGCGCTCATAGGCGTTGCCCTTGGCGTCAAGTTCCCGATCACCGAACCGGCTGTGGTCAACGATGACGACCGGCCGCGCTTCGCAACTAACGTTGCCCCAGGTCCAGGCCTTATAGGGGTAGGCGTTCATGGCTGCCCATCCACTATTTCGAATTTGCCGTACCCATGGCTGTCGAGGTAGGCGGCCAATATTTCCGGACTTTCCCAACCGCTGTCACGGATCACTGCGGCCAGGTTGGCGACCGCTTTCTCGCGCTGTTCGGCTTTGATCTGCTCGGGCGTGCGCGCCTTGCGGAATTTCAAGTCTTCAATGAAGGCAACCCGCTCTTCGCAGCTTTCCGAGTCATACATAATCCGTCTCTTGCCCGAATAAAGAATGGTGCAACGCTCCCATTTAGGGCTTCCGAGAGCGCTGTTCAGCACAGCGCACACGGTGCCTACCGGCGGCAAACCATCCTCCGGGCCTTGCCACTGTGGTACCCCTTCAATGGGCTCGGCTGCGGCGGCAAGCCACTCGGGCGCGCAGGCAGTCTCAATCCATTTCTGTTCGCCACCCCAAAGGCTCCAGGTTTTACCCTGGCGGCGATAAAACATGCCTGCTGACGTATGCGTTGCGCCTTCCGGTATTTGCTTACTCATTTTCTCTACCGCCTTTTCGGTTGGATGTGCTGCAAGGCTATTCGTCTTTATGCGTACTGTCAAGCATGCAATAAAAAGCCCCGGTGAAGGGGCTAGGAGCTATTCGATCGGCGGCAGTTCGTCGAGCTTTTGGGTAAGCGCGATTGCGTGACCTATAGCCGCTTCGCTCAGGGTACTGGCCGACTGGCCCATGCACTCAGGGTTGGCGACCAGGCCCGCCAGGATCTGCACAGCGATACGCTCAAGGCGTTGTTTCTGTGATTCAGGCTTGCAGGTCATGGGTAATTTTCCTTTGAAATTCAACATCTGATCGGGTTTCAGCATGAAACACCCACTGTTGCCAACGGCGTTTCCAACTTTTAGAGATCACCAAAGCCTCCCCGTCGGGCTGTTTTACCTCGGCGATGAAATGCCTCAGCCTGCCACTACAATCTTTCCACTGCTTCGGGATTTGTCGACCGACCTGTTCTATGACCTCCTTCAATAACTTCGGGTCATAATCCCCACTCTTAGGCTCTAATATTTCTGGATAGGAATTCATTTAGGCACCCCCCGGCGTAGCACCACGCCATTAACACCCTTGTCGGGCTCGATTGGTTTAACCGTACACTGCTCAGGGTCGCGCCAGACGAGCGTTCCCTCTTCGCGTGCACTCTCGGCCGCTACCCGACGGGCGCACGCCTTGCAGGCCGCACGTACGACCAGGGCGGCAGACCCGTCGGTCAGCTCTACCAGGAACAGGGGCATTTAGGCCCCCGCCAACAAAGAGAGCAGGTCTTTAGCCTCTTGCCGCCAGGCGGACTCGGCGGCGGACCTGGCGGCGGACCAGGCGGCGGACCAGGCGGCGGACCAGGCGGCGGACCAGGCGGCGGACCAGGCGGACTCGGCGGCGGACCTGGCGGCGGACTCGGCGGCGGACTCGGCGGCGGACCAGGCGGACTCGGCGGCGGACCAGGCGGACTCGGCGGCGGACCTGGCGGCGGACTCGGCGGCGTCAAAAGTGATTTCACAAACTTCGTGATTTGCTTCGGCCTCATGGCAACGGCGAACTTGATACATAGCGGCTAAAACGCCATTAACCGCATCGTCGACACCCTTACCTAGCAGGCTTGTTTGCAACGAAATCAATCGGTCAAGACGCAGCACCGCTAGTTTGTGCCGGACCGGTTCGACGTCAGCACCGACCGGGATTGCTTCTAGGAAGCGTTGGGGCCAAGTCATCGCGTCTTCTGCCGGCAAACCTTCAAAAATCGAGTCTTCCAGCCGTGCGAGCCATTCGGGCAAACCCAGTTCGATTGGGTATCGAGAGTGGTCGTAGGCTTCAAGCGTGCAGCCAACCGCGCACCCCTTCGAACCATTCCAGCCCGTGCCCTGAATCAATCGATCGGCTGCCGCATGCGCAGCTACGCGGGAGAGGTATTTTTCTTTGACGGATGGATCGTTGTGAAAAGCCTGCATGGTTGTCGCTCCGTGGGTTTGTGTGGAGGCAAGACTATTCGCCTTTGTACACGCTGTCAAGCATGCAATAAAAAGCCCGCTCAGGTGGGGCGCCTGGCGGGCAAAGGTGTAGCACGGAGCAAGCTAAGCGGTGCAATTGCACCAGATGAACGCCATGCAACCGCATTTCATGCCTGCTAGGCTGGACGACGAGGCCTATCCTTGCAGGTTTTTACCCTGATCGGCACGCCGAGGCCCATGGCGTTCATCTGGTGCAACTACCGCACGTGCGGGCCCTAATCTTGGCGCTGGTCGTAGGCATGGCCCGGGGGCCTTTCACCCCCTACGTTTTCGACGCCTCGACGCTTGACGCGCCGCATTACCGTAGTTTTGAGTCGGTATAACAACGGCCTTGCCGACTTGTAGAGGCGGGCCAACCCTTAACGTCTTTCTAGGATGGTAAGTCCGACAGGGAAACCGGCGACGTAACCGTACGCCCCTACGACCCGCAATCTATCCGCCTATAATCCTTCTGTCAACGTTTTTTAAGCAGCATGCCGACTTGCCGCCCTTTCGACTTCATGACCTTCTCGACCGCATAGCGCAAGGCGTCGATATAGTGATTGTATTTGTCGACGATTACCCGCGTCACGACACCCGTCAGGCGGTCGACCTTGAAGGCGTACCGCTTGAACTCGTTCTGCACCTGTAGGCACTGCGGATGGACGATTATGCGGTAGGTCTTGAGGTGGTCGATACCATCCTCAACGCTACCCGGGCCTTTAACAGCGCCCTCAATCTGTTGCAGGTAGTGGTCCTTCGGTAGCCCGTTGGGCGTCTTGGCCTTGGATAGGTGGCTGATCGACTCGGGCCTGGCGCTGTCCGCGATGACCTCGTGCTTATCAATCCCCGGTATGTGCTCCTTGAGGAACTTCGCCGTATCGTCCAGTTCGAGGCCGACCTTGCCCGCCTCCTTGTCGACGTACAGCTCTGTTTCGTCCGGGCTGATCCAGCACCGCACCGCGGCGGTAGGGTCGTTCGAGAAACCGAAGTCGAGCCCATGGTACGGTCCGTGCCACGCATCCGTAACGACTCGGATACCTTCGCTCCAGCAGCCTGCAAATATTTTGGATTCATCGTTCCGGAGATAATCGCCTTTCCAAATCCAATCGAACTTGGCCGCTTCCATGGTGCGCTGTTGAGTTTCCATCAGGCGGCGCAGGCCGATCGGAAACCAGGGGTTGTCGCAATGATTCAGCTCGACGATGGAATAGAGCGGATCGTTGGCCGCCGTTTCGCCCCGGAACCGGGTATCTGTAGGCGAACCCTCGTCTTTCGGGTTCCAGATTACCCATATCTCGGACCGCAATTTACGCAGCACGGTCGCTTCAAGCGCGACCCATGCGTCTTCGCTGACGTCTTCAGCCTCTTCAACGATCGTTAGATCGATGTTGGCCTTCGACTTCACCGTCGTCAGATTGCGATACAAACCCTGGAACAGAAATTCAGTGGTGTTGATCTTGCTACGCAGATAATCCGTGCCGACGTCATAGGCTGCGGCTAACCATGGTTCCGATGCGATAGCCGCTTTCAATTCAGCGTGAAACGAATCCTTGATAGACGCCTGTATCTCGCGTACGCACAGGATGCGCAGGGGCTCGACGACGCCCCATATGGCGGCCATCTTGGCGAAGGACATCGACTTAGAACTGCCTCGGCCACCGTGTGCGCCGCGGTAGGTCAACGACCCTCTCGGCTTCGCGAAAACGGGCAACAGCTTTGGCGGCAGCTTCACGGTAACGGCGGTCATTTCCTCATCACCTCAGCTCGTAACTCGGTTTCTCGAAGACGGTACGCTTCGCCTGCCTCTTCGGCCGTCTGGAAAAACCCCAAATACTGGCGATTTTTGCCGTGCCCTATACGCGCTGCATAGCCACATACTGAGCCCTTCGATGGCCCTTTAGTGTAGCGAATAACGTTGACCCCCTTGCAACCGGTGGCTGTTCCGGTATTGGCTGCCCGGTTCCATGCGTTCGACATGTCGTCGGCAGCCCTGAAATTTTCCGCCCGATTGTCCGTCACAACTCCATTGATGTGGTCAACTATCGTCGGCAAACGCCCGTGCATCAGCAGATAGCAAATCCGGTGCACTGAAACGTAACCTGACCAATCACGATACGTGATCTTTGCCCTTCTATAGCCCAATGCGTCTGTAGCGAGTGGCTGAGTACCCGCGTAGCGCGTATTCCACCACCTCGGTACGTCTTTTCGGACCCGCCAGGTCAATACCCCGGTCAAGGCGTCATAGTCGAACAGTGATCGAAGAAACGGCAGGTCATTCATCGGCGGTTGTTTTTCCATTTTGACTACCTCTTTACGTTTTCGCCACTTTACCTTACAAACCGCCGTTTTTCCATTACCGTCCGCGGGCGTTACTCATCTCCACTGGCCTCAACGGCGTCTGTCTGAGCCACCAGGGTGATGGTGGTGGGCATCGCGGCGAGTGGTGTACCGTTCTTGCCGGTCAGCTCCTTACGATCGATCTGATAGCCGCAGAGCTGCGCGTAGAACACCCGGGCGGCCTGCTGATCGTGCATCAAAATCTCATAGCCGTATTTGGTCGGCTTGATCCCTTTGTAGAGGGCACGGCCCGCCTCCGATAGATCCCGGAAGTCGGTCGGCCTCACTTCCTCTTCACCCTTGCCGTCGCAGTGCGGGCATTCGGGGTTAGGGTCACAGTTCGTTGTGTAGCCCATCCCGCCGGCCCAATCCGGCAGGGCAACTTTATCGGGCGCTGCTTCGTGTCTTTCGATTGCCGCTTCGAACTCGTGCTCCTTCCACTGGTAGCGAAAGCCCTCGCCCCAGCAGTGCCGGCAGCCTATGCGCACGTGCGTAACGAGTTCGGCCGGGTCAGCGGTCGCGATCAACCAGGTCCGGTGCTTCAGCTCTTCAGCCGTGACGTGGTGCGCTTCCAGGCGTTTAGCCTTTCGCAGCATTGCAGTCTCGTAGAACGCCGGCTTCAGGTGCGGCTGTTTGAACCAGCTATAGGCCACGGTCCTGGCAGTCTGTTTGCTGTACCCGGCGGCCAATGCGCTGTTGTAGGGGTCGAGCGTTTCCTCGTACCGCAAGATCAGCTCTTGCTCCTTCGCGGTCAGCTCTTCGAATCTGTCGGCCATTTTCTTTGACTCATGAGTCAGGTAATTGCCTATAAATATACCATTCTTAGCAAGACTTAGCGTGCGGGTGATGCGGGTGATGCTTGCGGGTGATAAAACCCGATCGGGCACCGGTTTCGCCCAATGGATATTAGGCGTGCGGGTGATGCGGGTGATGCGGGTGATACTTTCCGGTGTCCCCCGGTGGCGTGGTGCCCACGTAACGCCCGGCAGTACTGCTGTGTATATAAATACTACAACCTATAAACTAAAAGAAGTATCACCCGCATCACCCGCACAATGCTCTGAAAGCCACGTGTTTAAAGGGCTGTAGCCTGCGGGTGATACTTTATTTGATCACCCGCACATCACCCGCAAACCGATAGGCATCACCCGCACCGATGATAAATTTCTATCGATAGCTGTACACCAATTATAAATTTCATAATTTACAGTAAATAAAAAGCCCTCCGAAGAGGGCTAGGTATTTATACCGGTACGACTTTCCATCGAGCTACTTTATCCCGATCCCGATCGTTGCAGAACATCATGCCCGAGCATTTACGGTTTTTGTTGCGGCGCAGCCAGTAGGTTAATCGTCCGGCGTCGAACCGGCCTTGATAGGTGCAGATGGCCGTGTAGGTGTCCAACCACAGGCCTTGCTCTTCTGGCGTACCGGTCAGTACCGACGTCCCGACGTCCCGCAAATAAACTGGCTCATTACCGAAGCGCTGCTGCCAGGCTTTTATCATGTGGGTCAGTTGCAGGCGTTCGGCGTCCTCTTCCTGCGCCTCGCGCATGGTGTCCAGGGGATCGGCGAACATTGAATGCCCCAGGCTTATCAGCCACAGCACACAGCCCCGAACCAACTGGTTCCACTCCTCGAAGGACGCAAAGCCCCCGACAACCTTACCGGCCCCCGAATGGCTGTAGGTGTGCAGGACGTCTAGCAGGTCTGCCCGATAGGCCTCGACGTTACGCCCGATCATTTCACGAGGGTCGAAGTCGAACTGCCTGGCCTCGGGGTTCTCCGGTGACTCTAGCCCCACGGTCAGCACGCGCCGCACCAAATCCCCTTCCAGGGCGATGTTATTGCCATTGAGAACCCACACCGCCCGATTGACCGCTGAAACCATTTTGAGCCCGCCCAGCCCTCGGGCGCTGTACTCGTTCGAAGTCATGGCCGCACACAAGGCGCCGGTAGGCTTGAGTGACCCGATCAGGTTATCGATGATCAAACCACGTGGCCCTTGGAGCAATGCCGCCATAATCATCTTGCTTTGCTCGGCAGGCTCTTTAGGCAATTCCGACGTCTTTACCGCTGCACAGGCCGCAATCATCAAGCTTTCAGAGAGCCGCGATTTGCCGGAGCCGGCGATTTGGGCATTGATCAAGAAGGCCGGAGCCGTCGGCAGCGTAACCCGGCATACGCACGTCAGAAGGGCCGCGAGCATTGTGCCCCGGGCCGCTGCTGACTCGTAGGGAAAGAGGGCAAACGGCGCCCATATACGCCCCAGGGCCTCGCCTAACTCGGCGCTTTGCAGCAAGCGCGCCGGACGGTCCGACCCTTTGAGCAGGTAGAGCCCTGTAGCCGGGTCAATACCCTGGGCGGTCACTACGGAGCCATCCGCACGAGCCACCGGCAACGGGGTAACAGCGCTCAGATTATGCAGACCTGGATAGGCGACAGAGGACATGACCCGGCGCACCAAAGCTTCTGGGCACTTGGTCGGCGACCCCTTTCCGCCCTTCTCAAATCGAATATGGGTTTCCAGCTCATGACTGAGGCTGTGCACGTCGTAGCCTTGGATCTGCCCGCCATCTTCGCTCTTCACCCGAACCAGCTCGCCGTAACGCAAGAACAAATTAGGGATCAGCGGCAACGCCTTCAAGATGGCCCGATGCGCGGAAACCAGTGCGCCATCGTCAACCGACACACGCTCACAGCCCGCCGCTACCTGCTCGGCTGTGAGCCTGCCCACTGTGGCCCAAGTGGTACGGGTAGCACAGTTGTGAGCGATCCAGGCGCGCAACTCTTCGCAGTCCTCAATAGCCTGATGCAGGCAAAGCGCTTCTAACGCAACCTGGCAGTTGCCGCCGGCCCGCCAGCAAATGTCATCCAGTAAAGTGCCCACGTCACCGGCAGACCACCGGGCGTTAAAATCCCGGGTATCGCTGTTCATCAGGTCGGCCACTACCTCGGCCGGATCGGAACTGCCTTTAAAGTGTTCGACCGGTGCAGTCGTCCACTCAAGGGGGCGAGGTGTAGCGGCAACGGCGGGAGGAAAAGAGCTAAAGACCGCCGCGGCGTCGATAGGGGCGCGTTGCGCCGCAGTCATGCCGGCTTCGTGCAACAGGCTGCCCAGCCCCCGGGCCCCAGGACGGAAGCTATCGTGATTGTTCCACTTGTCCTCGAAAGCCCCGTCATCATGCTTGTCGGACTGTTCCGACCATTGGCGAGCGAGTTCGTAGCCGATACCCTCGGCGCCTTCGGTGTGCTCCTCCCAGTGGCGAACGGAGGCGATAGCCTGCTCCCAACTGTGATAGTCGTCAGGGTCGCGCCCATTTAGCGCTTGCATAATCAGCTCAACATCATCGAGCTTGCCCGCATAGTCAACTGCGGGACGCTCTGCGCGGGGCGTACGTACCTGCACCAGCCATTGCGGGATAGGGTCAGCACGAACAGTAGACGGCAAGTCACTAGCCCATTCATACAGGCCGCCGTTAGGGTGACGACTGGGCGGTAAGGCGGCGTAGCCATTGTATTTGCCGTCGATACCCATGGCCGGCTGACTGGAGTAGGAGGCGTCCTGACGTTGCGGCGCAGAGAAATACAGGTGGAAGCCCCCGCCAGGGGAGTTAACCCGCAGTAAGGATCCGATAGCCCCGTATTGCTTTTGCAGACCTTCGAAGGATTCTGACCCCCCGTTACGCGGGTCCACGTCGAACACGTAAAGGCCACCAGCGGACGGCCGCGTGCCTATATTGGCGTCGGGATTGGCCGACCACCATTTATCGACCTGTTCGAGATTTGTAGTTGCTTCACTCGATCCTTTAGAACCTTTGAACGGTGATTTGGTCCCAGGAACTAAGGGGAAAACGTGCCATCCGAGCCCGGCGTAATACCGCGCCCATTGGTGCATCGTCGATTGACTCATTCGATCAGACCCTTATAATCAAAGCTGAATTTGATGAAACACTAGGCCCGCCTCGCAAGCGGGCTTTTTCATGCTTGCGATTTCAGATAGGCCGCAAATTCCCCAGGGCCTACCCACCGCTTACCGGTTTCTGCGTCAACGAACGACCCAAACCGGTATTCGAAGCGCGATGAATGACAGGTGCTCAAATACCAATCCACCCCGCAAGGTTCGACCACCGCATAAACCGTCATTTTTCACCCCGCGCCCATAGCATCATGGCGTAGTTAGCGGCGTCCACGTATTCAAGATCCGCGCAGGCGTGCTCAAAAAGGGATTGCAGGTGCCCGAGGCTGCACCGCTCCGGATCGTCCCAACCTTCTTTGCCCTTGAGGCGGGCCACGGCCATTTTGCCGTGCATGGCAGCGGCGAAACGATCCACCGCGTCATCATCGGGGTGTTTGTTTACGCTCGTTTTAGCCAGCACGTCGACCAGGTTGTAGCGAATCGCCCCGGCCCCGATACGGTGGTGGGGCAAAGTGCCGTCCCGGGTAAGCTTGCGTACCGTATCGGGATGGACAGACAGTTTTTCGGCCAACTGCTCGGCCGTAAGGATTTCAGACATAGACGAGACTCCGGCAAATTCCCTTACATACTACGACATGCCTTAAAGAAAGCAAACCCGATAGAGGAAATGTATCAGACATTAAAAAGCCCCGGCTAAGGGGCTATCGGTTGGATCGGCAAAAAGTACACATTTCGCGGCACCCGGACTTTGAAGCGCTATTGCCCCAAAAGTGCTCAAGCTCTCGGGCCACGCCGCATTTCCAGCACTTCTTAGCCAGCACCCCGCCTATGTTTACCATCATGCCGCGGCGGTAATGGTCGTATGCAATGACCGGAAGCGCTTGATAAACGCTACCCTGCGCGATTCGCCAGTGCTTGGCAACGGCGTCCCGGCTGCCGCGCAGGTGCACTTCGTAGCGCCATTCGGCCGCGGTGGGGCTCACGGCTTGATCCCATTGAGGCGCGAGGCGACCCACTCAATAGCGAACTCGACGCCAAGCTGTGTATCGTCATTCGGTAAATAGCAGTCGTCGTGCTTGTTGAGCTCGAATCGAGTATCCATTTCGTCGAGCAAGTTACCCTGCCAGTCCTCAGGCAGAACCACCGCTACCGGCGCGGGCTGCTCGGCGTATAGCTTGCAGCGATTCCGGTATTCGGTTTCGCCTTCACCCGCATGACGCGTAGGCATAGATCCCAGGCCGTTGCATTTCTGGCACATGTGCACCGGCTCGCCCTGCCCCTTGTCGGCTGGCGCGGATTGGTTGGCCTGTAGGAATGCATCTACTTCGCGCTCGTTCGGCAACAGCTCGGAATGGTTGTAGGCGTATTGCAACAACTCCCGCGCCTTGGTCAGTTCGGATTGCAGGGCATGGGCAGTGTCAGCGTTGTACTGGCAGCGGCGCTTCCACTCTTCCACCTCAGCCTGTAGCCGGGTGACGTGGGCGCGGTCTACCAAATATAAAACCGGCTCCACGTCTTCCGCCCATTTTGCGTAATCCAGTGCAAACGCCTCGGTGTTGAAGTTGTAGCCGAAGACTCTCCATCCCAGCACTTCCACGCCCCCGCCAGCAGGCGGCACAGGGTCAGCCAGGGCGGCGCGTAGCTCGTTCTCTACAGCCCCGACAAATGTGTAATCAATAAACTTGTCCTGATAGCCGACCTGCCCTACGGCGTCTATTGCCCGGTGGATCAGCTCGCTAGGCACGGTGATTTTATTCGTCATGGCCTAACCCTCTTCGCCGCAGCAGTCTGGACAGTCCATCACATATTCCTCAACGAGATTGCTCGGTACGGTTTTCTTGTCGAGGCATAGCAGGCATTGCGGCTCAGCCTCGGTGGTTGGTTTGAGGGCTGCCTCTAACAAGCCGATTACGGCAAGCGTGTAACCACGGAATCCGACAGATTTTTTTATTTCTTGAAGTTCGTCCAATGCCTCTTTGATCAGCCCTTTCAAGTCGTCCTCCCGCTGATCCTGCACTGTGAGGCGCTGATGTAGGGCCAGGTTCTCGGCGGACACGCGGTCGAAGTCGGAGGCCAAGACATAGATATCCATTTCCGGGTAAAGCCTGATCAAGTCATGGTTGGCCGTGGCAAGGTAGCCGATGTGCCCGTAACGCTTCACGCTTTCCATACACCCTCCTGGGGCTTAACGCTCGCCACGCACAGCGCGGCCAAAATGAATAGGTTGATCAGTACCCAGCCCGCGAGAAATAGCATCACTTTGAACCGTCCTCAACAGGTAGATAGGCCACTTCGAACGTCAAGAATGACCCGTCATCGAAATAGAAAATCTTCTTATCGGCCAAGTGATCTTCCGACCCCTTGACCTCGCGGTACACGTTTTGAGCGACCGCGCCGAGGTAGGGATTGGCTGATTGACGGATGGTTTGAGCTTTCGTGATGGCTGACATGGTAGATGCTCCGGTGATTGACAGTCACAGACTATTCGTCTTTGTCCGTACTGTCAATAGGTTCTGCACCGATCAGC
>Ga0307413_10000015_pt1 | contig 48618 bp, 44 predicted proteins | sample DK1Ometagenome_3_FD_203714 | JGI IMG/M metagenome (GOLD analysis project Ga0307413, IMG submission 203714) | Maize rhizosphere microbial communities from greenhouse at UC Davis, California, United States - DK15-O-2 | ecosystem: Host-associated > Plants > Roots > Rhizosphere > Soil | place: USA... | reverse complement strand
TATGATAAAATTCAGGAAATTGCAACAAAGGAACAGCCAAAATTGATCATCGCAGGAGCTTCGGCTTATTCTCGTGATATGGATTTTGAGCGTTTCAGAAAAATTGCTGACAGTGTAGGAGCAATCTTATTTGCTGATATTTCTCACCCTGCAGGTTTAATTGCAAAAGGATTAATGAACGATCCAATTCCACATTGTCATATTGTTTCTACAACAACTCATAAAACTTTGCGTGGACCACGTGGAGGTTTGATCTTAATGGGGAAAGATTTTGAAAATCCACAAGGATTGAAAACTCCAAAAGGAGAAATCAGAATGATGTCCTCTTTATTAGATCTTGCAGTTTTCCCAGGAAATCAAGGCGGACCTTTAATGCACATTATCGCTGCTAAAGCGGTTGCTTTTGGTGAAGCTCTTAAAGATGAGTTTTTTACATACGCTATGCAATTGCAAAAAAATGCAAATGCTATGGCAGATGCTTTCGTAAAAAGAGGATACAAAATTATTTCTGGCGGAACTGATAACCACATGATGCTTATTGACTTAAGAAATAAAAATATTTCTGGTAAAGAAGCTGAAAATGCATTAGTAAAAGCAGAAATCACAGTAAATAAAAACATGGTTCCGTTTGATGATAAATCACCATTTATCACATCTGGAATTCGTGTAGGAACAGCTGCAATCACAACTCGTGGTTTAGTTGAAGAAGATATGGAAACTATCGTAGCTTTAATCGACAGAGTACTTGCTGACCACACAAACGAAGCAGTTATCGAAGAAGTAGCAAACGAAGTAAACGAAATGATGAGCGAAAGACCGATTTTCGTATATTAATAAAAAACAGAAACTTAATTGTTTTAAGTTTAAAGTTTCAAGTTTAAAGTTTTGTGACGCGTATAAAACGTAGAACAGAACTTTAAACTTTTTTTCGTTACTAAGAGAACTTGAAACTTGAAACCTGAAACAAAATAAATAAAAAAAATGGGCGTATTAAGATTACAATTGCCAACAGACCCAAGATGGGTAAATATTGTAGAAAAAAATATTGAAGAAATCCTGACAGATCATGCTTGGTGCGAGCAAAAAGCAGCAACAAACGCAATTACCATTATCACCAATAACTCTGAGCATCAGGATTTAGTAAAAGATTTATTGGCTTTGGCCAAAGAAGAAATCGATCATTTTGAGCAAGTTCACAATATCATTATCAAGAGAGGATTAAAACTAGGCCGCGAACGCAAAGACGATTATGTAAATGAATTGTATTTGTATATGAAGAAAAGCGGTGACGGAAGCCGAGTTTCAGGTCTTGTAGAAAGATTATTGTTTTCAGCCATGATCGAAGCCAGAAGCTGCGAACGTTTCAAAGTTCTATCCGAAAATATTCAGGACGAAGAGTTAGCTACTTTTTACAGAGATTTAATGGAAAGTGAAGCCGGACATTATGTTACATTCATAACATACGCCAGAAAATACGGAGTCGGAATTGACGTAGAAAAACGCTGGAGAGAATGGTTAGCATTCGAAGAATCGATCATTACCAACTACGGAAAAGGCGAAACAATTCATGGATAGAAAAATTTGTTTCAAGTTTTTAAAAAGTTTCAAGTTTCAGGTTTGTCATGTTGAGCGAAGTCGAAACGCGCTCCAATTAAAAACTTGGTGAGCCTCCGTGCAATCTTTGTGAATCTCTGCGAAACTTTAAAATAAAAATCCGTGTAAAATCCGCGTCTTCGCATAGCGAACCCGCGTCATCCGCGTACCATAATTAACCACAAAGTTTTCAATAATCTAAAGTCTAAAATCTACAATCTAAAATCAAAATTTCTTACATTTGAAAGTAACCAAACCTTCAAACTCATGAGAATAGAAACTGATCTCAAATTAGGATTTAAAGATGTAATGATCAGACCAAAAAGATCAACGCTAAAAAGCCGGTCTGAAGTTTCTTTAGAACGAAATTTTAAATTTTTGCATAGTACCACAAATTGGACAGGAATTCCGATTATGGCAGCGAATATGGATACAGTTGGAACTTTTGAAATGGCAGAAGTTTTGGCGAAAGAAAAACTCTTTACAGCCATTCACAAGCATTATTCACCAGAAGAATGGAAGACTTTTTTATCGAAAGTTACACCGGACTTCTATGATTATATAGCCATTAGCACCGGAACCGGAAAAGAAGATTTTGCTAAAATTGGTCAGATCATTACTGAAAATCCGTTGCTGAAATTCATTTGTATTGATGTTGCCAATGGCTATTCAGAGCATTTTGTTCAGTTTTTAAAACAAACCCGAAAACAATATCCTGATAAAGTAATTATTGCCGGAAATGTCGTTACCGGAGAAATGGTCGAAGAATTACTTTTGGCTGGAGCCGATATCGTAAAAGTAGGGATTGGGCCAGGTTCGGTTTGCACAACACGCGTAAAAACCGGCGTTGGATATCCACAGCTTTCAGCCATTATAGAATGTGCCGATGCAGCTCATGGTCTAGGCGGACATATTATCAGCGACGGTGGCTGCAGTACTCCGGGTGATGTTGCCAAAGCTTTTGGTGCAGGTTCAGATTTTGTAATGTTGGGCGGAATGTTGGCCGGACATACAGAAAGCGGAGGAGAACTGATCGAAATTAACGGCGAAAAATTCAAACAATTTTACGGAATGAGCTCAACAACAGCAATGGACAAACATGTTGGCGGCGTTGCCGAATACAGAGCAAGCGAAGGAAAAACAGTTAAAGTTCCTTTTAGGGGAAAAGTCATAAATACAGTTTTAGACATTTTAGGCGGATTAAGAAGTACCTGTACTTATGTTGGTGCTTCAAGATTGAAAGAATTAACAAAACGAACGACTTTCATCCGCGTAAGTGAACAGGAAAACCAAATTTTCACTAAATAATAAAGCATTTTAAATTAGGATATGATTACAATTTCAGAAGCAACAATAAATGATATTAAACAAATTCAGAATATAGTACATATAACATGGCCCATTACTTATGGTGCAATTTTATCTAAGGAACAATTAGATTATATGTTGGATCTTTTTTATTCTGATGAGGCTTTAACTCTTCAATACAATAAAAAAGAACAATTGTTTTATATGATTTATGAAGATCAAACTAATAATATAGGTTTTATCGGAATTGAACATCATTATAATGGAGAAGCTGTAACCAAAATTCATAAAATATATCTCTTACCGGAAACTCAGGGAAAAGGAATTGGTAAAAAAGTGATTGATGAAATTGGAATATTGGCTTTAAATAATAATTCGAAAACACTTTTATTAAACGTAAACCGATTTAATACAGCTTTAGGTTTTTATAAAAAAATAGGTTTTGAAGTTAAAGAAGAAGTTGATATTGAAATTGGAAATGGCTATTTGATGGAAGATTATGTGATGGAGAAACGATTGTGATTTTTTTTTCAATGATTGCATTTGTTCTTTTTATAGATTAAAATAGATAACTCTATCTATTTTTATATCTTTGATAAAAAAAAGAAAATGAAACAGAAAAGTAGTGTAAAAGAACGGATTCTTGATACAGCATCCCGTTTGTTTTATCATCAGGGATATAATAGTACAGGAATTAATCAGATTATTGCAGAGGCGGATATTGCAATAGGTTCCTTGTATAAACATTTTCAATCTAAAGCTGATTTATTATACTATTATCTGGAACAAGAGGAAATAGAATATTTTGCTAATCTCGAAGATTATCTGAAAGAAGAAAAACAGCCATTGCAAAAGCTTCTTAAACTGATAGATTATCGCATTAAAGTTCAGGAGCACTCCAATTTCTCAGGATGCCACTTTATTAAAATTAATGCTGAAATTGGACAAACAGATTCAAAAATAACTCAAATTATTGTTGAACATAAGCAGAAACAACGTGATTATATTGCGTCTTTAATTAATGAAATTGGCGCCATACAAAAGCTTCCGATGGAAAAAAATATTCTGGAAAATAGTATCTTTTTAATGATAGAAGGTGCCGTAGTATCGACAAGTATATATGGAAACACTAATGATCTTAAAGCTGTAAAAAAAATGATTAATCAACTTTTCTAATTTTTTTTACTTAAAAATAGATAGACTACTCTATATATTATGGAAAATAAAAAACACATTTCATTACTGGTACTTTTACTGGCACATTTGCTTACTATTTTAGATATTTTTATCGTCAATATTGCTATCCCTTCAATTCAGCGCGGACTTGAATCCAGCAACGGGAAAATTCAATTAGTGGTAGCCATGTATATGATTGGTTTTGCCTCTTTTTTAATAATTGGTGGCAAAGCAGGAGATTACTTTGGTCGAAAAAGAATTTTTATTTTAGGCATAATTCTATTTATGCTTACTTCTGTAGGATGTGGTTTGGCCACTACAACAGATCAGCTTATTGTATTGCGGTTTTTTCAGGGAATAAGTGCGGGTTTAATGTCTCCACAAGTACTTTCTTATATACAAGTTCTGTTTACCGATCATAAAGAGCGTACGTATGCTATGGGATGGTACGGAATTGCAATTGGTATTGGTACCATGTTGGGACAGTTTTTAGGTGGTTTTCTGGTAGAATTGAAACCTTTTTTAATTGATCAATCATGGCGATACATATTTCTTATCAATGTTCCTGTTTGTGCATTATCTATTGTGCTTGCCATTCGCTATCTTGATGAGTCTAAGGATTATTCTTTTACAAAAATGGACTATTTAAGTGCCTTTATATTATGTATAGGACTCGTGTTATTGGTTTTTTCCATTGCTGTCGGATTGGAACAAAGCGATTTGGTTATAATTACTTTTCCTATATCAATACTATTCCTGACGGCTTTTCTATACAGACAAATGCGAAGAAAATCAATGAGAAAAGAACCATTATTAAACATGGAACTTTTTAATAATAAGAATTTCAACATGGCAGTTTTGGCGTCTGCTCTTTTTATGCTCATGCTTGATGCCTATTTTTTTGTGCTTGCTGTTTTTTTACAGGACGGACTTCAACTTTCACCTGTTAAGGCCGGATATTTTGTTGTATTTCAGGGAAGTGGTTTTATTATTGCCTCTTTTTTCTCTGCCAAATTGGTGCTGCGTTTTGGTAAAGTTGTACTAATTTTTGGTGTATTTCTTCTTATGTTAGCACTAATTTTACAACTTTTTCTTTTTCACGATCAAACAATTGATTTTAAAGGATATATCGTGATGTTTGTGCATGGCTGCGGTGTTGCATTAGTTTTGCCTTCATTTGCCAATATTGCACTGAAAAATTTGCCTCAAAATGTTATTGGAAATGCATCTGGTGTTTATTCTACTTTGCAGCAATTGTTTGGTGCTTTGGGAATTACCATAACAGGAAGTGTATTTTACTATTTGACAAAAGGAAACACAGATTTTGAACATTTTTATAATGCTTTTTACTATGGAACTTTTATTCATTTCTTTTGTTTAACAAGTGTATTGCTGATTTTATTTTTTTTACCAAAATCAATTCTTCCAAAACATAAAAAGAATAATAAAAATCAGTTATAACTTGTCCTTAACTCACCACAATATCATGCTTAAACAGCAATCCTTTTAATTCTTTCAAAGCAAAAACAGCTTTTTTTAATTTTGTTTTTGAAGGATCAATAGTGTAATTATAACTCGTTTTAAAATCGGCTTTGTTGGCGATGGCTTTATCAAATTCAGATCGGTATAAATCGCAATTCTCAAACAAAACACTTGTAAGGTCGGCTGCCATAAAATCTACAGCAATTAAACTGCAATTGGTAAAAGTGGTTCCTTTTATTTTTAAAGTATAAAACTTCGAAAAATCCAAAATGCAATCATAAAAATGGACTTCAAAAATAAGTTTGTCGCACATTGCAAAATTAACTTCTTTAATTTCACATCGATTGAATGTAGCAGTTCTAAAAGCTACATAATTGATTTTGGCTTCATTAAAAGTACAGTCGTTAAAAATACAATCGATAAAAGTAACTGCAAGAAAAGTACAGGCAGAAAAGTTACAATTATTAAAAATACAGCATTCAAAATCTTTAAAATTAAGATCGTCCTTACCATAAGTAATGGTATCATATTCTTTATCAAGGAAATATTCTGATTCTTTTTTCAAGGCTGTCTTGCTGATTATTTTAAAGCTAAATTATAATAATTAACCCGGATAATTGATCTTTTTTAATGCTTCTCTTCAATAATATTTACTTGAGATATTGATTTAATTTGTAAGTATATTAGTGTAAGATATTGAAAATAAGACTTATATTTACGGTAAGGTTAATTATTATTCCAAAAAATTAAAGCTTTCAAATGGTAAAATTTTTAAAAAATAATCTCTTTCAAAAGAAATATAAAATCTTCGGATTGTTATTTCTTATTCCTTTTACTTTATTTGCTCAAAATGATTCAATCAGTAAAGAACTTTGTCCGCCAAAAACTATATTAGAAATCTTCAAAAAGAAAGATTCTGTTTACGTTGTTAAACCCATAAAAAACAGTTTCTTTTTAATTATTCCGGCGATTGGTTCACAGCCTGCGACGGGATTTTTTTATGGAGCAGTTGCGCAATATACCTTTAAAGGAAAAGAAAAAGCCGATAAATATTCAATAGCGAATGTTGGGATAACCTACACTACAAAAAAACAATGGCTGGTAAATATCAAAAACAATATTTTATTAAAAAACAATAAGATATTTTTAAGTGGTGATTATCGAATCTATATATTTTCACAGCCGAATTATGGCTTGGGAACTAATATAATTCCGCCTGCGAGAGATAAACCAAAGGGATTTAGCATTGATTCGCTTGCGCAGCCAATGGATTATAATTATTTTAAATTTCACCAAACTGCTTCTTTCGAAGTGAAAAAGAATTTTTATGTTGGTGGTGGAATCAATATCGATTGGTACGCTAATATAGTAGATAAAGAACTGGATCCGGCAAACGGAAAAACGACTTATCATTACAACTATAGTCAAAAATATGGATTTGATAATCTGGAGTATTTTTTGACAGGTGTGAGTCTTAATTTAGTTTACGACTCAAGGGACAATCAGGTTAATGCAAGCCGTGGCTGGTTTGCCAATTTAAATTATCGTTTTAATCCAGTATTGTTTAAAAATCAAGATAATAGTAATATTCTTTTTGCAGAATATCGTAATTTCATTCCCGTTTCACAAAAGAATGGACGATATATTTTAGCGCTTTGGGCTTATGGACAATTTGTGACGAGTGGTAAAGTTCCTTACTTAAATTTACCTGCAATTGGCTGGGATCAACGGAGTCGAAGTGGAGAAGGCTATACACAAGGATTATTCAGAGGAACAAACTTAATTTATCTGGCAACAGAATTTAGATTTCCAATAACTTGCAATCAAATGTTTAGCGGAACCGTATTTACCAACTTCGTAACTACTAGTAATCCAGATACCAATACAAAACTTTTTCATTCTGTTCAGCCTGCAGCAGGTTTAGGTTTAAGAATTTTAATAGATAAAGCAACCCGAACCAATTTGATTGTTGATCAGGCCTGGGGGAATAGTTCTAAAGGATTTTATCTAAATGCGGGAGAAACCTTTTAAAATAAGACTTCTTTGTTATTGTACCTATTAATAATGAGAACTTCATTTTTTCCACTTCAAAATTGATTTCTTCACAATAAATTCATAATTCTAAATTATTGTGATTTATATTTTAAACTCAATTGCTATTTTTGTTTATAATACCATATTCAATGAAATTACTTATAGTCGAAGACGAACCAAATCTACTCTCTATTTTACGTAAAGGCTTTGCTGAAAACAACAATGATGTCAGCGTAGCTCTTGATGGTAAAACGGCTTTGGAAATGATTGAAAACTATACTTTTGATGTAGTAATTTTAGACGTAATGTTACCTGACATTAACGGAATTGAAATTTGCAGAAGATTACGTGCCGATAAAAATTTCGTCCCAATTTTACTTTTAACAGCACTTGGAACCTCAGAAAATATTGTAACCGGACTCAATGCCGGAGCCGATGATTATTTGGTAAAACCCTTTAAGTTTGGCGAACTCGATGCAAGGGTAAACGCCTTAAACCGAAGAGCTCATCAGGAAACTGAAAAAGTAGATGCCATAGTAATTGGTGATTTAGAAATAAACAGTCAGGCAAAAACAGTAAAACGCGAAGGAGAACAGATTGTTTTAACCGCCAAAGAGTTTAAGCTGCTCTATTATTTAGCCAAAAACACGGGCAGAATTGTATCCAGAGACCAAATTTTAGATAATGTCTGGGACATTAATTTTGATATGAACACCAATGTTGTGGATGTTTATATCAATTATTTAAGAAAAAAAATAGACAAACCTTTTACAACCAAACTTATTCATACCATGAAAGGTTTAGGTTACGTTATACAAGAATAAAATGGATATAAGAAAAAAAATTACTTTTACTTATGTTGCACTTTCTACCTTTAGTACACTGTTATTGTGTATTGTAGTTTTTGTATTATTTCGTGAAAACAATAGATATCATTTCTTAAAAAGACTAGAAGACAGAGCAAAAATTGTCGCTTCGATTCATTTTCAGGACGATCCCGAAAAAATAAAATACTACAGCAATCTTAAAAAAAACGGACTTGAAGAACTTATTGAAGAAGAAGAATATGTTCTTAAAATCAACAGCGCCAATAGTTTTGATTATAATACGAAATTAAATTTACCCAATTCATTTTATTCTACTATTCTCGAAACAGGAAAAGACTATTTTGAAATAAACAGCAAGTATTATTTAGGTCAGGTTTTCACCGAAAACAACCAGAAATATATTGTAATTGTGGGCGCCAGAGACCGACGCGGAAAAACGACAACCGTTTATATTGTAAAAATATTAGTTTTTGGCGGTTTTGCTTTTATAATTCTGGCCTTCTTTTTAGGGCGTCTTCTGGCCAAGCGTGTGATTAATCCTGTGGCTAGAATTACGAGAGAAGTAAATCGAATTAGTGCTTCAAATTTGCATAACAGACTGCCTGAAGTGAAGAACTCTGATGAAATTTCAGATCTTACCCATACCTTTAATGATATGCTGGATAGATTGGAAACCTCTTTCGAAATTCAGGCAAACTTCATTAATAATGCTTCTCACGAATTAAAAACGCCAATTACCACAATTATTGCCGAGTCTGAAATTATGCTTTTAAAAGAAAGAGAAGTTTCAGAATATATCGAATCATTGCAAAATATTTACAGTCAGGCATCAAGATTAGGAAATCTAACCGAAAGTTTATTAAAATTGACTCAAACAGGTTACGACGGCAAAAAACAGGTTTTGGATATTGCCAGAATCGATGAACTGTTAATGGATGTAAAATCTGATTTGGATAAAATTTATCCGGATAACCGCGTGAGTATCAAACTGAATTTTGTTCCAACAGATTCTAATTTACTTTTAATTCCGTGCAATAAGCCGCTTTTAGAGCTGGCGATCAATAATATTATTACAAACGGTGTAAAATACTCTGATAATAATGAAGTTTTCGTGACGCTTTCGGCTACTAATGAATGGATTAAAATTTCGATTAACGATATCGGAATCGGAATTCCACCAGAAGATATTCCGCATTTGTACGAACCTTTCTTTAGAGGAAAAATTGCCGCTAAATATATTGGATACGGTTTAGGACTTCCTTTGGCATCCAAAATTATCCGAATGCACGATGGTGAAATTCAGGTACAATCGGAACAAAACAAAGGAACAATTGTAACTATTATTTTTAAGAAAAAAGTAAAGAAAACCAACATTAAAAATTCTAATGTTGAATCTTAGGAAATTCTAATTTTAGATTAACACCCTTCTAATCTGCACGATGTTATTTTGTATGTATAAACTAAAAGATTATACATATGAAAAATTTCCTTATACCTACCACATTAGAACAAGATACTATCAGCGCTGTAAAATCAGCAGTTAATCAGGCAAAAAATACCAATTGCGAGATCATATTAATGATGGTTTCTGATACTCCTGATACTTTTTCATCTTCACAATTTTTACGTGAAATGAAAACAAGCCTAACCACAAGCCAGGAAGAAGTTCTTGAAACGTGCCGTTACATCATCTCACACACAGATAATTGCAAAATAAAAGTACACAATCAATACGGACTTTCGGCACCTATTTTTAAAGGAATTATCGATGCCTTTGCCATAAAACTGGTTATTCTGACACATTCTTATAAGCAAGAAACAAAGCGCATTCATCAATATGTTGTAAAATTAGCAGGAAATCAAAAATGCCCAATTTTGCATTTAGGCGCAGAATCTCTTAAAAATGATTTCAATAAAGCACTTTACATCGAAAATGCCAGAGCAAGCATGCATGTAAAAGATGTTCAGCAGTTTTTAAGCAAAAATTTCTCTTATGAAATTGTAAGTCAAACGGCCAATTTTGATGACAATTACGAACAATTTGCACCTTATTTGTCTGAAGCCATTTCAAAATATGATATCGATTTATTGGTAGAAACCCGTAAAGGCGAAAAAATCAAATTCAAAAAAACAAAAAAAGAAAATAGCACAGATAAACTGGGACTTCCTGTTTTATCGCTTTACGAAGAATTGGCATAAGTCCCGTTCTGAAAAACAAAATAAGTTTAATTTAAAACTAAAAAATATGTTATTAAAGAAAAGAATTCCAATGAGGTACGTTCTCGGAAAAATTAAAGTGGAATTAGGTCTTGTAGTGGCTTATACCATATTATTTGAAGTTTTTCACCACTATTTCATCAATATTTCCGTTGATATTCCGATCGCAATACCAACAATGGTTGGTACCATTATATCCTTATTATTAGCCTTTAAATCCAATCAGGCTTACGACAGATGGTGGGAAGCAAGAATTATTTGGGGATCAATCGTAAATGAATCCAGAACGTTGATTAGACAAGTATTAACTTTTTATAAAGACCCTGATTTTTCTGTTGAAGCCAATGATTTCAAGGAGAATTTTACTAAAAGACAAATTGCCTGGTGTTATAGCTTAGGACAGGCTTTGCGAAATAGAGACGCCATAAAGCCCATCAAAAATTTTATTACCGAAGAAGAGCTGAATTTTGTAAAAAATCATCAGAATATTCCAAATGCAATTTTATTGCTGCACGCCAGAGATTTAAGAAATGCCAGAAAAGACAAGCGTTTCAACACTTATCAGCAAGTAGAAATAGACAATACACTAACAAGATTATGTGACGCAATGGGTAAATGCGAAAGAATTAAAAACACGATTTTCCCAACCACATATAGTATGTATATCAGAATGACATTGTGTTTGTTTATTATTTTATTGCCTTTCGGATTAATTGATTTATTAAGCTGGTTCGCGATACCTTTAATTACAATTATTGCAGGAACCTTCTTTTTGATCGAAAAAATGGCAATTCACTTGCAGGACCCTTTCGAAAACAGACCAACAGATACGCCAGTAACGGCTATTTCTCAGGCAATCGAAAAGAATTTAATGCAAATGCTAAACGAGTTTCAGGTTGAGTTTGACATCATTAAAGAATTTGATCTCAAACCAGAACCTGCAAAACTTACCGGAAATGAGTACTTTGTTCTTTAATTAATATTAGTCTATTTAATTGTAAACCAGACAACGCTTTTGTGTTGTCTGGTTTTTTTATTTTTGGAATTTAAATTTTTATTAGAAGCTAATCCCGCTATCCGTTCCAAGTCCTCGCTAAAAAAACTATTTTTCTAAGCCATAAAACGAGCTTCCGCTGGTCGCTGTTTTCTGGCAAGAAAAATTAATTTTTTTAGCTCCGGGCTTTCCACTTCTATCGGGGCTAAGGCACTCGTTTCCATAAGAATATTTTCGCCTGTTTTGTCATTTCTGACAAACTGTACAGAAATGACAAAGTATACACATAGCAAACCCCACAGGTTTTCAAAACCTATCAGGTTTATTTGACGACCTTTTTCGTAAAGTTCCGGAGGAACGATTTATATTGTAGCCAGGGATTTTAATCCCTGGAAGCGCAATAAAACAAACATAGACAGCGTCACGTTTTAAGCAATTTTCCCAAAGTCTGTATCGAATGGCGCAATTCATTTGTCCACGGCAAACCAAAACTCAACCGCATACAATTCGAAAACTGATCCTGAAAAGAGAAAATTCTTCCTGGCGCAAAGCTAATTTTATGTTGCATAGCCAAATGATAAAAAGCCGCCGTATCAATGCTTTTGTCTAATTCTATCCAAAGAAAAAAACCGCCCTGAGGCTGGCTCACTTTTGTTCCTTCCGGAAAAGATTCTAAAACCGTATTAATATAATTATTGCAATTTTGATGTAAAATTTGGCGTATTTTACGAAGGTGATTTTCATAACGCCCGTTTTTCAAAAAATCGCCCACAACTTCGTGCGTAATAGTAGGCGAGGAGAGTGTGTGATAAATTTTGTTTCGCAGAATCTGTTTTTTGAATTTCCCCGGCGAAACCCAACCCACGCGATAACCCGGCGCCAAAGTTTTAGAAACCGAACTACAGCAAAGCACAATGCCGCTTTCGTCGTATGTTTTACAATTCGTTGGTCGGCTCGAGCCAAAGTACAAATCGCCGTGAATATCATCTTCGATCAAAGGAATATCATAAAATTCCATCAGCTTTACAACCTCTTTTTTATGCTCAACCGGCATCATACTCCCAGACGGATTGCTAAAATTACTCATCAGCAAACAAAGTTTTACTTTTTTTGTAGCAAGCGCCTTTTTTAAAGCGTCCAGTTCAATTCCGGTAGTCATATTTGTTGGTAATTCCATAATATACAAACCCAGTGATTTAGCCAGTTGCAAAACACCAAAATATGCCGGACTTTCTGTAATAATAGTATCGCCCGGTTTCGTTAAAGTCATCAAACAATGCGATATAGCACTTGTACATCCCGGCATTGTAATAATATCATTTTCTGTCAGCGAACCTCCCCAGGTAAATGACCATCGCGCAATTTCTCTCCTTAAATTCAAATTTCCCTGCACTTCCTCATAACTCGTTCCGCTATTTGCGAGTTGGCGGGTTGCCTGAATAATTCCCTTGTTCAACTTGGCAATTGGTAAAAGCTCATTCGACGGAAAACCCAAAGAAAGCATCGTAATACTTTTATCCGTCATATTGCGGTAAACCTGATCTATTAAGTCCTCGCGATCAATATTCAGGCATTTCAAAACCGGACTGCTCGGTGAAGGTTCCGTGATAATCCTCGCAGATGTATTACTCACATAATATCCCGATTGCGGTCGCGATTCAATCAAAGATCGGCTCTCGACTTCGTAATAGGCTTTGCTTACCGTACTCATGCTGTAACCGGTTTCGGCTACTACTTCACGAATTGAAGGCAGTTTATCACCAACGTTTAAAACACCCGATTTGATTTGCTTTTCAATTCGGTCAGCAAACTGCAGATACAAGTAATTAGAATTTCTCATAAAAAAAAACTGTTATGGTGCAATTTACAAAAACTGTATCTGTATTGCTTATTTATTTTTAAGAAATTTGTCTCATCACAAAATCAAACCAAAAATTAGAATCCGTGAAAACAACAAAATACTACATCGCAGCGATTACCGCATACACCATTTGGGGATTTTTCAGCCTTGTGCTAAAACCAATTCACGAATATGCCTCTTTGGATATTCTGTTCTTTCGTGTTTTTAGCTGTAGTATTTTAATGTTGCTGATTTCTTTTGCTTTCAAACGAAAAAAAGTAAAAGAAACCATCGAAACCTTCAAAGCTTTGCCAAAATCAGAAAAACGAAAAGCACTTTTATTAAACATTGGCGGAAGCGTTTTCCTGATGTTAAACTGGTTCACATTCATTTATGTAATGAACCATGTTAGTGTAAAAGCAACTTCATTGGCGTATTTAGTTTGTCCCATTTTAACAACTCTGTTGGCGTATTTTCTTTTGCATGAAAAACTAAGCAAAACACAATGGATTTCTGTTGGATTAAGCATTTCCGGTTGTTTGCTTTTGTCTTATGCTGATATTATGGATATGTTTTTCAGCATCATAATAGGTTTTACATATGCTTGTTACTTAGTAAGTCAGCGTGTCAATAAAGGTTTTGATAAATTTATCGTTCTTACGTTTCATATCACATTGGCAGCGTTGATATTGTTGCCTTTTTATCCGGCGTACAGCGGTCCGGTTCCAACAGAATTTAAGTTTTATTTCTGTATTGAAACCATTGCTATTTTATTTACGATTTTCCCGTTGTTCCTTAATTTATATGCGCTTTCAGGCATTAATTCATCTACAGTAGGAATGTTGTTGAACATAAACCCAATGATTGCCTTCGGGTTAGCGACTTTTGTGTATCACGAAAATATTACGATTTTACAAATAACAGCTTATAGTATTATTTTTATAGCCGTTTTAGTGTTTAACTCGCATCACCTTTTTGCGTTGAAGCAACGATATACACCGGCTTCAAAAAACGCTTAAACTTTTTGCCACAAACTTCACGGACCTGAAAACTCCAAATTGACATAGTCAGATTTCAAATGATATTTGATGAACATTCGTGAAGTTGTGGCTAATTTTTTATTCAACTGAGAAGAGGTTTGTCAATAAATTTTTCCGCCACGAATTCACGAATTTAGTTTATAATAATTCGTGAATTCGTGGCGATTGTTTTTAATACCTAATTCATAAAATTACCAGAATCTTAACAGCATATTTAAACAGGAATGAGTATTTTTCATTTCTGTTTTTTTTATGTTATAAAAAGAAAAAAATGCCACAGATTCCAAAGATTAAAAAAGATTATAAAGTTTAATAATTAAAAAATTCTTTAAATCTGTGCAATCCGTGGCAAAAAATAACCAGATTCAAAATCTTATGAAAAATACCAAATTACAAGCCTTCATTCCCTTATTTTATTTAGTGTGGTCAGACGATCTTTTAACACAGAAAGAATTTGCCACCATTCAGACATTTATTAATGATTTGACATGGCTTTCGCCGGATGAAAAACAACAGCTTCTTTCTAAAGTTGACATTTCAAATCCGCCTACGCGAAATGAATTGTCACAATGGAAACAGGATATTGAAAGCAGTATAAAAGATAAATCATCCATAAAATCGGTTTTTGATATTGCCGAAGCACTTTCAGAAAAAGACGTAGATATTTCGACTTTAAGACCGGAATTTTTAAAACTCGAAAATGATTTGGGTGTTTTGGGCGAAGAAGTAATTCAGAACTTTAAAACCAAAGCAGAATCTTTTACAGCAACTTCAAAAACGGATTCTAATTTTGATATTCAAAAAATAACAGCCCTTTTAGACGGAAAAGAAGCTGCGATTATAAAAAAGGTAAAATCAGTGATTTCAAGGCCTGAATTTGCGTATGAAACTTCGACAGACATCAATGTTTATCGTCAAACCGTTTACAATTGGTGTAAAATTTTAGCCGAAGAAAATCTCGGAAATATGGCATATCCAAAACGATATGGCGGAGGAGAAAACATAGCCGATTATTTTGCGATTATGGAAACGTTGAGTTATCACGATTTAAGTTTGGTGATCAAATTTGGCGTTCAGTTTGGACTTTGGGGAATGAGTGTTCAGTCATTAGGAACCGAAAAGCATTATGCTAAATATTTAAATGATATTGGTTCGCTAAAAATCCCAGGCTGTTTCGCCATGACCGAAACACATCACGGTTCAAACGTAAAAGGATTAGAAACCACGGCAACTTACAATCATAACGATCAAACGTTTACGATTCATACACCGCATGAAAAAGCGCAAAAAGAATATATTGGCAACGCGGCCGTTCACGGACAAATGGCAACCGTTTTTGCCAAGTTAATTATTAACGATCACGATTATGGCGTTAATGCTTTTGTGGTTCCGCTGCGCGACACAAACGGAAATACGTTAAACGGAATTACCATTGGCGATTGTGGTCATAAAATGGGATTAAATGGCGTTGATAACGGAACAATTCGTTTTAATCAGGTTGTAATTCCAAAAGAAAATATGCTCGACAGATTTGCTTCAGTAAATGAAAAAGGTGAATTTGAAAGTCCGATTCCGAGTGATAACAGACGTTTCTTTACTATGTTAGGTACTTTGGTTGGTGGCCGAATCGGGATTCCGCGCTCAGCATTAGCAGCAGCCAAATCCGGATTGACAATTGCCATTCGATACAGCGATCAACGCCGACAATTTGGTCCCGAAGGCGGATCAGAAGTACCGATTTTAAATTACAGAATGCACCAACGAAGATTGCTGCCTCATTTGGCAAAAACCTATGCGGTTCATTTTGCATTGCAATATCTTACAAATCGTTTCTTAAACAAAACCGAAGCCGAAATGCAGGAAATTGAAGCGCTTGCAGCCGGAATGAAATCGTATTCAACATGGTCTACAAGAGATATTTTGCAGGAATGCCGCGAAGCAATTGGAGGAAAAGGCTATTTATCTGAAAACAGAATCGACGATTTAAAAAACGACACTGAAATTTACACCACTTTTGAAGGTGATAATACGGTTTTAATGCAATTAGTCGCCAAAAATCGTTTGGCTGAATTCAGAAAAGCATTTGGTGAAATGGGTTCATTGGGAATCATCAATTATGTATACGAAAATGCAAAAGTGGCTATTGCTGAGAAAAATCCAATTGCAACCAGAAGAACAGATGATGAACATCTATTAGATTCAGAATTTCATTTACAGGCATTTATCCACAGAGAAAAAACAATTTTAGCCTCTGCAGCCAGACGTATCAAAAAATTGGTCGATGGCGGTTTAGAACCTTACGATGCGTTTAATGTGGTACAGCATCAAATGATTGATGTGGCGCAGGCATATTTGGAGAGAATTGTTTTAGAGCAATTTCAGGAAGCCATAAAAACGGTTGAAGATGAAAAATCAAAAACAATATTGGCAAAATTATACCAATTATACGCGCTTTCGCAGATAGAAAAAAACAAAGCTTGGTATCTTGAAGACGGTTATATGGAAGCTGTTAAAACAAAAGCAGTTCGTAAAATAGTCAATCAGCTTTGCTGGGATATTCGCCCTGATGCTGTGGCATTGGTAAACGCTTTCAATATTCCGGAGAGTTGTTTGGCAGCGCCAATTGCGGTTAATTGAGAATATAGAATATAGAGTAAAGAATATAGACGAATATAGAATAAAGAATATAGACTTTTTTTAGGGGCTTTGTCAAAGATCTAAACTTTGACAAAGCTTTTTTTAGCCACTAATTCACGAATTATTAAAAAGCTTCACGCAATCATTCGTGAATTCGTGGCTATTTTTTTAATTATAAATATTGCTTATTCTACCAACTTCCCTTCAAACCTTCTTTAAGAGCGCTATTATATTTCTCCAAATCAAAACTATATAAATCAGGAGCTTTATGAGCGCCGCCTTTACGGGATTCGTCTAATTTTGTCAGGATATCATAACGAAGAATTTTGCGATAGAAATTTCCGCGGTTCAATTTTTTTCCTAAAATAGCTTCATATAATTTTTGAAGCTCCGGCATCGTAAACTTATCCGAAAGAAGATTATAACCAATAGGATGATTATTTAATTGTTCCCGAAGTGTCGAAAGTGCTTTATCTAAAATGGTTCTGTGATCCATCATAAACGACGGAAGATTTTCAATAGAATGCCATTGCACGTTTGTAGAATATTCATCAATAACTAAATTTACTTTTGAATGTTCGGCCAAAGCATAATATCCAATAGAAACAAAGCGCTGCTTGTTCCAAATGCTGTCATCATAGTTTGCAAAAGCATCTTCGGAGCGATGCAGGTTTCCAAAAGTATAAAATTGCTGAAGGTAAATATTCTCTGTTCCGGTTCTGTCTTTTAAAATGCGAACTGCTGCATCATCTACATTTTCCTCTTTTTTTACATAACCTCCTGGAAGTCCCCAGGCATCCTGATCCTTCATTTTTACAGTCAGGACATGAAGTGAATTTTCATGAAAGCTAAAAATAGCACAGTCAATCGAAAGCGTCGGAATATATTTTTTAAACGCTTCTTCAGATTGCTGTTCGAGTAATTTCTTAAATTCCATTGTGTTGATTTGTTTTCAAATTTACTCTTTTTGAAAATTATAAATGAGTGTAATAATGCAAAAATTCTAGAAATTCCTTTTAAATCAATCCTTCTGACCCTTTTTTTATTCTAAATTATTCCTAATCGAATATTTATTTAGGTAATAATTTATTTGGTTTATTTCTATAAAATTATGATATATGAAAATTTAAGTGAATTTATTTGTTGATACGGAAAAAAGTAATTAATATTGCTTCATATTGAAGCAATGAAAATTATCGAATACTACCACTTTACTATTTTCAACCACTTTCTAAATTTCCAATTATGAAAAAAACAATTATAAAAACAGCGCAGTTGTCACTTTTAACCGCGTTAGTACTTTCTAATTTATCATGGAATACCATTCCAAATGATGAAACGAATCCGCCGCTGGTAACCATCAAAGGATTTACTTTTACGGATTATAACAGAAACGGAAAATTAGATCTTTGGGAAGATACACGTCTTTCTAATAATCAAAGAATTGATGCGATTATCAAAGAAATGACAAACGCAGAAAAGGCAGAACTGCTTATCGGAACCGGAATGCCCGGAATCGAAGTTTTAACTGGTCCTATTGGAGATTCTAAAAAAGGTTTGGTTCCGGGAGCTGCCGGCGGAACTGCTGTTTTTGAGCGTTTCGGAATTCCAGCCACAGTTGTTGCCGATGGCCCAGCGGGTTTAAGAATTCAGCCAACCAGAGATAATGATACAAAAACCTATTATGCAACGGCTTTTCCGGTTGGAACGGCTTTGGCTTCGACCTGGAATAAAGAACTTTTAGAAGAAGTTGGAAAAGCAATGGGGAATGAGGTAAAAGAATATGGTGTTGACGTTTTATTAGCACCGGCTTTAAACATCCACAGAAATCCTTTAAACGGAAGAAATTTCGAATATTATTCTGAAGACCCACTAATTTCAGGGAAAACGGCAGCAGCAATTGTAAACGGAATTCAGTCGCAGGGCGTAGGAACTTCGATCAAACATTTTGCGGTTAATAACGAAGAAACCAACCGTTTAACAATTAATGCGCACGTATCGGAAAGAGCGATTAGAGAATTGTACTTAAAAGGTTTTGAAATCACGGTAAAAGAATCGCAGCCGTGGACCGTAATGTCTTCATACAACAAACTTAACGGCGAATATACTTCTGCCAGAAAAGATTTACTGACGGAAGTTTTAAGAAACGAATGGGGTTTTAAGGGTATTGTAATGACAGACTGGTTTGGCGGTTTTCCGGGATTTGAAAGCATTAGGGACGGTTCAAATTCTGAAGTAGTGAAGCAAATGATTGCTGGAAACGATCTTTTGATGCCAGGAATTCCGGTTCAGAAAAAAGCATTGTTGGAAGCCTTAAACTCCAGTAAATTATCTCAGGAAGTGGCAAATGCAAATGCGAAAAGAATTTTAGAATATATTTTTCGCACGCCAACTTTTGCAAAATATAAATACAGCGATAAACCTAATTTAACAAAAAATGCCGAAGTAACCAGAAATGCGGCTGCTGAGGGAATAGTTTTGCTTAAAAACACCAATAGTGCATTGCCTTTTGCCGACAAACAAAAAGAAGTTGCTGTATTTGGCGTTACGTCTTATGCCTGGATTACAGGCGGAACCGGAAGCGGTAGTGTAAATAACAAACACACGGTTTCTCTTTTAGAAGGTTTGACTGCTGCAAGTTACAAATTAGATAAGGAATTAGTTGATTTGTATAAACCATACGCTGATAAAGAAGTACTTGCTGAAAAGGAAAGAAGAAAAGAAAAAGGAGTTATGGCTTTGCCGGAAAGACTTCCTGAATTGAAATTGGATGATGCTTTTATTGCTAAAAAAGCAGCAAGTTCTGAAATTGCATTCGTTACTTTAGGAAGAAACTCTGGAGAATTTAACGACAGAGTAGTTGATAATGACTTCAATCTGGCAACGGAAGAACTAGAAATGCTGGATAAAATTTCAAAAGCTTTTCATGCAAAAGGAAAAAAAGTTGTTGTTATTTTAAATATTGGCGGTGTAATTGAAACAGCTTCATGGAAAGATAAAGTTGATGCTATTTTACTGGCGTGGCAGCCAGGTCAGGAAGGCGGACATTCTGTTGCTGATGTAGTTTCAGGAAAAATAAATCCGTCAGGAAAATTGACAATGACTTTCCCTGTGAAATATGCTGATACACCTTCGGCAAAAAATTTCCCTGGAATTCCTGCTAATAATCCGAAAGAAGTAACTTATGAAGAAGGCGTTTACGTTGGATACCGTTATTACAACACATTTAATGTAAAACCATCTTATGAGTTTGGTTTTGGAAATTCTTATACAACATTCGATTATACAGATGTAAAATTAAGTGCACCAACTTTTAAAGACAAACTGACGGTTTCTGTTACAGTAAAAAACACAGGAAAAGTTTCTGGTAAAGAAGTAGTGCAGGTTTACCTTTCGGCTCCGGCAAAATCTATTGATAAACCAAAAGAAGAATTAAAAGCTTTTGGCAAAACCAAAGAATTAAAACCTGGAGAAAGCCAAACGTTGCAATTGACATTATCGCCTAAAGATCTGGCTTCGTTTTTAGAAAATAAAAGCGCCTGGATTGCAGAAGCCGGAACTTATAAAGTTTTGGTTGGAGCTTCATCTGAAGATATTAAAAAGACAGCTGAGTTTTCAGTAGCAAAAGAAATTACAGTTGAAAAAGTAAAAAAGGCTTTTGAAGCAGATGCTAAGTTTACAGAGCTTAAACCTTAATTGCAACTATATTTTTGGTTAGATAAAAATTGACTAAGGTCTATAATTCCGCTTGGATATTCAGATTTGAATAAACAAGTGGAATTATTTTTTTTATAACAAAATAACAATGGAATCAATTCAGTAATATCATTATCTATCATTTTAGGTTTTAAATCATGGTTTTATTAAAATAACTGGCTTTCTCAAAATCTTTGATATTAATTGAAATTACCGGAACTTCAGAAAGAATTTTATTCAGTTTAGTTACAATCGCTTTTGATAATTGGGCTTTTTGATCTGTATTTCGACCTTCCATAATATATCCAAAGACGTGAATAAAATCGTCTAAACTATTTCCGTTATTATAATACGCAAAGGGATTAATGCGAACCTTAATTTCAGAAGCAATAAAAAGATCCGTAGACAAAGCGGCATCAAAAACTTCCTGCATTATTTCATCTGCAGATCTCATTCGGATTACGTTTTCGGAACAATCAATAATAAAATGTGGCATATTTTGGTGGTTTAAATTAGAGAATTAATAAAATCAAATTTACGAAAGTCAAATGAATTTGGTATGTTTAAGGTATCGATTCGATGTTAATTTATAAATTAAATCCTTTTATATTTTTCACGCAGATCTGGCAGAAAAATCTTTTGTAAAGTAACGTTAAAACGTACTGTTTGTCATTTCGAGGAACGAGAAATCTCCGCGAGAAGCTCGACAAAGATTGGCTATTTTGTAATGAACGGATTAAAATCCATCCCTACAATATGATCCGTTCCTCCGGAACTCTTTATAAAATTCCGGGGAATGATTTATTTTGTAGCAAGAGATTTTAATCCCTTGAAATGCAAAGTAATCCCATCTTGTCAATTTCGACGAAGGAGAAATCTTCGCAAGAAACTCGACAAAGATTGGACTCTCGTTGCGGAGTTACTCGCGGAGATTTCTCGTTCCTCAAAATGACAAACTGCACGAAAATATTCTTATGAAAATGATTGCCCTAGCCCGACAGAAGTTTAAATTTTTTATTGTTTGATTTTTTGTTACTAAATTCAAATTTCACGACTTACTAAATAATTCATTTTTGTTGGCACACTTTCTTATATTTGTAAGTCTCATTATATCTTAAATTGGTTTGAAAAATTATCTGTTGTTTTGTTTGTTCGTTCTTTTAGGAAATCCTGTTTTTGCATCGGATAGTACAGATACTATTTTGAAGAAACTAAACGACGCCTTAAAAAATAAACAGCGATATGTGGAGCTAAAAGAAGAGCGAATTTTAAATTTCAAAAAAATAAAATCGGCTGATTTAAGTAAGGAGCAAGAATACAATTACAACAAAACTTTATATGCAGAATACCAAAAATTCAATTCAGATTCGGCTATTTTTTATGTAAAAAAGAACTTGAAAATTGCCGAAGAACTTCAAAACAAAGAACTTTCAGATTTAGCCAACATTCAATTGGTTACACTATATTCTTCTTCGGGAAAATACCGTGAATCTGAAGCTATTTTAAAAAGCATCAACAAAAAAGCATTATCAAAAACATTGCTTCCTAATTATTATGTAGCGTACCGCGAATTTTTTGAGCATTATGCCGCAAACAGTTACGATATAAAATACCTGGAGCAAATACGAAAATACCGTGATTCGCTGCTGATGGTTTTAGAACCCAATACTCTAAACTATCAAATCAATAAAATTCAGCAAACAATGTCTCAAAAAAAATTGGAGACTGCTGAAAAACAATTATTGGATTTATTAAAAAGCACCAAAGAAGATAATCCGCAATATGCCATGATTACTTATCTTTTGGGAAGTATTTATGAAGGAACACATCAATTAGAATTAAGAAAAAAATACTACGCACTTTCTGCCACTGCAGATATTAAAAACGCAAATAAAGATAATGCATCGCTTCAGGAATTGGCTTTGGTTTTTTATGAAGCTGGTGATGTCGATATGGCGTACAAACTCACACAATCGGCAATTGAAGATGCATTGTATTGCAATGTACAATTTCGAACACTTTTAATGTCAGAGGTTTATTCGATCATCAATACGGTTTATTTAGAAAAAGAAGCCAAAAGAAAAACAGAATTGCAATTGTATCTTTTATGCATTAGCTTACTTTCTGTATTTTTGATTGTGGCGGTTATTTACGTTTACAAACAAATGAAAAAAGTTTCGAGAATTCGTGGAGAATTATACGAAACAAGTCAAAAACTGGCCGAATTAAACAAAGATATTACCGAAACCAATAATCAGTTGCAGGAACGTAATTCGCAATTATCAGAGTCCAATCACGTTAAGGAAGAATATATTGCGCATTTTTTCAATCTTTGTTCGGCATACATCAATAAATTAGAAAACTATCGCATTATTTTAAACAAAAAAGCGACGGCAAAACAATTTGATGAAATTTATAAAATGCTAAAATCAACGACTTTGGTTGATAATGAACTCGAAGAATTATATAAAAACTTCGATATTATATTTCTGAATTTATATCCCACTTTCGTGAAAGACTTTAACGAATTGCTGATTAAAGAAGAACAAATCGTTTTGAAACAAGGAGAATTACTAAATACAGAACTTAGAATTTTTGCTTTAATCCGACTCGGAATTACTGACAGCGTAAAAATTGCTGCCTTTCTTCGTTACTCTTTAAGCACAATTTACAACTATAGAACCAGAGCTCGAAATAAAGCCGCAGTTTCGCGAAATGATTTTGAAGAAATGGTCATGAAAATAGGTTTAATTTCACTGAAAGTGTAATGTTTTGTTTTAAAACCACTACTTTTTTTGGGCTTTAAAATTTATTAAATATTTGTAAATCAGTATTTTGAATTTTTATTTCACTACTTTTTTTCGTTTAAAAATCTCATGCATACTATAACGTTTTAGCTTTACAATATTATTAAAGGGTACTTTTGACACAAAGCTATCTTATATATAAATTAATGCTTTAATAAATTATAGTTATGTTTAAAAACGTTAAAACAATTGTTGTTTTACTTTTGTTGGCTTCGATTGGGATGAATGCCCAAAACAAAGTTCCGATTTATCTTGATGATAAAAAGTCGATTGAAGAGCGTGTGGCAGATGCACTTTCAAAAATGACCACCGACGAAAAAATTGCCATGATTCACGCACAATCTAAATTTAGTTCGCCTGGTGTTCCGCGTTTGGGAATTCCGGAAAACTGGATGACCGATGGGCCACACGGAATTCGTACCGAAGTTAAATGGGACGAATGGGATCAGGCAGGCTGGACAAACGATTCCTGTATTGCTTTTCCGGCGCTTACCGCACTTTCTGCAACATGGAACAAAGAAATGGCTTCTTTATACGGAAAATCAATTGGTGAAGAAGCACGTTATCGTAATAAAAATGTACTATTAGGACCAGGAGTTAATATTTACAGAACGCCATTAAACGGTCGTAATTTTGAATATATGGGTGAAGATCCTTTCCTGACTTCAAAAATGGTGGTTCCTTATATAAAAGGAGTACAGTCAAACGGAGTTGCGGCTTGCGTAAAACATTTTGCCTTAAACAATCAGGAAACAAATCGTAACTCGGTTAACGTAATTGTTGATGACAGAGCGTTATACGAAATTTATTTGCCGGCTTTTAAAGCTGCAGTACAAGAAGGCGATGCCTGGGCCATTATGGGATCCTACAATAAATATAAAGGACAGCAATGTTGTCATAATGAGTTTTTGCTAAACGATATTCTTCGCGGAGAATGGGGATTCAAAGGCGTTGTAGTTTCAGATTGGGGTGGAGTAAATGACACTAAACAAGCAATTCACAATGGTTTGGATATGGAATTTGGTTCCTGGACAAACGGACTTTCGTGGGGAACGAGCAATGCTTATGATAACTACTTTTTGGCAAAACCATACTCCATTATGATTGCCAGAGGCGAAGTGGGAACGAAAGAATTAGACGAGAAAGTAAGCCGTATTTTACGTTTGGCTTTCCTGACAACGATGAATAAAAACCGTCCTTTTGGATCTTTTGGAACAGAAGAGCACGCAAAAGCAGGTTTAAAAATTGCTGAAGAAGGAATTGTCTTGCTTCAAAACAACAATAATATTTTGCCAATTAATCTTTCGAAAACTAAAAAGATAGCTGTAATTGGTGAAAATGCTATTAAAATGATGACTGTTGGCGGAGGAAGTTCTTCATTGAAAGCAAGATATGAAATTACACCGCTGGAAGGATTAAAGAAAAGAATTGGCAATCAGGCTGAAATCGTGTACGCTCGTGGTTATGTAGGAGATCCGACAAGTAATTATAACGGCGTTATTGCAAAAGTAAGTTTAGAAGACAAACGTTCTGCTGCTGAACTAACTGCAGAAGCTTTAAAAGTGGCTAAAGATGCTGATATTGTGCTTTTTATTGGAGGTTTAAACAAAAGCGACAATCAGGATGCAGAAGGTCACGATCGTAAAGGATTAGAACTTTCGTATGGTCAGGACAAATTAATTTCTGAATTGGCGAAAGTAAATAAAAATATAGTTTTTGTAAATATTTCAGGAAATGCCGTGGCAATGCCGTGGGTAAAAGAAGTTCCGGGAATTGTACAAGGCTGGTTTTTAGGTACAGAAGCAGGAAATGCTTTGGCAGCCGTTTTAGTTGGAGATGTAAATCCATCAGGAAAATTGACTTTTACTTTCCCTGTAAAATTGTCTGATAATGGCGCGCACGCTTTAGGAGAGTTCCCAGGCGGAAATGATGTGAAATACAATGAAAGCATTTTTGTTGGATACCGTTATGCTGATAAACAAAAAGCAAAACCATTGTTTTCTTTCGGTCACGGATTAAGTTATACGACTTTTGAATACGGAAAAGTGACAGCGGATAAAAAACAAGTTTCTGCTGACGGTAAAATCACCTTTTCGGTAAAAGTAAAAAATACAGGAACCCGTGAAGGTTCAGAAGTTGTTCAGCTTTATATCAGCGATTTAAAATCTTCATTAGTTCGTCCGATAAAAGAATTAAAAGGTTTTGAGAAAATTTCGCTTAAAGCAGGAGAAGAAAAAACAGTGACTTTTACAATTGATAAAACAGCTTTGAGCTTTTTTGATGATAAAAAACACGACTGGGTTGCAGAACCGGGCGCTTTTGAAGCAATCGTTGGTGCATCTTCAACAGATATAAAATCTAAAGTGGGATTCTCACTTCAATAGTTTCATTATTTCTAAATTGGTTGGTTGTAAAGCTGCAATTGTAAAAAATTGCGGCTTTGCTTTTAGAAGTAAGTTGTAGGTAAAATATTAGGAAGCTTTATCTTAAATAATTTTATCATTAAGATATTAAGTTAAATAAGCTTTGTGTTTGGTTAAACTTAAATATTTTACCATTAAGATATTAAGTTAATTAAGCTTTTGTGGTTAAAAAAAATAGATCAAGAAAGTTAAGCCAACGAACTTAAAATTAATATCTTAATGGTAAAAAAATAAAAAATTAATGTTTTAAAAAATATAAATCACATGAAAAAAATTGTACTTAGTGCCGTAGTTTTATTTTTGGCACAGAATCTTTCGGCGCAAAGCCTGAACAAAATGCAATGGTTTAATGAACCTGAAAAATGGGAAATTAAAAACAATGCTTTAATCATGAACGTTACAGCAAATAGCGATTACTGGCGAATTTCGCATTACGGATTTACGGTTGACGATGCGCCGTTTTATTATGCCACTTACGGCGGTGAATTTGAGGCCAAAGTAAAACTAACCGGAAGCTACATTGCGCGTTTTGACCAAATGGGATTAATGCTTCGTATTGATGAAAAAAACTACATCAAAACAGGAGTGGAGTTTGTGGACGGAAAATTTAATATTAGTACGGTTGTAACACACGACAAAAGCGATTGGAGTGTAACAACTTTAGAAAAAGCACCACCATTTGTATGGATAAAAGTCGTGAGAAGATTGGATGCTGTTGAAGTTTTCTACTCTTTTGATGATAAAAATTATATCCTGGCCAGAAATGCGCCTTTGCAGGACAATACGCCCGTTATGGTTGGATTAATGGCCGCTTCTCCAGATGGAAAAGGTTTTGAAGCTAAATTCGAAAACTTTAAAGTAACCCATTTACCAGATCAAAGAAGATTGGAATGGTTGAAAAACCATCAAGAGTAATTTTAATTAGATAATTGAGATAATTTGAAAATTAGATAATTGTTTAGCTTTGTGTAAAGCTTTGCGATCTTTGCGTAAAACCTTTGCGGACTTTGCGGTTCAATCATCTCAATAAAATTAAAAAACTAACCATCAACCATTAACCATTTTATGACAGAAATTCAACCAAAAAAACATTACGAAATTTTAGACGGTTTACGTGGAGTAGCAGCGATTTTAGTCGTTGCTTTCCATATTTTTGAAGCTTTTGGCGGCGGAAATCGTTTTATACAAATTATCAATCACGGTTATCTTGCCGTTGACTTCTTTTTTCTTTTATCCGGATTTGTTGTCGCTTATGCGTATGATGATCGCTGGGTAAAAATGTCGCAATGGGAATTTTACAAACGACGTTTAATACGTTTGCAGCCCATGGTCATTATGGGAATGATTATTGGCGCCATTTTCTATTACTTTCAGGCGTCGGATATTTTATTTCCGATGATTGCCGGAATGGAAGTTTGGAAAGTAATTATAACCATGGTTATTGGGTTTACATTATTACCAATTCCGCCATCATTAGAAATTAGAGGCTGGGGCGAAATGCATCCGTTAAATGGACCTGCATGGTCATTATTCTTCGAATATATAGCAAATATTTTGTACGCTTTAATCTTCCGTAAATTCTCCAATAAAGTTTTAGGTTTTTTTGTCCTGATATTTGCCGGTTTACTTATTAATTATACCATTTTTGGTCCAAAAGGAGATGTCATTGGCGGATGGTCCTTAAATCTGGAACAAATGAATGTTGGTTTCACCCGTTTATTGTTTCCGTTTTTTGCAGGGATTTTACTTTCCCGTTTAGGAAAATTAATTCACATAAAAGGCGCTTTCTGGGTTTGCAGTATTTTAATCACAATTGTGCTTGCCTTACCAAGATTTGGTGACGAAAACACTTTATGGATGAATGGTTTATATGAATCTTTCTGTATAATTTTAGTTTTTCCTCTTATTGTTGCCATTGGTGCCGGCGGAGAAATAAAAAGTGCATTTTCGACTAAAGTATGTAAAGTTTTAGGAGATATTTCATATCCAATTTACATCACACATTATCCGTTAATTTATTGGTTTACGGCTTGGGTTGTAGATAATAAAGTTTCAATTGCAGATGGGTATGTAGTAGGAATTGGAGTTTTACTTGCCAGTATTATAATGGCGTATTTATGTTTGAAATTATATGATGAACCAGTTAGGAATTGGCTTCAAAAAAGGAGCAAAGGTTCAAAGTAACAAAGTAACAAAGGTTCAGAGGGAAAAAACTTTGTGCCTTTGAACCTATGCAACTTTGAACCTAAATAAAAAGATTGAATTTCTAATTTTGTTAGTTGTAGATATTCAAATTGAGGGATGAAACGTTTGTGTTTCATCCCTTTTTTATTTAAGAAAATTATTCGATCCAAATTATTCGATTCCAAAATTTATCCGATCCCATAATCGTAGAGACGCACAGCAGTGCGTCTACACAAAGTATGTCGACAAAGATTAGGAATTAATAACGAATCACATTTTTTTTTGCCACAGATTTTATGATTTAATAATTTTTTTATATGATAATAAAATAAAAAAAAGGGATGAATTTATATTTTCATCCCTTTTTGTATATTTATTTGCGAATATGCATTGTGTAGACGCACTGCTGTGCGTCTCTACGATTTTGCATGTCTATAATTGTTTATCTTTACAATTATAAATTGGGCATGTTGCATATAATTAATCCAAAGAAAAACTCTGTCCCTTTGAACCTTTGTATCTTTGAACCTTTAAAAAAAAAACTTATTCAAGAACCAATGCTCCCAAAGCTTCTTTACTGAAACCTTTCAATTGATCTGTTTTTCCGGCTTTGATTTTGGCAACCCAATTATGATCAGATAAAAGAGGTCTTCCAACGGCAACTAAATCAAAATCACCACGGTCGAAACGTCTGTTTAACTCTTCCAAAGAAGTTGGCTCAGAACTTTCTCCTGCAAAAGCGCCGAAGAAATCGCCAGAAAGCCCAACAGAACCTACCGTAATGGTTGGTGCTCCCGTAACTTTTTTAGCCCATCCTGCGAAATTCAGATCAGAATCTTCAAATTCAGGTTCCCAAAAACGACGTTGAGAACAGTGCAAAATATCAACACCTGCATCAACAAGAGGGTTAAGCCAAGCTTCTAATTCCTGTGGATTTTTAGCCAGTTTATAATTGTAATCAGAAGGTTTAAATTGAGAAAAACGCATGATTACTGCGAAGTCATTTCCAACTTGTTTTCTAATTTCTTTTACTACTTCAATTGCAAAACGATTACGTTCCGGCAATGTTTTTCCACCATAAATATCGGTACGTAAATTAGTTTCAGCTCTAAAAAACTGGTCGATTAAATAACCATGAGCACCGTGAATTTCAATCGTATCAAAACCTAATCTTTTAGCATCAGCAGCAGCTTTACCAAAAGCGATGATAGTATCTTCAATATCTTTCTCAGTCATCGTGTTTCCGTTGCTGAAATCTGGTCGGTTTAATCCTGACGGACCTTCAAAAGGAACTGGTGGCACCCATCCTGAATGGTGATTGTCCATAATTCCCATATGCCAGATCTGTGGGCCCATTGCACCGCCTGCAGCGTGAACTTCTTTAATTACTTTTTCCCATCCGTTTAAAGCTTCGCCATAAAAATGAGGCACATTTCCGTCGTTTGATGAGGATGGTCTGTCGATTACAGTTCCTTCAGATAATATTAAACCAACTTCACCTTCAGCTCTTTTTTGATAATAAGCGGCTACTTCATCAGTTGGAATTCCGTTTGGAGAAAATGAACGCGTCATTGGCGCCATTACGATTCGGTTTTTAAGATTTAACGTTTTTAAGTTAAATGGAGAAAACAGGTTGTTTGTACTCATAGTAATTTACAAATTAGATTGAATTAATTTACTGAGTGCTTCAAAGGCACCTTCGTTGCGTTTATAGTAAGTCCATTGTCCTACGCGTTTGGATTCGATGAAACCGGCGCGCTGTAAAATAGACAGGTATTCTGAAACTGTTGATTGCGTCAAACCGGCTTTGGCTTGTATTTGTCCCACACAAACGCCGTGTTCAAATCCGGCGTGCTGATGCTGATCCGGAAAGTTTATTTCGGGTTCTTTTAACCATTCCAGCATTTGCAATCTGGACTTATTAGATAATGCTTTAAAGATTTCTATATTTTCCATGGTGCAAATATATCGACTTTTCCCGATATACCAATTTAAAGAAATTTTTTTAGGATAATTTTAAGAAGGAGAGGAGAAATATTCAAAGATTTAATAAAGAAAATTTATATTTGCTAGTAGATTATCTCGCAAAGGATCTTGTCATCCTGAGGAACGAAGGATCACACAAGTAGCTCTACAAAGATTGGAGAAATACTGTGAGGAGTTTCTAGTGTGATCCTTCGTTCCTCAGGATGACAAAAATGCATAAAATCAAAAATGATACCCCAAACTTATCAATAATTACTATGAAAAAAACTTTACTTATTTTAGGATTCTTATTATGCATTGTAACAAACTCAAAAGCTCAGGTTGTTGGAACTGATGTTGGAGACATCGCACCGGAAATTGATCTTCCGGATCCAAAAGGAAACAACGTTGTGCTTTCTTCTTTAAGAGGAGATTTGGTTTTGGTTGATTTTTGGGCGTCCTGGTGTGGGCCTTGTACAAAAGAACATCCTGAATTGCTAAAATTATACAACACTTATCAGGGAAAATTTTTGATTTACAGCGTATCAATGGATACTAAAAAACCGCTTTGGCTGGCAGCAATTGCGAAACAAAAATTGCCATGGACACAAGTAAGTGATTTAAAATATTGGACTTCACCAGTTGTTGGCGATTATATGCTGCAATCAGTTCCGCTAAACTTTTTAGTAGATAAAAATGGAATTATCATAGCCAAAAACATTCATGGAAATGCCTTGAATGAAATGGTGAAGAGTATTGTAGGACAGTAAAAGTTTTGTTCCAGGTTCGACTTAACCGCAAGGTTCGCAAAGATTTACGCTATGAACGCAAAGTTTATAAAGCTTAGCGTGCTTTGCGATAACTTTGCGGACTTTGCGGTTAAATAAACACAAAGTGAACCTGAAACCTGAAACAAAAACAAAACCTGAAACAAATCACTTTATGCAGTCAAACCTCAGTTTGTCAGAATTCCGTAGAAGATTAACTGATAATACAGAAATTGGTTCTCCAAAAGCAGCATTGGGGCAGGTTAGAGTCTTTCCTTTATCTGGTGCAGTAAAGCCTTTTTATGGATTTTTTGATGATAACAATTTTAGTCTGACTGTTAATTCATTAAAGGCATCAACATATTATATAATAAATGGAAAGTATAAAATAGTTAATGATAGAGTCACAGTAGAATATATTGTGGAAGCGGGTAATAAATACCAGCAATTTTGGTCGCACTATTCTCCAATAATTTTGATTGTGGCAATTAATATATTTTTTCTCTTTTTCGCAAGAGGATTAAGACGAGCGTCTACAATTGTTAATTTGTTTTTACTTTTTTTGGCTTTCTATTCGAGATGGTATGAAGAGCGAAAACGGCAAAAGCTAGAGAAAAAGTTTATTAGTATTTTTGAAATAAAAAGATAAATACGAGCTATTTACTTTTTCCATCTGAATTACTTTTCAGAGCATTTTTTCTATAGGAAGACGGATTTTTTCCTGTATGTAATTTGAATATTCTCGTAAAATGGCTTTGATCTGAAAAGCCTGTCATGTAAGCAATTTCAGTTAGCGTGTAAGTCGAATTCTGAATAAGATTTATGGCTTTTTCGATGCGTAATTTTCGAACATATTCACCAAAATTCAAATCTTCAAAGTATTTAGAAAACTCCCGCGATAAATAAGACGGATTGAGTTCTAAATCATTCGAAATTTTTTTGAGATCAAAAGTAAATTGAGCGTCGATTTGATCCTGGATTATTTCTTTTAAATCCGTAACCCAGGAAGGTGTTTTTTTGCTTGATTTTTTTTCGTTTAAAAATTTATTGTAAACTTCATGAAGCAAATTTTCGAATGGACTATTTTGCAAATGGTTTTGTTTATATAAATGTCCGGCCCAGCTGTAAAGCGCGTCATAAAGGATCATTCCATTTTTTAGCAATTCTAAATCGTCTGTGATATTATAAGAAAGCCCGGCAGAAATTGCGAAAAGTCCCGCTGATTCTTTTGCGATTTCGTGTCTGTCCGTATCTGCGCCACGAACAATTTTAGCCATAATCAATACCGCAGGATCCTTAATTTGATACTTTTTTATAATGTAATCAAAAGTACATTCTTCATTATAATGAGTAAATTCGACATCAGGAATATCAAAAGGAATCGCATCTAATTCTTTTGCTTTGGTTATAACCTGATCAAAAGGAACATAAATAAATTCAGCTTCGGGATCAACAAATTTTTGAATTAGCCAGGGACATGCTATTCGGTCAATTTTTGGTCTTTCTCTTGTGATCCACTTCATTATTAGTTACTTCAGATTAGTTTAACCCATCAATAATAGTTCTGACACCTCCAAAATTGGTCTTTAGCAATTCTCTTACCTGAAATTGTGTTTTGTTTCTGGTCACGCTATCCCATTCTTTAAAATCATAAACGTGAATATTTTTCGCATACGGATTGGTAACGAAAGAAAGTCTTGCGATTGAATATTTAAAATATTTTAATTGATGCGAAATATGTCGGTTTGGCACAACGATAAGAATGGTTTCAAAATCCAGAAAATTCTTTGGCACATCGTCTCTTTCGCTCAATCCAAGATGATCAAAAAAAGCAATTATTTTCTGATCATTTAGTTTGTCAATTTCCTGATCTATACGCTTAATAGTGCTAAGAAGCGTATCTTCATCTTTAATAACACTCATGGTACTATTTTTTTTGGTTGAATTTCAATATAAAATTACACCAAAAGAACAAGATCTTCCTAAAGAACTGCTAGTAGAATCATTCTAAATTTTTAATATCTAATTTTTACGCTTAATTTAAAGGGAAATAAACAAGATTTGATAAAATACTATTATTTTAATCAAATTAAAAACAATATTTTTATCGCTATTTTCAAACCATTTCCGTTAACCACGTTTTATGAAAGCTATTTTTTCAAAAGGAATTCTGTTCTGTTTTATTTTTCTTATTTTCTATTCTGCATCGGCACAAAATAAATCAGAAAGAGATTTGACCCTGATCGATAAAGATTGGCGGTTTTCATTTGGACATTTATTTGATACCGGGAAAGATTTTGGTCATGCAACCGGCTACTTCTCCTACTTAACCAAAACGGGATTTGGTGATGGTCCGGCAGCAAGCAATTTTGATGACAGAGCATGGAGAAAATTAGATCTTCCGCACGATTGGGCAGTTGAACAATCGTTTAGTGAAAAAGCGAGTTTTAGTCACGGTTTTAAAACTGCCGGAAAAGGTTTTCCTGAAAAAAGCATTGGCTGGTACCGAAAAAAAATTAGTATTCCCGAAACTGATAAAGGCAAAATTATTTCCCTAAAATTTGAGGGCGTTTTTAGAAATTCGAAAGTGTTTTTTAACGGCTATTTCCTTGGAACAGAAGAGAGCGGTTACAATGGTTTTGAATATGATGTAACAGCTTATGTGAATTATGGCGGAGAAAATACAATTGTTGTGCGTGTTGATGCCTCAATGGAAGAAGGCTGGTTTTATGAAGGCGCGGGAATTTACAGACACGTTTATCTGAAGAAGACAAATCCGCTTCATGTCGCGCAAAACGGAACTTATGTAACTTCTGAAATAAAAGAAAATAAAGCGGAAGTTTCGGCTGAAACTACTATCGAAAACAAAGGAAATTATAAAGGAGCAATCGAAATTGTTCAGACGATTTTGGATGCTCAGGGAAAACAAATTGCAACGGTTTCTGAAAACGGAACTGCTCCAAATTTTTATAAAACAACAAATTATACTTCAAAATTAACGGTTAATAATCCATTACTATGGGATATTGAAAACCCTAATTTATATCGTTTAATAACTGAAATTAAACAGGAAGGGAAAATTATAGACCGTTATGAAACTCCGTTCGGAATTAGAACGATAAAGTTTGATGCCGAGAAAGGTTTTTTCCTTAACGGAAAATCGGTAAAACTAAAAGGAACAAACAATCATCAGGATCATGCAGGAATTGGAACGGCTTTGCCAGATGAATTGCAGTATTTCAGAATTAAAAAACTGAAAGAAATGGGTTCGAATGCGTATCGTTGTTCTCATCATCCGCCAACGCCTGAATTGCTCGAAGCGTGTGATAAACTGGGAATGCTGGTTATTGATGAGACTCGTTTGATGGGAATTAATGAGTATCATTTGAATGATTTGGAACGCATGATAAAACGCGATCGCAATCATCCGAGTATTTTTTGCTGGTCGGTAGGAAATGAAGAATGGAATATTGAAGGCAATAGTACAGGCGAAGGTATTACGAATGTGATGCAGGAATTTGCGAAAGGTATCGACGCTACAAGGCCTGTAACGGTGGGAATCAGCAGTGGTTTTAAAAGCGGAATTTCATCTGTTGTCGAAATTATGGGCTATAATTACATGGGTAACGGCGATATTGATGCACACAGAAACCAGTTTAAACAACAACCGGGAATGGGAACAGAGGAAGGTTCTACTTTTGCAACGCGCGGTGTTTATTTTACAGATGAAGCCAAACATTACCAAAGTGCTTACGACAAAAAGCCGCGTCCGAGTTTTTATAGTATTGAAGAAGGCTGGAAATTTTATGCTGAAAGACCATATTTAGCAGGAATGTTTATCTGGACAGGTTTTGATTATCGCGGAGAACCAACACCTTACGGCTGGCCATCGGTTACTTCTTATTTTGGAATGATGGATGTTTGCGGTTTTCCGAAAGACAATGTTTTCTATTTGAAATCGTGGTGGGGAACAGAACCAGTTTTACACATTATGCCACATTGGAATTGGAGTACAGGAAAAGAAATTGATGTTTGGGTGCATTCTAATTGTGATGAAGTAGAACTTTTTCTGAATAAAGAGAGTCTCGGTAAAAAGAAAATGGAGCAAAACGGACATTTAGAATGGAAGGTAAAATATGTACCGGGAACGCTTGAAGCGGTTGGTTATAAAAACGGAAAAAAGGTGCTTTCGGACGTTCAGAAAACGACAGAAAATGCTCAAAACATCAAACTTTCTGTTGATAAAGAAAATATTTTGAATGCAAAGGTTGTGGTTATTACGGCTGAAACAACAGATGAAAAAGGCGCACATGTACCAACTGCAAATCACGAAATGACTTTTACTATAAAAGGCGGAAAGATTCTTGGAGTAGGAAATGGTAACCCAACATCGTTAGAACGAGATAAATTTATTGATAACATGGAATTAGTTGCTATAACTAATTTTGAGGAGAAGAAATTGGCGTCGGCTACTATTCCTAACCAAATTACAGTTGAAGCTGATAACAACTGGAAAGAAGCTTTTAAAGACAGAGATTATAAAAATCAGGCTCCTGCATATGTGTATCGCGGAAAATTTGATTTAAAAAACAATATTAAAACCAATACCGTTACTTTCTTTTATAAAAAAATCGGAATAAACGCAGTCGTTTTTGTGAACGGAAATAAAATTCCGGCAAGTTCAGAAGACGATCAAAAATATGTTTTGAATGCTGCTGTCTTAAAACAGGGTTTAAATACGATTCAGATAATTGCGCCGCCTTTGCAAAAAAATAAAGACTGGGATGTAATGAATACTGATCCCGGAATTATTCAGGTAATTACTCCTGCAGAATCGTGGAAACGAAAATTATTTAACGGTTACGCACAAATCATTATTCAAAAAGACGAAAATGCGGGCGAAGTTATTTTATCGGCTACAGCCAAAGGATTAAAAACTGGAACGGTTAGTGTGAAATAATTTTTTTAATTAAAAATTGAGAATTAAAAATTAAAATTAATGTTGGTTTTAGAAAATCGAGATTTTTTCATTTTGAACTATGTTTATTTTAACTAAGTGAAACGCCTTTTTTAAACGCACAAATTCTATGCTTCTATGTGTTCAAACGTACATAACAGCCTTGTGAATTCTTAGAATTATTTTAATTTTTAATTCTCAATTTTTAATTTAAAAAGCTATGTTTCTATGTGTTTAAATAAAAACGCAGCCAATTGAAATTACTTTATCCAAAAAATATTTCCTAATATTGATATTGAAAAGATTATAGCTTTATAAATTTTTAATAAATTCTCAAATGTTAGATAATCTCGCGTTTTATATCGGTATCGTCATAGTTATCCTTTTCCTGATTATGGCAAGCAACAAAATAAAAGTTGCTTATCCGGTTTTATTGGTTTTGGCGGGATTGGCAATTAGTTTTATTTCCGGAATTCCAAAATTGCGTATCGATCCGGAACTTATTTTTTTCATATTCCTTCCGCCATTATTGTATGAAGCATCCTGGAAAATTTCGTGGAAAGAACTCTGGCGCTGGCGACGCATTATAACGAGTTTTGCTTTTTTAGTTGTCTTTTTTACAGCACTTTCGGTAGCATTGGTTTCAAATTATTTTATACCGGGATTTTCACTGGCACTTGGTTTTTTGCTTGGCGGAATTGTTTCCCCTCCTGATGCCGTGAGTGTGGGTGCCATTTTGAAATTTGTAAAAGTGCCCCGCCGACTGTCTTCTATTTTAGAAGGTGAAAGTTTGTTGAATGACGCATCGTCACTGATTATTTTTCGCTTTGCGCTAATAACCGCAGGAACCGGACAGTTTGTTTGGTATAATGCAGTAACAAGTTTTGGCTGGATGGTAATTGCCGGAGTTGGAGTTGGCGTAGCAATTGGTTTTATTTTTATGAAAGTGCATAAATATTTGCCGACAGATGCCAATATCGATATCATATTTTCTATCGTAACGCCATATGTTATTTATCTTGTTGCCGAAGAAATTCACAGTTCTGGTGTTCTTGCCGTTGTAAGTGGCGGATTATTATTATCCAATAACAGGCTTTCGTTTTTAAGCAGTACATCGCGATTGCGGGGCGTGAATGTTTGGGAAAGCTTCTGCTTTATTCTCAACGGATTAATTTTTATGTTTATTGGTCTGGACTTACCCGAAATTACTTCTGGATTGGGAGATGTGAGTCTTTCGTCGGCGATTGGTTATGGACTTTTGATTACATTGGTTTTGATTATCGCAAGGTTAATATCAGCTTATGCGGCAGTAATTGTGACTTTGATAGCCCGAAATTTTATAACTGTGGCAGATTCCAGACATCCCGGCTACAAGGGAATTGTAATTATAGGCTGGTCTGGTATGCGAGGCGTTGTGTCGTTGGCAGCGGCGTTGTCGATTCCGGTTTATGCGCAGGGAGGAGCAGCATTTCCGCAAAGAAATTTAATTCTCTTTATCACCTTTGTTGTTATCTTAACCACATTACTTTTACAAGGACTTACGTTGCCGTGGCTTATTAAAAAACTTAATATGTCTGATCCTGATTTTATTATGCCCGATGATGAAATGTATAATAAGTTAAGACGAATGCTTTCTCAACAGGCGTTGAATCATTTAAAAACAAACTATAGTCAACATCTTGAAACTGAAAAAATATTGCAGCAACTAGCCACAAAATGGGAAGATGCAAGCGTCTCTAACAACGAAGATATTTTAATGACCGAAGAGGCCAAAAAAGTTTACAGAGAAATATTAAACCTGCAAAGACAATGGCTTACAGATAAAAACAAAGATCACCGAATTGATGAAGAAATTGTGCGCAAACATATTTTGCATTTAGATCTTGAGGAAGAAAAATTGCATTTCTTGTAGAAAAAGTTTCAGGTTTCAGGTTGTTTTGTTTCAAGTTTCAAACTTTGTCTATAAACTAAAGTTTACACGCAGTTTTGTCATCTCGACGGAGGAGAGATCTCCGCAAGTAACTCCGCAACAAGAATCCAATCTTTGTCGAGATTCTTGCGGAGATTTCTCGTTCCTCGAAATGACAAACTGGACACAAAACCAGTTCCGAAGGAACGAATCATATTGTAGGGATGGATTTTAATCCATCATTCGAAATTAAAATCGCCAATCTTTGCAGCGTTCCGTTTGTGATCTCTCCTCCGTCGAGATGACAAACTGAGCGTAAATTAGTAACTTATTTCAAAGCCGACAGGTTTTTAAAACCTTTCGGGTTTATTACGCCAACCTGAAACCTTAAACAAAAAAAACTTTCTTGACTTTTATTTGATTTTCATAACTTTGTAAAATGAAAGAGCAAAGCGCATGTCAGGCAACAGAACTCGGAATTAACGATTTAAAGTTAAAAGGGTTTAAAGTTTATGAGATAAATGGTGATATAAGTAAAATCCCAACCTATAACCGCAGGGATTATTACAAAATTTGTATTAATACCAGCAAAAGTCTTATTCATTATGCAGATCGCGGAATCGAAACTGACGGAACTATTTTGTTCTTTGGAAATCCGCACATTCCTTATTCGTGGGATACACTTTCACCAACTTATGAAGGATATGCCTGTGTTTTTACTGAAGATTTTTTAAAGGTAAACGACCGTTCAGAAAGTCTTCATGAATCGCCTTTATTTAAAATAGGCGGAACTCCAATTTTCTCATTATCAGCAGAACAGAAAGTTTTTGTAGACTCGCTATTTCAAAAAATGATAGAAGAACAAGAAACAGATTATGTTTTTAAAGATGATTTAATGCGCAATTATATCAATTTGATTTTACATGAATCGATGAAAATGCAGCCGTCGGAAAATTTCTTTAAACATAAAAATGCATCTTCCAGAATAACTTCTTTATTTTTGGAATTGCTGGAAAGACAGTTTCCCGTTGAAACTAAAGATCAGCCACTTGTTTTAAAAACGCCGCAAGATTATGCCCAAAGTCTTGCTGTGCATGTAAACCACTTAAATCGTTCGGTTAAGGAAGTGACCGGAAAACCTACTACAGCGCATATTACTGAACGAATTATTGGTGAAGCCAAAGCCTTATTGCAACACACAGACTGGAGCATTGCCGACATTGGTTACTCACTTGGATTTGAATATCCGAGTTATTTTAATAATTACTTTAAAAGACTTACAGGGACAATTCCGAAATCGTTAAGAATGTAAATTGTTTCATATTCTTAATTTTTTGTTTGATTATCGTTATTTAAGATCGGATTTACTAAAGTAATTTTGCCTCGAAATAATTAGTATTAATCCTTTATCGGTTTCTGCGAACTAAATAAAACTTCTAAAAGCGTATTCTTGCTTTGCTGATTTAGTTTTCCCGATAGTAAAAAACAAATAATTATGAAAACTACAGAAAATCAATTAAATGAAATTTTTCCTAAAGGCGATTTGGCTTCGGCAGATTACTTTACAGGAAAAGCCTGGGTTAAAATGCTGGTGCCAAACGACCCAATTTTAAATACTGCAGTTGGTAATGTCGTTTTCGAACCCGGCGCAAGAAATAATTGGCATACACATCCAGGAGGACAAATTTTGATTGTAACGCATGGAACAGGTTACTATCAGGAAGTTGGAAAACCAATTCAGTTGCTTCAGGAAGGTGATGTGGTAAATATTCCGCCCGAAGTTAAACATTGGCACGGAGCATCTCCAGAAAGCGAATTTACCCATATTGCCATCAGCACAAATACCCAATTGGGAATTGTAGACTGGCTTGAGCCTGTAACTGATGAGCAATATAATAGTTTTTAATTAACCAAACTCAAAACCAATTTATTATGTCAACAACTTATTCTACCGTTATCGAAGAAGGGAAAGTTCCCAATACTTATATGACTGGTAATGTTTCCTATAAAAAACAAACCAGCGACATTCACCCTGAAAATACAATGATCAAAGAAGTAACTTTTGAACCTGGCGCAAGAAGCAACTGGCACGTAAACGCAAGTTTGCAATTGCTTATCGCGACAAACGGAATTGGTTATTTTCAGGAAAAAGGCCAAGCAATACGATTACTTCATAAAGATGAAGTGCTTACTATTTTACCGGGAGTAGAACATTGGTACGGCGCAACACCATTTAGTAAATTCTCTTACATCGCCATCATCACAGAAATCGATAAAGGCTCAGGAAGCTGGTTAGCGAGCGTAACTGATGAAGAATATTTTAGTTACGGAGTGAAAAAGTAAGTTTCTAAGAGTAAATAACGCTTACAAAAAATTACTTAAAGGAGATATTAAATACCGTTTTGGAATTGATATGGCTTCTTTGAAATAGGTTCAAAGTGACAAAGGTACATAGTTTCAAAGGTTTTTAAACTTTGCGGTTTCGTGACTGTGAGAGAAATAGATAAAGAAACTAAAACCTTTGAACCTATGCAACTCTGAGCCTTTGTACCTTAATAAAAAAAACAAACCCCTTAAGCAATTCAACTCTTAAGGGGTTTCTCAAAAAAAAATACCAGTACCAATTTTTATTTTTTATCCAAACTTTCTTTTAAAACTTTGGCATGTTCTAAATGCGTTGTTAAAACAGGAATACTATTAGTTGCCCATTGTCTTACGTCTGCATCTTTTGCGTTTTCTGCTGCTTTTTTGATTTTATCGATTGCTTTTTCGTGACCGTCAACCATCATATCAGCAAATTTTTTGTCGAAGTCAACACCTGATTTCTCGTTTAATTTATTGAACTTATCCTGACCGTCTTCAGTTAAAGAAGTTGGCAGTGTAAAGTTTTTTGTTTTAGCTAAAGTACTAACTTCAGAAGCTGATTTAGTGTGCTCATCAACAAGCATTTTACCAAATTTTTTCACTTCTGCATTTGTACTTTTAGTTTGAGCTAGTTTTCCTATTTCGATTTCTTCTAAGTTGATTTCAGCCTGATCCACTAAATATTGAGAATCATCTTCTTTGCTGTCTATAGAATCAAATTTAGTTTCATTTGCATCTTCAGCAACCTCTTTTGGATCTTCTTGTTTGGTTTCGTTTTTGCAAGAATTCAAAAATATAATGATTAGTGCGGCGCCTAAAATAGCTTTTCCTGCTAATAGTAACTTTTTCATGATTTTATGGTTTAAATGTTATGATGTAAAATTATTTAGGATGAAGGCGGAATGTCTTACAGTATTTTTAAATAATGTTACAGGATTTCAAGATTGATATATTTAATAGTTTTTATATTAGCTAAATAATTTATCAAACTTGGAAACTTAAGTCTATGAAAAAAAACATTTTCTTTTTTGTATTACTTTTGAGCATTTTTAGCTGTAAACAAAATTCAGAAGAAAGTATTCCATTGGATACTTCTAAAATTATAAAACTTCCTAAATTAGAAAATATTCAGACTTATATTCAGCATCCAAAATCAGAAGATAGAATTTGTGGAAATGGAATACAATGCGCAAAAAAAGATATTGAAAAAGGAGAATTAGTTTTTAGTATGCCAAGTGGTGAAGGTGATTATGATTTGAGGCAAGAAAAGTATATTAGGATATTATGTAAAAAGCATAATTTGATTTTTAGATTTGAAATGATTGATGATGCTCCAGTTGAAGAAGGAATGCAAGGGTGTTATGGTGCATACATGGATAATATGATTGCTAAAAAGTTTAATTCAAATTTTAAGCAAAATCTGCTTAATGAAGCTGATATAATGTTAAGTAAATCAAACGATACTATTCGAAGTTGGGATTGTGATATAAAACCAAAAATTGAAGGATTAACATCTGAAAACTCAATACACATTTTATTAAATTCTAAATTTAAAAAGCAACTAGTAAAAGATAAGATTTATTATGGAGCAGGGATTGACATTAGTTTTTACATTGATAAAAAAGGAAAGCCTAGCGGATATCATTTAGACGATTATAATAGACTTGAAAAAAACAACAGAGAAAAGTATAAAATGCAATTTGTAAAAGCTGGAATTGATCAATTAAAAAAGTATCAAAAATGTAGCGCAGGTGAAATAAAAGGGCAAAAAGTAATTACCAAACAAACGATTAGAACCTATTTTAATTGAGCATGACTATCGAAAAAGAAAAAATATTACAACTTAAAAAAAACGATGGTAATGGATTTTTTAAAATGAAACCATTTAAATTATTTGGTTCTAAAATTCATAAATACAAATTAAATAATTGTTTACGTGAATCTGAAATTGCAGAGTTTGAGAAATTCAATAATATAAAGCTTCCAGCAGATTATCGAAATTTTATAAAATATACAGGAAATGGAGGAGTTGGTCCTGCTTATGGACTTTATAAATTAGAAGACTGGAATTTAGAACTAAAAATTGAGAATGATAATTTTCTTATAACCAAATTTCCTTACATAGAAAAATGGAATTCAGAGTTTAATGGAAATACAGAAGATGAAGACTTTATGGATAGTGAAGAATTTGAATATTGGGAACAGGAATATTATAATGATAAGCATGTTTTTGGCAGTATTAGAGTCTGTCATTATGGCTGTGCTGTTTATTATTTTTTAGTAGTTTCGGGAGTTGAAAAAGGAAATATTTGGATTGATGACAGAGCAAATGATCAAGGAATTTATCCGTTATCAACAGAAAATAAAAACAGATATAATTTTACAGAATGGTATAATGAATGGTTAAACCAAAGCTTAATTAAATTAAAAATAAATAAACATTGAAAATAAATTACACATTAGATCGCGAAGATTATAAAAAAGCAGATAAAGAATTAATGACGAAAAGATACATATTTCTAATAACTTACTTTTCTCTGGTTTCAGTTATAGTGAGTTATACATTTGTATACAAAAACTTTAATTGGTCAGAATTTTTATTTATTTCAGCTATTTTTTTCTTTTTTGCTTTGGTTGTCATTAGTATTATTCCTGATATAATAAAACATTTAAAAATTAAAAAAATAATAGATTCACAACCCGGTTTATTAGGAGAAAAATCCATAGAAATAAAACCAGATGGAATAGAATTTAATAATTTTGATAACAGTGTTGCAAAATTTTATGAGTGGCATACTATTAAAAAGACATATATCACGAAAAATTACAGTTTTATAACTTTAAAAAACAAGACTTCATTTATTCTGAAAAATGAAGATTTAAAAGGATCTGATTTTTTTAAAGAATTAAAATCAAAAATTAGAATTTCTTTTTAAAAATTATATTCTTTACGTTCTCGCAACCGCAGAAAACCGAATCAAAATGAAAAACCTACTTAGATTATTGTTATTAATTTTCTTTTCAAATTTCCTTGTAAGCTGCGATCCTTCGCAGCACATTTCATTTATAAACAAAACAGATTCTGATGTAAAGATTAAAATTAATTTAGATCCTAAGGTAAAAGATATTCAACTTTATCAAAATGCAGAAAATGATTCGATTGTTTATAATTTAAAGAAAAATGACACCGCTATAATCTATTGTGGAATCGGAACCTGGTCAACTAACGAAACTGCAAAATTTGCCAATTCGATAAATAATCTTGAAATTGAGACAAAAGACACTAAAACTATTTACAAGTCTAAAAAATCCATAAAGGATATTTTAGATAAAAACGTACAAGGTGTTTTGGTAAAAAGTCTTATAAAGATTAATATTGAATAAAAGAAAGCCAAACACAAATAGAAAACAACAAATTTCGAAATGAATAAAATATTACTAGTCTGTTTATTATTAATTAGTTACAACTCTAATTCGCAAATAGGTGAAGGACAAAAGTTTTGTGAAGAGTCTAAAATTGGCAATTATTTTCCAGTTACATCCTATAATTTTAATAAAAAAATATTTTGGTATAAGACTTTTTATTATGAAGTAAAAAAAGGTACAAAAATTATTAATGGAAAGACGTATACTGAATTTGAACAGGAATGGGAAGATAAAAATATCAGTTTATTGTATTTCAGGGAAGAAAATGGTGTTATATATCAATATAATCAAGATACAAAAGAAGAATCTATTAGATATAGCATTAATTTTAAAGAAGGAGATAAATGGGAAACGGCAAATAGAAAAGATCACTATAAAATTATATCATTTACCGGGGAGTTAAGAACTCCGTATTGCATATATAAAAACCTACTGGTAATCGAAGCCAAAGTGAGTTACGGAAATTTTAAATTTTATTATTTTAGAGGTCATGGTTACATTGGTGCAACTAAAGATGATAAGTTAGTTTCTTGTGTGACTCCGGAAAGATAACATAAACTCATAATTCATAACTTCAAACAAAAAATCCCAATTCCCAGGAATTTGGGATTTTTTGTTTTTAAACCCTTTGGTGTATAGTTAATTATGAAAGTATACAAAAGAATTATATAACGAATTTCAGGCTGTTTTTAAAGACCTTTGACATTATACTTTACTGATTATTAACCATAAAATTTAATCGTCATGCAAAATTCCGGAATTAAGAACAAAGAACATTACGAAACTCTTATACACAAGGTTTTAAGTAACGAAAAATATGGACAAACGGCTAATTCCACTAACGCTGGAGTAAAAGGCGGAAGAACAAAACCATATGAGGAATGGACAAAAGAGGAGCTCTATCAGCAAGCCAGAAAAGTTGGGGTGGAAGGCCGCTCTTACATGAATAAAAGAAGTCTAATCAAATCATTACGCAATAACTAAAATACAAAATTTATCTCTTCAATAAATTATGAATGCCAAACTCTCTCAGGAAAAATTAATGAAACAATTGATACAATCTCCTCAATTGGTTCTCGAAAAATTAGATTTAGTATATGTAAGCGACAATAGCTTAACGATCGAGCGTTGCAGAGAAGGCGAGGGGTTTGTTTATAAAAAAAACGGAAGATGTATAAAAGCAAAAAACGAAATAAAACGCTTTAACAGCCTCGTGCTTCCGCCTGCGTGGGAAAAAGTGCGAATTGCAGATTTGTCAAACGGTCATCTTCAGGCTGTTGGAACTGATGTTAAAAACAGAAAACAATATCGCTATCATCCAAAATGGAATCTCATCAGGAATCAGACTAAATTCTATAAAATAACCGAATTCGGAAAATATCTGCCTAAAATAAGAAAACAAGTCGATGAAGACTTGGAACAAAAAGAATGGTGTAAAAATAAAGTTACAGCACTTGTAATTCGCTTAATGGAAGAAACCCATATCCGAATTGGAAATGAAAAATACGCCAAAGACAATAAATCATACGGGCTTTCGACTTTGAGAAAAAGACATATCAATATCGATAAAAATTCACTTCGGTTTGAGTTTGTTGGAAAAAAAGGAAAGCAGCATACCATAACGACAAGAAATAAACAGTTGATAAAACTGGTGAGCCGCTGTGAGGAAATTCCGGGTTGGCAGGTTTTTAAATATTACGATGAAAATGGTGAACGTAAAGTTCTGGACAGAAATATGGTCAATTGCTATCTGCATGAAATTACGGGAAAATATTTTAGCGCCAAAGACTTTAGAACCTGGGCTGCTTCTTTAATATTTTTTGAAACTTTAATGGATATTGGAATTGCAACCGACGAAAAAGAAATTAAAAAGAATATTTTAACTGCTTTTGAAACCACGGCAGAAGCTTTGGGAAATACAAAAAATGTGTGCAAAAATTATTATGTGCATCCGTTAATTGTGGCGAGTTATGAAGATGGCTCTATCGAAAAATATTTTGAAAGAGCGAGAAAAACCAAAAGCAATCAAAAGTATTTTTCGCATTCTGAAATTGCTTTTTCAGAGTTAATAGGAAATTTTCAACCCGAATTTTCATTATGAAACGGATTGAGCTAATAATTGAACGTTTTGAGTTAACAGTTTCTTTTTTTATATAGCAACTTTGAGAAATATAAAAGGGATTCAAGTTGGGGACAAAACGACACATTACCATTGGTACATGTGTCGTTTTAATTTAAACTAATAATCTAAATAAAATGGGAACAAAAAGTGGCGCTTATCAGGATGTTTATATTAAAAGAGATGACAAAATGGTAAGCTTAAAAAATGATGTAACAGATTTTTGTGAGAAATACATCAAACCTGTTCATCCTGAAAATTGGGATTGGTCGGTAAGAGATTTTGAAAATCCTGAAAATGATCCCACAATTGATGAAGCGCGTGCTATTGCAGCAGTTGTTTACAGAGATTTAAGTGAAGATAAAGATACCGATGTTGATCTTTCAACCATGGATAATGTTGAAGCTATTAAGGCTTATTTGAACCCAAAAAGCAGGCACGAACGATTTAATATGGAAGAGTTTGCCTTTGCCTTAAAAGTAGAGCTTGAACATGGCAGGGTAAGAGATGTAAATGTTACCAATAATCATCCGTTTTTAACCGCTATGATTGCGCTTGCACACATGACAGAAAGTTTAACGTATTATAAAAGACTGGCCGTTATGGAAGCGCAAGGCGAAATCTTTGAGATTATGCGTAAAATCGAAAAAGCTGAAACGGGAAAAGAAGAATGGTATAAAGAATTGGGCAAAGCCGAAATTGAATTAACAGAAGCTCGATTAGGTCTTGCAGAACGTTTGGAAAGAATGGACGATATTCCAACGCTGACTAAAATCGGAGATTAAATAATTGCTTAGGCAAAAAAACGGCGTTACTATTAATAGTAACGCCGTTTTTTTTTAAATCGCTATTTTAATTTAGAATTTTCTGGGATCATTATCACTATAATCATCTCCAGAATCTTCTTCCTCGATTTCTCCTGGTTCCAAATCGTCTTCTAAATCATCTTCGTCATCATCAGGATCTAATTCCTGTAAATCTTCATCTGATTCTGTTAATTCTTCAGAGTCTGAGGGATTATCGAATTCGTCGTTAAGGTTATCTGCATTTTCATCATAAAGAAGATCTCCCGTAGTATGTGTATGATCGTCAAGTTCTTCTTCCTCTTCTTCCTCTTCTTCTCTGTCATCTTCGTATTCTTCCTCATCAAATTCATCTGCAGAATTGGTAAAATCATCATTTACATTATCCGATGGATTATCAAATTCATCATTTAGATCATCTGCGTCATCTACAAGATCGCCCGGTTGATGAAAATCGTCATCCAAATCGTCTAAATCATCCTCATTTGTAACGCGTTCCTGATCGGGAATGGCTTTATTAGGATCATATCCATTTATAGTAAAACCATAATTTTTAACATCACCCTTATGGTTAGCTCTTCTTATTTCATCATTATCATAGAGCTTCTCGTTCATAATATTGTTTTGTCTGTTTAAATTTTGATTTCGCGGATCTCTATTTTCTACAGTGCTATTTCTTTTATCAGTAGTTTCCATGACAAGTTAATTTTATTTGTTCGTATAATACAAATCTAATTAGTAAGGTGTAGGATTGTCTTATAGAATTAAAATTGCTAATTCTATAATTCACAGATGATTATATTGTAAATAATGTAAGAAATACTATAACTCTTTGGCACCAATCAAAAGTAATTTTACAATTATTAATAACAATTAAATTATTTATCATGGAAACTAAAGATAAGAAACAGACTACTACAAAAACTACCGCAAAAAAAGCTGCACCAAAACAAACAACTAAAGCAGGAGTAACAAAACCAAAATCAAATGCTGCATCCGGACTTACAGAACTGTTTGAAGATGGATTAAAAGACATTTACTGGGCAGAAAAAGCTTTGACAAAAGCGCTTCCGCTAATGGCAAAAAATGCAACGTCTGCAGAACTAATTGATGCGATTACAAACCATTTAACAGAAACTGAAGAGCATGTAACCCGATTAGAACAGGTTTTTGCAAGTATTGGTAAAAAAGCAACTGCAAAAAAATGCGATGCAATGGAGGGGCTAATTGAAGAAGGTAAGAGCATCCTTGAAGAAACTGAAATTGGCGTTGTTCGTGATGCGGGAATTATTGCTGCCAGCCAGAAAATCGAACATTACGAAATTGCGACTTACGGGACTTTAAGACAATTTGCTGAAACACTTGGTCTTACAGAAGCCGCTTCCTTATTAGAATTAACTCTTGACGAAGAAAAAGGTGCTGATAAGCTATTAACAGAAGTTGCTGTAAATGCAATTAATGTTGAGGCTGCCGAAGAAGATGAAGCTTAGTTAGCTAAAAAGTGCAGCAATAAAAGCTGCACTTTTTCCTTTTTTTTAAAATTTAAATCAAAAATCAAAAAAAATATTCATTATGCCCGAAGGTCCGTCTATCGTAATTCTGAAAGAAGAAACTGAACAATTTGCAGGACAAAAAATAATTTCGGTTTCCGGAAACAGCGCTATTGATTTAGAGCGAATAGAAGGTAAAGTTATACAAGCGATTAAAACCTGGGGAAAACATTATTTAATTTGTTTTGACGATTTTACGGTTAAGATTCATCTGCTAATGTTTGGCACTTATCGCATTAATGAAAGAAAAGAAACCACACCAAGATTAAGTCTCGTTTTCTCAAACGGAGAACTTAATTTTTATACCTGTTCTATTAAAATTTTAGAGGGTGATATTAATCTGCATTATGATTGGGAAGAAGATGTAATGAATATTAAATGGAGTCCCGAAAAAGCAAAACAAAGTCTGGGAAAAATTCCCAACCAAATGATTTGCGATGCAGTTCTGGATCAGAATATATTTTCTGGCGTAGGTAATATTATTAAAAATGAAGTTTTAT